>Ga0335078_10012258_pt1 | contig 12722 bp, 8 predicted proteins | sample Lox_Sample_32_FD_206711 | JGI IMG/M metagenome (GOLD analysis project Ga0335078, IMG submission 206711) | Soil microbial communities from Loxahatchee National Wildlife Refuge, Florida, United States - Lox_Sample_3.2 | ecosystem: Environmental > Terrestrial > Soil > Wetlands | place: USA: Florida... | reverse complement strand
GCGCTGATCTCGCCCTAGCCTGCCAGCGCGCGGACGAGGAGCGGTACGCGCGGCTGCTGCCCGGCGCGACGGTGGTGCCCGCGCCGCCCGCCATCGCCCACCGGCCGGCCAGGCTGGCCTGGGAGCAGAGCGGGCTGCCGCTGGTGGCGACCCAGGTGGCTGCCGACGTGATCCACTCGCCGCACTACTCGATGCCGCTGCGGCCCGGCGTGCCCACCGTGGTCACGATCCACGACCTGACGTTCTTCACCGCGCCCGACACCCACAGCCCGGTCGCCGCGACCTTCTACAAGGCGGCGATCAGAACCTCGGCCAGGCGGGCCACCAGGCTCATCGTCCCGTCCAAGGCCACCAGGGACGAGGTGGTGCGGGTCCTCGAGGCCGACTCCACCAAGATCGACGTGGCCTACCACGGCGTCGACCACGCCCTGTTCTGCCGTCCGACCACCGCCCAGCTTGAGCGGGTGGCCGGTCGGCTCGGCCTGCACGGCCGGCCGTACGTGGCGTACCTGGGCACGCTCGAACCGCGCAAGAACGTGCCTGCCCTGATCGCCGGGTGGACCGCGGAGGTCGTCGATCTGCCAGAGCCGCCCGCGCTTGTGCTGGCTGGCGGCACCGGGTGGAGCGACGAGGTTGACGACGCGGTCGCCGCCGTGCCCGCCCACCTCAGGCTGGTGCGCCCCGGCTACCTGCACTACACCGACCTGCCCGGCTTCTTCGGCGGCGCGCTCATCGTGGCCTTCCCGAGCACCGGCGAGGGCTTCGGCCTGCCCGTGCTCGAGGCGATGGCCTGCGGTGCGCCGGTCCTCACCACGCACCGCACCTCGCTGCCCGAGGTCGGCGGCGACGCGGTCGCCTACACCGAGCCCGACGCGGATGCCATCCAGGCCGCGCTGCGCGGGCTGATCGATGACGCCGCCCAGCGCAAGCGGCTGGGTGATGCCGGCTATGCCAGGTCACTGGAGTTCACCTGGGCGGCGTCCGCACACGCCCACATGGCCTGCTATGAGCGGGCCGCCTCTGCCGGGTGAGGGTAATCTCCCTGGTCATGCCTAGCGATGCAGTGAACCACCGGCAGCGGGGGTGCGGAGCCCTTGAGGCGATCTTGCTCGTCGGCGGCCAGGGGACCAGGCTGCGGCCGCTCACGATCGGCGTACCCAAGCCGCTGCTGCCGACCGCGGGGGTGCCGTTCCTCGCGCACCAGATCGCCCGGGCCGCTCAGGCGGGGATCGGGCGGATCATCATGGCGACGGCCTACCGTGCGGACATGTTCGCCGAGGTCTTCGGCGACGGCGAGCGCTATGGCGTAGAGGTCGTCTACGTGCACGAGGCCGAGCCGCTCGGAACCGGAGGCGGGATACGCAACGCCGCGGCCAGCCTGAGGAGCGGCCCTGAGGACCCCGTGGTGGTGCTCAACGGTGACGTGCTGTCGGGGCACGACCTGGGCGCGCAGCTTGACCTGCACCGCAAGGCCGAGGCCGCGGTCACCCTGCACCTGGTCGAGGTGCCCGAGCCTGCCAGGTTCGGCTGCGTCCCGACCGACGTGGACGGGCGGGTCACGGGGTTCCTCGAGAAGACCCCGCACCCGGTGACCAATCAGATCAACGCCGGCTGCTACGTGTTCACCAGGCGGTTCATCGACACGATGCCCGCCGGTCGGGTGCTGTCGGTGGAGCGCGAGACCTTCCCCGGCCTGATCAGCGCGGGCGAGACGCTGATGGGCTACCTGGAGTCCGCCTACTGGCTCGACGTCGGCACGCCGGAGGCGTTCGTGCGCGGATCGTGCGACCTGGTGCTCGGCGAGCTCGCATCACCCGCGGTTCCCGGCCAGCCCGGCAGCGCGCTGCTGCTGCCGGGAGCCGTCGCCGACCCGTCGGCGGTGCTGTCGGGCGGGACGGCCGTCGGCGCGGGCAGCACCATCGGGGCGAGCGCGAGCGTCGACGGCTCGGTGCTCTTCGACGATGTGCACGTCGGCGCGCGGGCGCAGATCACCGCGAGCGTGATCGGTGCCGGAGCCAGGGTCGGTGACGGTGCCGTGCTGCACAATGTGGTCATCGGCGCCGGCGCCGAGATCGGCGGCGGGAACGAGTTGCGCTGCGGGATGCGGGTCTGGCCGGGGGTCCGGCTAGAGGGCACTGCCGTGCGGTTCTCGACCGACGCCTGACCGGCCAGGCACGGCGGAAGGCTGGGTGCTGTGGAAGGCTGGGTGCCGTGGAAGTGCAGGTCGCGGCGGAGCGGCAGTGGCTGGCGCCGTTCGCCGTCGACGTCCGGCGAGTGCTTGCGGTGCACCGGCGGGGCGGCGGCGACCCGGCGTTCCTGGTCGGCGGGGACGGCGCGATCTGGCGTGCCTGCCGCACCCCCGACGGGCCAGGCACGATCAGGCTCGCCTGGCGCGCCGTGCGGACCGCAGAGCAGCCCGCGCCACCGCGGCTAGGCGGGCGGGCGACGTCCGTCGATGCCGCGGCCTGGGGGCCAGGGGCTGGCTGGCTGCTCGACTCGCTGCCCGGGCTGCTCGGCGAGGGCGACCGGCCGGAGGACTTCGTTCCCGTCCATCCGGCGCTGCGCGACGCGGTGCGGCGGTACCCGGCGGTCAGGATCGGCAGGACCGGCCTAGTCTTCGAGGCTCTGGTTCCCGCCGTGCTCGAGCAGAAGGTCGTCGGGATGGAGGCGACCAGGGCCTGGCGGACGCTGCTGCGCAGGTTCGGCGAGCCGGCCCCCGGGCCCGTCCCGGCCGGCCTGCGAGTGCCGCCGGCCCCGGCGACCTGGGCGTCGATACCGTCCTGGGACTGGCACCTCGCCGGCGTCGAGGCGGTCAGGGCGCGCACCATCGCGATCGCGGCCCGGGTGGCTGACCGGCTCGAGGAGATCACCTCGCTGGGGCCCGACCAGGCCGACCGCAGGCTGCAGACCCTGCCCGGGATCGGCCCGTGGACGTCGGCCGAGGTCAGGCAGCGTGCCTGCGGAGACGCTGACGCCGTCTCCGTCGGCGACTACCACCTGCCCTCGATCGTCGGCTGGGCACTGGCAGGCCGGGTGGTCGACGACGCGGGGATGCTCGAGTTGCTCGCGCCGTACCAGGGTCACCGGCACCGGGCGTCGATCCTGGCCGGCCTGACCGGCGCGAGCCCGCCCCGGCGCGCTCCGAGGATGGCGGTGCGCGACTACCGCCGGATCTGAGCCCGCGCCCGCGGGTGCTCGGGCCCCTGAGCCCGCCGGGCCGGGAGCTGGCGCGTGCGGCGGCCGGCCGGGTTGAATTGCGTTCAACGATAGGAATGTCTCTTCCGGAGGATGCCGTGCTCTACGCGTTCGGATTCCAGCGGGTCGGCGTGGTCGTCGGCGACCTGTACTTCGTTGACCCGCAGCCCGCACCTGGCCAGGGGGCTGAGCGTGGCGTCCGCCTCGAGGTGCGGATGCTCGAGCCTGGCGAGCTGAAGGGCTCGTTCTACTCGGCGAGGCCGATCGAGGTCGGCGCCCCGGTCTGGCGTGCAGACCTGCTCGAGGCCGCCGACGGACCCCGCGGCAGCCTGAACCGAGCGCACCACCACCCGGCGTTCACCGGCTGGGAGCCCGGCCGGCGGGTGTTCGACCCGAGCCTGTCCGCGGATCCGGTGCGCTGGGTGGGGAAGCAGCTTTCCGACCTCGACGCGCTGCTCGACCGGGCCGGGGTCAGCGCCGACGAGACGCTCAGGGCGGACGGCGAGAGCCTGCGCGAGTGCGTCCCGCAGATCATGGCGACCGTGCAGGGTCTGCTCGACCAGGTCAAGGCGGGAGAACTCGGGGTCGCGCCCGAGGGCGACCAGCCGGACAGCGCGAGGATCGGCTGGCTCTGACCGGGCGTTTCAGGCTGGGCTGGCGGGTCGGGGCACCCGGCCCTTCCGGCCCCGCGAGGCGGGCCGCCTAGGGTAGGAGCATGCAAACCGCCGATTCCGGGCAGGCACCGTCCGCGAACGCGATGCGCCGCGCGCTGGCGCGGGCGCGCGACGGCAAGGCGCTTGACCACGCCGAGGCCGTGACGCTGCTGCACGCGCGCGGCGACCAGCTCACCGAGCTGCTCGGCTACGCGGCGCGGACCCGTGACGCCGGGCTTGCCGCCGCCGGCCGGCCCGGCATGATCACCTACTCGCGCAAGGTGTTCATCCCGCTGACCCGGCTGTGCCGGGACCGCTGCGGCTACTGCACGTTCGTCACCGTGCCCGGCCGGCTGCCCGCAGGCGGGGCGTACCTGTCACCGGACGAGGTGCTCGACATCGCCAGGCAGGGAGCGGCGCTCGGCTGCAAGGAGGCCCTGTTCACGCTCGGCGACCGGCCGGAGGCGCGCTGGCGGCAGGCGCGGGAGTGGCTGGACGCGCACGGCTACGACGACACGCTCTCTTACGTGCGGGCGATGGCCGTGCGGGTGCTCGAGGAGACCGGGCTGCTGCCACACCTCAACCCGGGCGTGCTGACCTGGCAGGACCTCCAGCGGCTCAAGCCGGTCGCGCCGTCGATGGGGATGATGCTCGAGACCACCGCCGAGCGGCTGTTCAGCCAGCCAGGCGGCCCGCATTTCGGCAGCCCCGACAAGGACCCGGCCGTCAGGCTGCGGGTGCTCGAGGACGCCGGACGGTCGGCGGTGCCTTTCACCACCGGCATCCTGATCGGCATCGGCGAGACCCTGGCCGAGCGGGCCGACTCGGTCTTCGCGATCCGCGGCGTGGCCCGCGAGTACGGCGGGATCCAGGAAGTCATCGTGCAGAACTTCCGCGCCAAGCCGGACACCAAGATGCGGCGCAGCCCGGATGCCGAGCTTGACGATCTCGCCGCCACGATCGCGGTCGCCAGGCTCATGCTCGGCCCGTCGATGCGGATCCAGGCGCCGCCGAACCTGATCGGCGAGGAGTACCCGCTCATCCTGGCCGCCGGCATCGACGACTGGGGCGGCGTCTCGCCGCTCACCCCTGACCACGTCAACCCGGAGCGGCCGTGGCCGCAGATCGATGTCCTGGCCGAGCGTACGGCGGCGGCCGGATTCGAGTTGCGCGAGCGGCTGACCATCTACCCCGGCTACATCCGCGAGCCATGGCTGGACCCGCGCCTCGGCGCGCACGTGGCGGCGCTGGCCGACCCGGCCACCGGACTGGCCGCCGACGGCGCCAGGCCGGCCGGGCTGCCCTGGCAGGAGCCCGACGGCGGCTGGGGCCAGTCGGCCGGGCGGACCGACCTGCACGTGACGATCGACAGCCACGGCCGGACCGCCGACCGGCGCGGCGATTTCGAGGACGTCTACGGCGACTGGGCCGAGATCGCCGGGCGGATCGAGCCGGCCGCCGACCGCACAGTTCCGGAACGGGTGCGTTCCGAAATATCGGCGGCGCTGCGCGCCGCTGAGCGGGATCCGGCCGGACTCACCGACGCCCAGGCGCTGGCCCTGCTCGACGCCGACGGCCCGGAGCTCGACGCGCTGGCCGGCCTCGCCGACGCGATCAGGCGCGACGTCAACGGCGACGACATCACCTACGTGGTGAACAGGAACATCAACTTCACCAACGTCTGCTACACGGGCTGCCGGTTCTGCGCGTTCGCGCAACGGCGCACCGATGCCGACGCCTACACGCTGTCGCTCGAGCAGATCGGCGACCGGGCCGCCGAGGCGTGGGCGGCCGGGGCGACCGAGGTGTGCATGCAGGGCGGCATCCACCCTGACCTGCCGGGTACCGCGTACTTCGACATCGCCGCCGAGGTCAAGCGCCGGTGCCCGCAGATGCACGTGCACGCGTTCAGCCCGATGGAGGTGATGAACGGGTCGGCCCGCACCGGCCTGCCGGTGCGTGACTGGCTGCGGCGCGCACGCGCGGCCGGCGTGGACTCGCTGCCTGGCACGGCGGCGGAGATCCTCGATGACGACGTCCGCTGGGTGCTCACCAAGGGAAAGCTGCCGGCCTCGGCCTGGATCGAGGTCATCACGACCGCGCATGAGGTCGGAATCCCGACCACCGCCACGATGATGTACGGCCACGTGGACACGCCGGCCCAGTGGGTCGGGCACCTGCGGGTGGTCCGTTCCATCGCCGAGCAGACCGGCGGGTTCACCGAGTTCGTGCTGCTGCCGTTCGTGCACGCGAGCTCGCCCATCTACCTGGCCGGCCTCGCCAGGCCGGGCCCGACCCGGCGCGAGAACCGGGCCGTGCACGCCATGGCCAGGCTGATGCTGCACGGCGCGATCGGCTCGATCCAGTGCTCCTGGGTCAAGCTCGGCGACGACCTGTGCAGGGACGTCCTGTCCGGCGGCGTCAACGATCTCGGCGGCACCTTGATGGAGGAGACCATCAGCCGGATGGCCGGCTCGCAGAACGGCTCGTTCAAGACCATCAGCGAGCTAGCCGACATGGTGGCGCCGCTCGGCCGCGACCTGCGCCAGCGGACCACGACCTACGCCGCGCCGTCCGACGAGCGGCGCGCGGCCGCCGCGGCCTCCGATGGCGTCTGCGCCTCGGTCCGCCCGCTGGCAGGCGGCGCAGCGGCGGGCCGGACCCTGCCGCTGGTCGCGCTGCCGCCGACCGGCTCGTGAGGCACGAGCCCAGGTTGCGACGTCCGCGGGCCGCGGTCGGGACTAAGTGCTCTTGCCTGCGGTGACGAGCGCGGAGACTGTGGAAAGCTGATGGAGCCAGTGCTTGCCCGTTCGGCGATGGCCGATCTGGCCCCCGACTGGTAGGGAAGTGGTTGGGATGTCTGTGCAGACTCGCAGGGTGCGGCTGGCCGGGTGGGGGATGACCGAGCCGACGGTCGCCGACGTGGCCGAGCCGGGGTCGGCAGAGGAGGTGGCCGGGCTGGTCAAGGGCGCGAACGCGGCCGGAGTGATCGCGCGCGGCCTTGGCCGGAGCTACAACAACGCGGCGCAGAACGAGCACGGGCTTGTGCTGTCGATGTCGCACATGCGCGACGTGCTGTCCTTCGACGCGGACACCGGGGTGGTGGTGTGCGAGGCGGGGGTCAGCCTCGAGCAGCTGATGACGGCGTTCCTGCCGAAGGGCTGGTTCGTGCCGGTGTCGCCGGGGACCAGGCAGGTGACGATCGGCGGCGCGATCGCGGCCGACGTGCACGGCAAGAACCATCACTCGGCGGGCAGCTTCGCCCGGCACGTGCCGTGGTTCGACCTGCTGACCGCCGACGGCGACGTCCGGACGGTGACGCCGGAGTCCGAGCCTGAGCTGTTCTGGGCGACGGCCGGGGGGATGGGGCTGACCGGGATCATCTTGCGGGCGGCAGTGCAGCTGAAGCGGGTGGAGACCTCGCGGCTGGTCGTCGACACGGTCCGCACCGCGGACATCGACGAGACCATGGACTACCTGTCGGCCACGGACAAGGACTACGACTACACGGTGGCCTGGACGGACTGCCTGGCCACCCGGGGGAGCCTGGGCCGGTCGGTGATCACAAGCGGAGACTTCGCGGTGATGAGCGAGATCCGCTACCGCGACCGGGCGCAGCCGCTGGCGTTCAAGCCGTCCGCGCTGATCGGGGCGCCGCCTGTGGTCCCGCCCGGGCTGATCAACCGGGGCACCGTGGCGCTGCTGAACGACGCCTGGTACCGCAAGGCGCCGCGGCGACGGACCGGGGAGCTCCAGACCATCGGGCAGTTCTTCCACCCGCTCGACGGGATCAGGAACTGGAACAGGGTGTACGGGTCGGTCGGCTTCCGGCAGTACCAGTTCGTGGTGCCCTACTCTTCCTCGGAGGTGGTGCGGGTTGCTCTGGAGAGAATCAGCGCGCTGCGGGCCCCGTCGTTCGTCACGGTCCTTAAGAGGTTCGGCGAGGGCGACCCCGGCCTGCTGTCGTTCCCGATGCCGGGCTGGACGCTGGCGCTGGACTTCCCGGCTCGTACCCCGTGGCTGCCCCAGCTTCTCGCCGAGCTCGACGACATGGTGCTCGACGCCGGCGGTCGCCTCTACCTGGCCAAGGACTCCAGGATCCCCGCTGAGGTGATGCCGCGGATGTACCCGAGGTACGAGGACTTCCGGGCGCTGCGCGCCAGGATCGACCCGGCCGGCGTGTTCAGCTCCGACCTGGCCCGCCGCCTCGCGCTCTGAGCGGAGGCCTGCCCCGCGCTCTGAGATGCCGTCGGCGGCCGACGGGGCAGGCTGCGGAGCAGCGGCGCGGGGTGCCGGTCCAGCCTCAGAGTGCGGCACGCGGTCGGCGCGGCGCGCCGCGATCAGCGCGTGATCGTGACGGCGTCGGGGTCCCGGTCGGGGCGCGGGGGCGGCGGGGCGGCGGGGCGGCCGACGCCGATGGCGCCCATGGGTTCCCAGCCGTCTGGGAGATCGAGCGCCGCGGCCGCGACCGGGCCGCAGAACAGCGTGCTCGACACCCAGCACGAGCCGAGCCCCTCCACCGCCAGGGCCACCAGCAGGTTCTGCACGCCGGCCCCCGCCGAGACCAGGAACATGGCCCGCTCGGCGGCGTTGCGGCGCTGGTCGGGGTAGCTGTGCGCGGCATCGGCGAGCAGGCAGGGGACGATGATCAGCGGCGCCCGGCGCAGCGGCTCGCCGCGCCGGACCCGCCGCGCGATCTGGTCCTCGGTGAAGCTGTCGCCGCGCAGGTCGGACACCCACGCCCCGAGCATCTCGTCGAGCAGCCTGGTCCGCGCCGCCTGCGACTGGGCGAGCGCGAACCGCCAGGGCTGGCTGTGGTGCGGGGCCGGCGCCGTCAGCGCGGCCCCGATCGCGCGGCGCACCGCGGCGAGGTCTACCGGTTCGGCGGTGAAATCGCGCACGGTGCGGCGCTCGGCGAGCACGTCAGCCGCGCCGAGCCTGAACATATCCTCCTCAGCCGGCCTGACCAGCGCGGCGGCGCCCGGCCCGTCGGACGCGACAACCAGTTCGGGCAGGCCGCGCACGATCGCCACGGGCACCTGATCCGTCTTGCCCTTGACCAGCTCGGCCGCCGCGGCGATCTCGTCGGCGACCGCGGCGACCGTCACCTCGAGCGGGTTGCCGAACGTGTCGGACTGGCCGCGATGGTCGCGCAGCGGCGCGACGCCGGCGGCCCCGATGGCGGCGTCGGTCTGGCCGTTGCGCCAGGGGCGGCCCATGGTGTCGGTGATCAGCACCCCGATGATCAGCCCGGTCCGGGCGGCGATGGCCGCGCGCAGGCGCCTGGCCGACCCGTCGGGGTCCTTCGGCAGCAGCACGACCGTGCCCGGAGCGGTGTTGGACTTGTCCACCCCGGCGGCCGCCATCACCAGCCCGTGCCTGGTCTGGGCGATCGTGGTCGGCCCGCGCCTGGCCACGACCCGCACGGTCTCGGCTGCGATCGCGTCCTCGCGCTCGGCCGCGATGACCTGGCCCTCGGCCTTACTCACGATCTTGGATGTGACCACGAGGATGTCGCCGTCGGCCAGGCCGGGAGCGGCGGCGACGATCAGCTCGGCCAGGTCGGCGCCCGGCCCGACCTCCGGCAGCCCGGGAACGCCGAGAACGGTGAAGCTCCCGGTCATCGGCCGGGCTCCGTGGCGAGCTCGATCGCGGCGCGGGCGATCGCGGCGGTGGCCGCGACGTCGGTCATGTACAGCGGCAGCGCCCTGACTTCGATCCCGGGCAGCCCGCCCGGCTCGGTCACCGCCGCGTCCGCGGTATCCACGAGCCATCCGTTCAGCAGGTCAGGGCCGTAGTGGGCGGCGACGCCCGCCGCGGTGCTCGGCACGCCGATCGCGGCGAGGCACGCGTCCGCCATGCCGCGGACCGGGGCGCCGCCGATGATCGGGGAGACTCCCACCACCGTCTTGGCGCGGACCGCCTCGGCGATGCCGGGCACGGCGAGTATCACGCCGATGCTCACCACCGGGTTGGACGGCGGGAGCAGCACGAAGTCGGCGTCGGCGATGGCGGCGAGCACGCCGGGGGCCGGCGCCGCGTCCTGCGCGCCGGAGATCGCGAAGCTCACCGCCGGGACCTTGGCGTGCAGCCGCACCCACCACTCCTGGAAGTGAACGGCGCGCCGGCCGGCCCCGTCGTCGATCACCACGTGGGTCTGGACGTCGTCGTCGGTCATCGGCAGCAGCGTCACCCCTGGCCGCCAGCGCTCGCAGAGTTGTCTGGTCACCGCCGAGAGCGGCAGCCCGGCCGCGAGCATCGAGGTGCGGGCGATGTGGGTGGCGAAATCCCTGTCGCCCAGGCTGAACCAGTCCGGCCCGGCGCCGTACGCGGTCAGCTCGGCCTGGACGACGTGGGTCTCGCCGTCCCTGCCCCAGCCCTGCTCCTCGCTCACGCCGCCGCCGAGCGTGTACATCACGGTGTCGAGGTCCGGGCAGACGTGCAGCCCGAACAGCATGATGTCGTCGCCGGTGTTCCCGATCACGGTGATCTCGGCATCGGGCACCGCGAGCCGCAGCCCGCGCAGGAACCGGGCCCCGCCGACCCCTCCGGCGAGCAACGTGATGCGCATGCGCCGAGTCTGCCAGCAGCCAGCGGGCTCGCGCCGGGCGGGGATGAAGCCGCCAGCGACAGCTGGGACCCCAGGATTGCCGGCAGACTTTCCCGTCATCAGGGGCAAGCGGGCCAGCTTTATCACGTATCTGCCTTGACTCACGGCAAGACACGCGGTTGTAATTTCAGCAGTGTAATTCTCTGGTGGCATGGGGTGCCAGGGAGCGGACGGGGTCAACAAAGGGGTGGAGGTGCGCTGTGACTGATGCGATCGTCACGCTCGTGCACGACGCGTTCGGCATCGGCGCGGAGGAAGCCGCGGAGCCCGCGTGGCAGGATCGGGCGCTCTGCGCGCAGACCGATCCCGAGGCTTTCTTTCCAGAGAAGGGCGGATCGACCAGGGAGGCCAAGCGGGTCTGCCGGAGCTGCGAGGTGCGGGCCGAGTGCCTGGAGTACGCGCTCGAGCACGACGAGCGGTTCGGCATCTGGGGCGGTCTTTCAGAGCGTGAGCGCAGGAGGCTCAAGCGCCAGGTCAGCTAGCCGGCCGGATCGGCGAGCCGCAGGAGCGCGGCGCGTACGGATCGGCAAGGGGGCACAGGCACGGGAGCCCGTGCCAACACGGGGCGCTAGCGTCCGCGCGAAATGGCATTTTGCGATAGTTAACGGAAACTCGGGGATCAACCACGGCGACCGGGGCCAGTCAGGACGGTACCGGCAAGCTCTGCCGTCTGCCAGTGAGACACCCCAAGGTTCGCGTATCGTTCACAGGTAACCCGCTGGCCGGACGGAGGCCATGGCAGTGGCCGGCCCCGCGGTCACATATCCCCAGAGCGAGCAACCGGATCGCCTTGTCCTCGAACGAGTCTTATCCGCAGCACGTGGTCACCGCCGTCATCGTCGCCCACGATGGCGCTGCCTGGCTTCCGCAGGTGGCGGACGCGCTGCTTGACCAGACCAGGCCCGTGCAGCGCGTCGTCGCCGTGGACACGGGAAGCAGGGACCGCAGCGGCGCGGTGCTGGCATCGAAGTTCGGCCCGCAGGCCGTGTTCGGGATGGAGCGTCCGACCGGCTACGGCGCGGCCGTCGCCCGGGCGCTGCGGCACCGGGCAGCCACCACCCCGGTGCCCGGCCCGTCGGGCGGCCCGGCCGGAGACCGGGTCGAGTGGCTGTGGCTGCTGCACGACGACAGCGAGCCGGCCCCTAACGCGCTCGAGCAGCTGCTCCGCGGCGCCGCGGAGACGAGCTCGGCCGCCGTGCTCGGCCCGAAGCTCAAGGACTTCACCAACCGCGACGTGATCCTTGAGGCCGGGATAACGCTCGACACCGCCGCCCGGCGGGTGACCGGCATCGAGCCGCGCGAGGTCGACCAGGGCCAGCACGACGGCGACCGGGACGCGCTCGCCGTCAGCAGCGCCGGCATGCTCGTCCGCCGGGACGTCTGGGACGAGGTCGGCGGCTTCGACGTCGGCATGGGCCTGTTCATGGAGGACATCGACTTCTGCTGGCGGGTGCACTCGGCCGGCTACCGGGTCCGCGTGATCACCGACGCCGTGGTCTTCCACGTCCAGGCGGCTAGCAAGCACCGGCGCGCGGTATCGGTGGGCCGCCGGGCGCGGATGCTCGACCGCCGCAACGGACTGCTGACGCTGCTCGGAAACCTGCCGCTGCGGCAGATGCTTCCGTCGGTCGTCGGCAACGCGGCCGTCTCGGTCCTGCGGATCAGCTTCTTCCTGCTGGCCAAGCGGCTTTCGGCGGCCATGGACGAGGCGGCGGCAGTGGGCTCGGTGCTCGGCCACCCGCTGCGGCTGTTCACGATGCGGCGCGCGCGCGCCGACGGTCGCAGGTCGGCCTACTCCAGGATCAAGGCCGATCTGCCGGCCGGGCACTCGGGCCGCCGGCTGGCCGAGTTCGCCGCGTCCACGTTCGCCAGGTCGCAGAACGACATGGCCGGGTCGCATCACGCCTCGGCTGACCCGACCGAGGACGAGTCCCTGCTCGAGGACAACGGGCTGGCCAGGCAGCTGCTGACCAGTCCCACGCTGCTGACGGTCGTGCTGCTGCTCGCGATCGCGCTCGCGGCCGGGCGGTCGCTGCTCGGCGGCGGCCCGCTGGGCGGCGGCTCGCTGGTGCCGGCCTGGGGCGGTGCCTCGGACCTGTGGCGCATGTACGTCCAGTCGTTCCACCCGTCCGGGCTCGGTTCGACGACGGCGACGCCACCGTGGCTCGCGGTCATCGCCGCGATCGCCACCGTGCTGGCCGGCAAGCCGTGGCTGGCGATCGAGGTGATCCTGGTCGGCTGCGTGCCGCTGGCCGGGATGACCG
>Ga0335078_10012257_pt1 | contig 12722 bp, 11 predicted proteins | sample Lox_Sample_32_FD_206711 | JGI IMG/M metagenome (GOLD analysis project Ga0335078, IMG submission 206711) | Soil microbial communities from Loxahatchee National Wildlife Refuge, Florida, United States - Lox_Sample_3.2 | ecosystem: Environmental > Terrestrial > Soil > Wetlands | place: USA... | reverse complement strand
CTTGCAGGAGCGGGCCCTCGGGCCCTCAGCCCGTCACGCCGGGGACGAGCGTGCCGATCAGCGTCTGCACGCCCTCCGCCACCGCCAGCACGAACTCGTGCCCCACCTGCTCCGGCGGCTCGACAGCGGCGGCCGGCGGCGGCGGGGCTACGAAGCGCTGGGCGACGACAGGCGCGTACGTCGCGTCGGCCGGGTTCTGGTCGTTACACGTTGACCCCGGGCGCACCGCGTTCATCTCCGCAGTGACCGGGGACTGCCCGAGTGCGAAGTTGTGGAGCACGCACCACGCCATGCGGGGCGCACCGTAACCGCTCGAGCCGAGCAGCGGACCATTGAGGTTCACCAGGCCCGAGTCCCACCCGCTGTTCTGGTCGTCGAAGTCGTAGTAATAGACCCGCGTGATCTGGGCCGATTCGCTCGGGAGCCGCAGGTAGCCCTCCGTCGCGAGCGCCTGCGCCGTCGGATTGCCGTTCAGACAGGCCAGCCACGTGCCGTCGTTCTGCGGATTGCCGTCACCGCACACGCTCGTCACCCCCGCCCTGCCGGCGTTGGTCAGCCACACGCCGACCTCGGTCAGCCAGATCGTCGGATCGCTGGGATAGATATGGTCGATGTCGGCGATCGCACCCTGCGCGCTCGGGAGGCCGGAGGTCGCGGGAGCGAGCGGATCCCCGCCGTTGAGCGCCGCGTAGTCGACGTCCAGGTATGGGTGCAGCGCAATCGCGTCGGGCGGGCCCGGGTCGATCGCCGACAGCGTCCGAAAGTACCCATTCAGGTAGTAACACTCCGAGCTCAGACAGCTCGAGGTGTTGAAGTTGAACCCGCCGGCGACCAACGTGTCGCTCTGATTCACCTTGGCGGCGTCGAGATACCAGTAAGCGGCCGCTTGGGCGCTTCCGCCGTGGCCGTTTCCGCCCGATGGAGCCACCTTATGGCTCCCAAGCACGCACTGATCCTCGGTTGCCACCCAGACGCCGTTTCGAGCCGTGCAATTCGGACCGCCACCCGGGGCCGAATCCGGGATGTACGCTGAGTCGGGCTCGTTGAATATCTCCCATTGCGTGACCCCGGGCGCGGCCTGCTCGAGCCCGCTCAGTCCACACTCGTACTCGCCGTCGGTCGGCCAGATGTCGTCGGAGGACGTGTTCAGTGCGGACGTCAGCGTTACCAGCACGTGACCGACGCCGACGGCGCGCGCCGCCGCCACCACCTCGTCGGCGAATGCGGCGGCCGGGGTCCCGGGACCGGCGGGCGACTTCTGGCACGTCCCCGCCGAAAAGCTTCCCTTGCCGTCGTTCACCGCATCCCATTGAATGTAGATGCGCGCGTAGCACACGCGGGTCGAATTCGGCTGCGCGCACAACGCTCCACCGAGCAGCGAGGTGAAGTATGGGTTGCTCTGGTAGGTGAACGCCGGCGCGGCTCCGGGCTGGACGCTCCCGTCCATGTTGATTCCCCAGCCAACCGCGCTCGCGCGCGCCGGCGCACACAGGGTGCACACCGAGACGGCCAGCAAGACGATCCATGCCCGCGCTCTCAAACGGACCGGACCGTAGCGAAGGGACCCGACCGAAAGCGTCGGTCCGCTCGAACGCTACCGAGTGCCCCCCGCTCGCGACCGAGGACCGGCCGCGAGCGACCGGCCGTCGGATGGAGCCGGACGACCCGACCGTCGGCGGTGTCCCGGCGCGGTTCGAGCAATCCCCTCGCCTCGAGCGCCGGGGTCGGCGCGGGAACGCAGTTGCTCGACATCGCCTGCGGGTCGGGCTGCGCCGCCGGGCTCGCGCTCGTCGCCGCGATCGGGCCGTTCCGCGACCCCGTTCGGGCGCGGTCTCGATCCGGAACGTGTTCCGCTACGTAGTCGGAGTCAAGGGCTGAGCCGACGGCGCCCCGGCCGCCGCACGCTGGGCGTACGGCTCCAAACCCTCGACCGCCCGCGCGATCGCCCAGTTGTGGTTCCAGCGGAACAGCGGCCGCAGCACGGGGGTGAGCACTCGCAGCAGCTTCCGATCGGCGTACACCTGCCAGTCGAAGCGCACGTGGGTGCCGGTCGCCGTCGGCGTCAGCGTCCATGTCCCCCGGCCGCTCAGATCCCCGTCGACGTCCGCGGTCACCCGGCGCGGCGGGTCGAGCTCCGCGATCACCGAGCGCGTGTGGAGGTGGTAGGGCAGCCGCCCCTTGAAGTGCTGGCGCGACTCCACCCCGGCCGCCGCCGGCCCGCCGGACTCGACGTCGAGGTAGACCGGGCACCACCACTGCGGGTACGTGCGACTATCGGCGAGCGCGTGGAACACGGCCTCCGGCGGCGCGGCCACGTCCCATTCGTCGACGAACACGTAGGACGCCGTCGGATGCGCGACGCCCGTCACGAGGCCGGCGATCGCCCGCTGCACCCGCAGCGACGGCTTCGCCGCGTGGCCGGTGTCGGCGTACTCGAGCAGGAGCTCCGCGCCGGCCACCGGCCGGGGGAAGCCCATGCGCGTGATCTTGCCCGCGCGACAGAGCTCCGCCAGCCGTTCGAGGAACGCCTGCGTCCGCCCGGCGGGCCGGACCTGGATCCGGACGACCCCGGGACCGTCGCCAACCGGCACCTGGGTGTGCGGCGTGCCGGCCGGCACCTCGATCGAATCGCCCGCGCCGAGCACGTGCTCGATCCCGTTCATCCCGACCTTGATAGTTCCGGACACGACCTCGAGCCGCTCGACCTGGCTGCCATGCACATGACGCTGGGCCAGAAAGCCGCGCGGGCGTCCGGTCACCTCCATCTCGAGCACCTCGCCGTTCGTGTCCGCGGCCGTGCGCAGGAACCTCACCGACAGGCCCAGCTGCTTCATTTCCAGCACGTCATTCGCCATCGTCTTGCCACCTTTCGCGATCGTCACGCCCCGGTTGTTCGGCTATTCGTAACCGAACGAGGCGCCGGATCACAATCGGACGCATGTCACAGATGCGCGCGAACCCGACAACTAGCAGCATATGAGCACAGCAGCGGGCGCCAAGGTCATGATGCTCGGGGACTCCGCCCGGGCGAGCGCGGCGGCGCCCGGCCGTCCCTCGGGCTCGGCGCTGGCCGAGTTCGAGCAGATCTATCGCGCGAACTTCGACCCGATGACGGCGTACTTCGCGCGGCGTTGCGCCGAGCCCCAGATCGTGGCCGACCTGACCTCGGAGACGTTCGTACGGGCAGCCGGGGCGTTCGGGAGCTTCGATCCCCGCCGGGGCTCGGCCCGGGCGTGGCTGTTCGGGATCGCCGCCCACGTCTTCGCCGCGCATTGCGCCCAGACGGCCAACGGCCGGGACGCCGTCGCGCGGCTGGCCCAGCGCCGGCCGCTCGACGGCGACGAGATCGAGGAGCTGGCCGCCAAGATCGACGCCGAGCGTGACGGCCGGACCCTGATCGGGCGCTGCGCGCGACTCCCCGAGCTCGAGCGTGCTGCTGTCGAATTGGTCGACCTCGCATGGTTGACGCCGAAGGAGGCCGCCACCGCGCTCGGCGTCTCCCGGGCTGTGCTGCGCAAGCGGCTGTCCCGGGCGCGTGCCCGGCTGAGAAAGGAGCATCAGGGCGATGGGTAAGTTCGAGGACCGCCTGTGGCGTGAGCTTGTGCGCAGGCACGGGGCTGATTTGGCCCAGATGACCAGACCGGCGGCCAAGCGCGCGCGGCGGGCGCGGCCGCGCCTGGTGGCCGGCACCTCGCTCGCTGTGGCCGGGGTCGTGGCCGCCCTGGCGCTCGTGCTCAGCGCCGCGAGCAGCCCGCCGGCGTTCGCCGTCAGCCGCAACGCCGACGGCACCTACACCGTCACCCTCCAGAAGCTCGCGGCGATTCATGGGGCGAACGCGAAGCTGGCCGCCCTCGGGATCCGCGCGAAGCTCGTCGAGGTGACGTCCGGATGTACGGTCAAGGCGCTTCCGCCCGCGGCGGTGCACGCAATGCAGCTGTCGAAGAGCACGGCCGGGGCCGGCAAGGCCGCGGCGCAGGTCGCGGTCGCGAAGCTCGATCCGCGCAAGATCCCGCCGGGCAAATGGCAGGTGATCCCGACCTATCGGGTCGCCGGCACGGTCCACGTTGAGAAGGCCCACCTGATTCAGGGCCAGGCGCCCGCCTGCTTCAGCACGGTTGTGGCGCCCCCATGCCAGGTCCGACCGATGACCGTGCTGCGCAATGGTCACCTGACGCAACTGACCCCTGCCGAGGCCAAGCAGCGGGCCGCCAAGGCACTCGCAGCGTTCCGCGCCGCGGTCAGCCGTCAACGCATCAAGAGCGCCGACTCCGGCAACAGCGGCAACAGCGGCACCTCGACCGGCATCCAGGTGCCGGCGCCCGCGGCGACGTGGGTCGTCGGCTGCTACGCGCATGGCGCTCCAGGGCACCCGGCTGTCACCGGTAACTCCGGCAACTCCGGCAACTCCGGCAACTCCGGCAACTCGGGCGCGAGCGGCAACAGCTGACCTCGGCCCTCCCGGCAGCCACGGGCCGTCCCGGACGGGCCCGTGGCTGCTTGTCGGTGCCGCCGTCGCCTGGAACCTGCTGAGCCTGCGGGCGGAGACGGTCGCGGTCTCCTACCTCGACGACAGCTCGATCCACGAGCAGATGGTCAGGTTCGCGACCGAGCAGTTCCGCAGCGGCCACCTGCCGCTCGACAGCTGGTTCCCGTTCCTCGGCCTGGGCTCGCCCCAGTTCCTCCACTACCAGAGCCTGCCGGCGATGCTCGCGGGCCTGGCCGGGCTCGTCATCGGTCCGGACGCTGCGTTCCGCTGGACGCTGTACCTGCTCCTGTCGGCGTGGCCGGTCGCCGTCTACCTGTCCGCGCGTATGTTCGGCGCCGGCCGACCGGGTGCCGCGGCCGCGGCCGTGATGTCCCCGTTCCTGGTGAGCAAGACCGGGATCGCCTACGAGCAGAACGCGTACGTGTGGATCGGGTACGGAGTCTGGACGCAGCTGTGGGCTTCGGTCACGCTGCCGCTGGCATGGGGGTTCAGCTGGCGGGCGATCCGCGACGGCCGTGACCTGTTCCTGGCCGTCGCGCTCTCGTCGCTCACGATCGCGCTCCATTTCGAGACCGGGTACCTGGCGCTGGCGCCGCTGGTGGCGTGGCCGCTCGTCGCCGGCCGGCCGATCGCTGCGAGCGCGCGCCGGGCGGCGCTGGTCGCCGGCGGAGCGCTGCTGGCCGGCGCCTGGGTGATCGTGCCGCTGATCGACCAGCGCCCGTGGGCCGCCACCAACGAGGCGCTGCGCGGCACCCCGCTCGCCAACGGCTACGGCGCCGCTCGGGTGCTCGGGTGGATCGCCTCGGGCCAGCTGCTCGATCACGGGCGCGTGCCGATCGTGACCGCGTTCGCGGCGATCGGGCTGGCGCTTGCGGTCGGCCGCCGGCGGGCAGGCCGGGCGGGCTCCGGTTCTCGCGCGATCGTGGTCGCGCTCGCGACGTGCCTGCTGCTGTCGTTCGGGCGGACCACGTTCGGATCGCTCGTCGGCGTGATTCCCGGCGGCGGCGACATCTTCTTTCGCCGGTTCATGATGGGCGTTCAGCTGGCCGCGCTGCTGCTGGCCGGCCGCGGCGCCGAGTGGTGCTATCGCCGGATCCGGGACGCGCTCGAGCGGTCGGTCCGCCGCCGGCGTATCAAACGGGGCCGCATCGCCCCGCCGATGCGAAGGCTGCCGGCGGTCGCGACGTCGGCCGCCACGATCCTCGTGCTCGCGCCGGCATGGCTCGAGCAGCGGTCGTTCGACCGCCGCAACGCCGACCACATCGCGGCGCAGCGCCGCGCGGACGCGACTCAGGGCGCCGAGGTCGACCAGCTGATTGCGCTGATCGAGGCGAACGGCGGCGGGCGCGTCTACGCCGGTATGCCGCTGAACTGGGGCCAGGAGCTCACCGTCGGGACGGTGCCCGTTTTCAAGTATCTCGAGAGCCAAGACGTCGACGAGGTCGGCTACACGCTTCGCACCGCCTCACTCATGACCGGCCCCGAGGATCACTTCGACGAGCTCGATCCGTCCGATTACTCCCTGTTCGGAATCCGTTATCTGATCCTGCCCTCCGGGTCCGCGCCCCCGGTCTCCGCGCAGCTCGTGGCGACCGCCGGCCCATACGCGCTGTGGACCACCGGAACCGTGGGCTATGTCCATGTCGGGACGATCGCCGGCACGCTCGGGGCCGACCGGACCGACCTCGGCGCCCGGAGCGTCCCGCTCCTGCGGTCGGGGCTGGCTGCCACGGGCGATTATTTGATTGTTGATTTCGGTGACCGCCAGGCGACGCATTCGCCATTGCCACGCCCGTCCCGCCGAGCGAGCGCCGGCAACGTCACCGCCGAGAGCGACGACCTCGAACGGGGCGTGGTCAACGCTACGGTGACGATGCGCCGGCCGGGCGTTGCCGTGTTGAGCGCGTCGTTCGACGACGGCTGGACCGCCACCGTCGACGGTCGCCCGCGGGCGACGAGGATGGTCGCGCCGTCGCTGGTCGCGACCGAGGTTCCGGCGGGTACCCACGCGATCACGTTCCGGTATCGGGGGTACTCCGGCTACCCGGAGCTATTCGCCCTATGCGCGCTGACGCTCGCGGCGTTCGCCGGCGCCGACGCGGTGCGCCGGCGCCGGGTCAGATCAGGCGTCTAGGATCCGCCGATCGTGTTATCAAGGCGCCAGGTCTTGCCGCCGTCCTTCGAGACGTATTGCGTGGCCACGCTGTTGGAGCCGGTCTGACCGTCGACGAACGCGACCAGATGACCGTTCGGGTTCTTGAGTACCGCGACCGGTAGCCCGGTGAACGTCGCGCGATACCAGTGCGCGCCGCCGTCCGGGGTGGCGTCGATCACCTGTCCGCCGCCCCACGCGAAGATCTTCTTCGTACCTCCGGCACCGATGAACGCGACCGCGAGCGGGGCCTGAGCCGCATTCACGTGCAGCGCCGGCCCATTCGTCTTCCAGGTCTTGCCGCCGTCGGTCGTCGCCGCCGGATATTGCGCCTGGCCATGCTGGACGAGCGCGTAGCCGCGGTTGGCGTCGATAAACACCCGATTTCCGTAGATCTCCGACGCGGCGACGGTGGTGCCGGGCGCGAGCGTGCCTGAAGGACGCTTGAGAAGCGACCCGGTCACGTTCTTCTGTGGTCCGGCGGCGGCGGACGCGGGCAGCGTCGGCGACGCGGACGCCCCGCCGATGAGCGAGCCCAGCGCCACGGCGCTCACGACAAGTGCTGACACGACTGTGCGCATGAAACCTCCGGTTCGACGAAGCCCCTCGAAGGGATGCAGACTAGCGGCCTCCGACGTACGTACCCTCGAATGCTGGCGCACTTGCGTGAGCGGCCGCTAGTGAAGCGTGAGGCGGAGCACGATGATCAGCAGACCGAGCAGGCATCCGAACAGCGTCTGAAACATCAACTCGCGGCCCGTGCGCTCGGCCCGGATGCCGGCCATCATCTCTATCAGCACGACCACCACCGCCGATGTCCACACTGCGGCGGTCACCGCAGTCGCGAGCGAGGCCCCCCCCGCCCACAGGACCAGTACCGCCACGAGCGGGATCGCCGCGCCGAACAAGATCGGAACCTGGGTGACCATGATCCGCCCGAGGACTCCGAGCCGAAGCGGTGCGCGCTCCTTCAGCCGCTCAGACGCGAACTCGGCGTACGAATGGGCGAACCAGTAGATCACCAACGTTATGACCACCGAAATGACTGTCCTCAGGTAGGTCTCTTTGTCGGCGGACTCGGCGGCCAGCAGCGCCCCGACGGTCATCGTGCCGTAGATCGCCGCGCTCAGGTCGGACAGCATCGCTGTGCGGTGTGGGGTCGCCGCTCGTCGAGCACGCGGCGATCCTAAGGGTCCGCGGGAGAATTAGGTGGTCGAATTGGCGAGTGGCTGGGCGTGGCTGACGGCGCCGGCTCGCCACGATCGTGCTGGTGGTACGTGAGGGCGAGGGGGTGGCGTCGGACGCGTCCAAAAACGCCAGATGATTCTCTTACGGACCCTACGCCCCGGCGGCCGGCTACGAAGCCGGTCCGCCGGGCTTCGGTCCGGTGGCGGGGATCGACGCCTCGAGCCATCGGCTGAGCGCGCGGCGACCGACGAGCGTGATCTCGCCATTCGCGCCGAGCCAGTCTCGAACCCGCAGCTCGCGGACGATCCCGAGCGCGTCGCTCGGTCCGGGTCCGTCGCCCCGCGCCGCGAGCGCATCGGTGCCGGGCTCGACCATCCAGCGTCCGGACTCGAGCGCGGCCAGCGCGATGCCCTGCTCGTCGGTCGGCATGTCCAGCGGGTGCGGCGCGGCGCTCCGCAGCGGGTCCTCGCCCCGCAACGGGCTGTCGCTCCGCATCGGCTTCTCGCTCCGCAACGGATCCTCGCCGGCCGGCGGCCGCCACGGACTGGGGATGCGGCCCGGGAATTCCTCGTCGAATCGCTCGGCGTGCGCTCGCAGCCAGCTTCCGGCGCTCTCCATCCACTCGCGCGCGGAGCCGGAGTCGACGCCGAACATCTTCGCCACATCATCTACGTCGATGTTGTCTACGGCTCGCTCGACGGAGCGCCCGAACTCGCGCGCAATCGCGCGCAGCTGCTCCTCGAAGCTGTCGCCAGTCGGTTCGTCTTCGGACATGAGCACATGATGGCACGCGCGAGTGGGTTTCAATGGACGAATCGTGAGTTGCGACTGGCTGTTGGTCGACGGATCGAGTTTGATCTTCCGCGCGTACTACGGCGTGCCCGCCGGCGATCCGGGGCCGGACGGCTTTCACGTCAACGCCGTCCGGGGCTTCCTCGAGCGGCTCGCGCGGCTCCTGGCCCAGCGCCGGCCGCGCCATCTCGCCGTCGCCGACGACGAGTCATGGCGACCGGACTGGCGGGTGGAGCTGATCCCAACGTACAAGTCCCACCGGGTGGCCGAGCCGATCCCGGGCGGACTCGAGCCGCAGCTTCCCGTGATCCGAGAGCTGCTCCGAGCGATCGGCATCGACATGGTCGGAGTGGCCGAGCACGAGGCCGAGGACGTGATCGCCACCTGGTGCCGACTCGCGCCGGGCACGATCGAGATCGCCAGCGGCGACCGGGACCTGTTCGCGCTCGTCGAGACCCCGCGGGTGTCGATCCTGTACCCGGAGAAGTCGGGACTGGCCGTCATCGACGAGGTCGAGGTCGCGCGCCGCTACGACATCCCGGGCCGGCGGTACGCGGACTTCGCGATCCTGCGCGGCGATCCGTCAGACGGGCTGCCGGGATTGAAGGGCGTCGGTGCGGTCACCGCGGCGGGGATGATTCGCCGCCACGGCGACATCGCCGGCGTGCTCCGCGAGCGCCGGCTGCGCGACGCCGACCGCGAGTACCTCGAGCACGCAATGCGGGTGGTGCGGCCGGTCGACGATCTGCCGATCGAGCTTCCGGCAGGGCGACGGGACTCTTATCCGTCGGACGAGGGCGCGGTGCGCGCCCTCGCCGAGCGGTATCGGGTGCGCGACGCCTGCGCGCGCCTCGTGTCCGCCGTTCGCCGGCTCGGCTCAGCTTCCTGACGGCGGCACCACCGTCAGCACGAGCCGTGACGGCCGGGCGGCGTCGTGGTGCAGCACGTTGCGGGCGATGACGCCGTCGGTCGCGGTGGTGTCGTCGCCACCGGTGCCGAGGTTCACCGCGAACTTGGGATGCGCCGAGCTCGCGATCTCCAGCCGGATCCGGTGGCCGGGCAGGCACCGCTGCGCGGTGTCCCACATCTGGACCTCGATCTCGTAGGCGGTGCCGGGCTCGACGGGCAACGCGCGCTCGTGGCCGCCACGGAAGCGCAACCTGACCAGGCCGTCGCACAGCCGCTGCGCGAACCCGTTCGGGTGGACGTCGAGCAGCTTCGCGGCGATGTCCGTGTCCGCCGCCGAGGTCGAGACGTGCGCGACGAGCCGCACCGGTCCGATCACGTCGAGCGGCTCGGCGAGCGCCTCGCTGGTGAACACAAGCACGTCGCCGCGGGTCTCGACGCCGGCGAAATCGTCGGGGCCGCCGATCTGGGCCGAGGACGCGCCGGTGATGAACGGCACCGGCCGGTCGGGATCGTGCAACCACTCGTCGGCGGGCGAGCCGGCCGGCGGAGTCTGCTCGACGAGCCGGCCGTCGCCGAACCGGGAGGTGGCGTGCCCCCCGCTGTCGAGGTACCAGCTTCGCTCGGCTGCGTCGGGGTGGGGCCAGGAGGGAAGGTCGTGCCATTCGTTGGCGCCCATCAGGAAGATCCGCACCGGCGCGGCCGGCGCGGCCGGCGCCCTCCCGCGAACCGTCTCGTCGAGAAAGCCGGTCATGATCGCGTTCAGGTCGACGACCGCGTCGTGTCCGAAGTCGACCTCGCCGAGCTTCCGGTCGGAGTTCACCTGGTGCCCCCAGGGGCCCATCAACAGGCGCTGGCCCGACCGGCCGGCGGCGGTCATCGCCGCGAAGTTCGCCGGCGTCCCGATCTCCTCGTCGTCGTACCAGCCCGAGATGTGCAGCACCGGCACGTCGACCTCCCCGATCCGGTGCTGATAGCGGAGCGGCTCCCACCAGTCGTCGAGGGTCTGGTGGCGGCACTCCTCGCGCCAGTGCTCGGAGCGGAAGCCGGCGGCTTCGTCGAGGTCGACCAGCGGCCGGTGCCCGTACACCTCCATCCAGTCGACCGCTTCGGTGTACTGCAGGCCACGGCCGTCGGTCATCCGGAACCAGTGCACGTGCATCGGCCCGGGCACGCCGGTCGGGTTCTCGACGAACGGATCGGCCGGCGTCACGAGCACGATCATCGCTCTCAGCGCCGGCGGCCGGTGCAGCGCCGTGAGCCACTGGATGCGCCCCGGGTAGCTGCCGCCATACGTGGCGACGGCGCCGTCGCACCAGCGTTGCGCCGCCGCCCAGCCGATCACGTCGACGCCGTCGAGCGCGTCGTTGCGGTACGGCTCGAAGCTTCCGTCCGAGTCGCCGCGGCCGCGCACGTCCACTCCCACCACTGCGTATCCCGCCTTCGCGAACGCGTCGGCCCGCTCGGTCGCCCGGTCGCCTCCGCGCCCGTACGGCGTCCGCATCACCACCGCCGGCGCCGGCGACTCCGGCGGCAGCACGAGATCGGCGGCGAGCGTGATCCCGTCGCGGAGCGGGATGCGGACGTTGAACCGGCGGGTGAGCGGCGGGTTTGGAGTGATCGGCACAGCCGGCAACGCTAGCGCTCCCCACGTCGCCCGGGCGCCCCCCGCCACGCCACCGTACGCCAAACCCACCACCCCCAAGCCACCGCCACGCCCCGGACCGCCCCGGACCGCCCCGGACCGCCCCGGACCGCCCCGGACCGCCCCGGACCGCCCCGGACCCTAACCCGACATTCCCCAACCCCGAACAACTCGCCACTCGGCCACCCCCGCCGGCCGAATGGCGATTCGGTCGGCTCCAGCACGAGTGTCGGCACACTCGAGCCGGCCGGGTCGCCGAGTGGCGACTTATTCGCCCCCACCGGCTCCAGGCGAGCGGGCGCGCGACCCCGCCACCAGTGGACCCGTCCGCAAGTCCTGCGGCATTCGAGCGGCCCCTCGGCGGCGCTGCCGCGGGCTACGGATGGTCGGCGGGGCCGTTGCGGCCCGCCCGCGATCCGGCCTCGCTTGACTGGGCCGCGCCCGCGATCGTCCGGACTCCTCGGAGTCTCGTGCAGCGCTGCTAGACGATCCGCGCGCGGCATCCTCGGTGCCGCACGACTTGCGGACGACCTCACCTAGAACGCGTGGTTGAGCGCCGCCACGATGCTGATGTCGTCCGCCTCCCCCAGGTACGCGGCGTGGTTGCACGCGCTGTTCACCGCCGACTCGACGCTCGTGGCGCCGAGGCCGCCGCTAACGCCCGACCCGTGCTCGGTGACGTAGAGGTGGGCGTACGCGGTCTGCTGCGCGTGACTCGCCGAGGTCCACGCTGTGCACGTGGATGAGTCGCTGAGCGCTCCCGCCTTGGCGCTCGGGAGCGCGGCTGCCGCCATCACACCGACCAGGACGAGCACCATCGCGATGGCGCCGGCCGTGGCCGCCTTGTGCCGACGAACGATCGTCCGGAGGGTGGGCCATCCCGGACCCGCGCTCATAGTCAATCTCCAGGCTACTCGAATCGGTCGTTTGAGCCGACGCGGACCGGGTAAGGCGCTCATCGACCGTACCGGAGGGAGGTAGTGGATGTTCTCGCGGAGCTTGAGTCCGGCTCGCTGGACGGTGTCCGTCGGTGCCCTATTGGCCCTCGCCGTGGGAGTGTCGTCACCGGCGCCGGATACCTCGGCGGCGGCGGCCCGCCACTCGGCCTCGGCGCCGGCGGCTGCGCACCTGTGGCTGACGACCGCCGACGGGCAATACAAGCTCACCGACATGGGCGCAATCCCGTTCGGCACCGGCCAGCCGACCGTCCCGACGGTCGTGGTCGATCCCTCGCGGACCTTCCAGGCGATGGACGGCTTCGGTGGCGCGATCACCGACTCCTCGGCGGTCGTGCTCTACCGCATGTCGCCGTCGGCGCGGGCGGCGGCGATGCAGATGCTGTTCGATCCGCGGACCGGGGACGGGCTCAGCTATCTGCGCCAGCCGATCGGGGGCTCTGACTTCGTCGCGACCGCGCCTTACACGTACGACGACATCCCCGCGGGCCAGACCGACTACCCGCAGCGGCACTTCAGCATCGCCCACGACGTGGCGGAGATCCTGCCGCTGCTGCGCGAGGCCAAGCGCCTGAACCCGCGGTTGCAGATCGTCGC
>Ga0335078_10012256_pt1 | contig 12723 bp, 8 predicted proteins | sample Lox_Sample_32_FD_206711 | JGI IMG/M metagenome (GOLD analysis project Ga0335078, IMG submission 206711) | Soil microbial communities from Loxahatchee National Wildlife Refuge, Florida, United States - Lox_Sample_3.2 | ecosystem: Environmental > Terrestrial > Soil > Wetlands | place: USA: Florida... | reverse complement strand
TTCGAATTTCACCTGCGGCTGCCATCCGGTTTCCCTCATCAGCTTCTCGCTTGAAAGCGCGTAGCGGCGATCGTGACCTGGCCGGTCCGTCACATGTTCGATCAGGCTGGAAGGCCTGCCGGTAATCGCAAGAATCTGTTCCACCACCGTCTTGTTCGGAAGCGACCGATTCCCGCCGATATTGTAAATCTCGCCGTCGCGTCCTTTTTCCAGCAGCGTGAGAAGCGCGCGGCAGTGATCCTCCACATAGAGCCAATCGCGAATCTGCATGCCATCGCCATACACCGGCAGCCGCTTGCCGTCGAAAGCATGCGTGATCATCAGCGGGATCAGCTTCTCGGGAAACTGATACGGCCCGTAATTGTTGGAAGCGCGCGTCACGATCACGGGAAGTTTGTAGGTTTTGTGATAGCTCAACGCAAGCAGGTCCGAACCGGCCTTGCCCGCCGAATACGGGCTACTCGGCTGCAGCGGGAACTGTTCATCGGCCTCGAGCGGAGGTTCCAGGCTGCCGTAGACTTCATCGGTGGAGACATGAATGAAGCGCGAGACACGGATGGCGCGCATAATCTCGAGCAGGTGGAACGTGCCCCGCAGATTGGTCTCAAAGACGGGTTGGGGCGCAAAAATGCTCCGATCCACGTGCGACTCGGCCGCGAAGTGCACCACGGCTTCCGGCTCTACTTCTTCGAAGACACGCCGCAGCGCATCCAGGTCGCAGATATCGGTCTGGAAGAATCGATAGTGCGGATTGCCTGCCACCGATATCAGGTTCTCCAGGTTCCCGGCGTAAGTCAGCTTGTCGATGTTGGCAATATCGACGGCTGGATTCCCAAGAGCTAGGCGGACAAAGCACGAACCGATGAATCCGGCGCCGCCGGTGACGATAATCCTCATGAAATTCCATTCTAGGGCACCGCTCCCTCACGTTTGCGGCTCGGTGGATTCGGAGAAGCTTCCTCGCGAACCGGCACAGTCTTTCGGACATAATCGCCCCGCGAGAAATACTTCTCCAGCCAGCAGTACAGAGCGATAAAGAGGTAACGGCTGCCCATCTCGCGAATCTGGAGTTTGGACACGCCGGCTTGGCGATTGCGCCAGGTGATCGGGATTACCGTCCAGGAGTAACCGCGCACAATGGTCTTGAGCGGGAGTTCGATTGTCAGGTTGAAATGCGGCGAAAGAAACGGACGGCAGCCTTCCATCACAGAGCGGCGGTACGCCTTGAATGCGTTGGTAAAATCATTCAGTGGCGCGCGGAAAATCAATCTGAGGAACAGATTCGCCAGGCGGTTGAGAAACAATTTATGGGCCGGGTAATCGATCACCCCGCCTCCGCGGATAAATCGCGAGCCGAAGACGGCGTCCCACCCCTGCTGGAGCGTTTGCCAGTAACGTACTACGTCGCGGCAATCATCCGATTCATCGGCCATCATGACCACCATGGCGTCTCCGCGCGCCTGCTCCAGGCCGAGGCTCACGGCCCGTCCGAAACCGTGCTCTCCGGTATTCCGGATCGGACGCAAGGTCGGGACACGCTCGCCGGCCGTCTGCAGCGCCTGCCACGTTTGGTCCATGCTGCCGTCGTCCACCACGACAATTTCATGCTCGATGCCGTGCATGCGCAGCTCCACGTAGAGATGTTCGACCGTCGCGCCGACACGGTCCTCCTCGTCCCGCGCCGGAATCACGACCGAGAGCAGCCGTAACGGTTCGTGGCTTTCCGCAAGGGGCTGTTTCACGCCGTGCCTCCTGTCCCGCTCTTCTCCAGCCAATCCGGATGGCGCTCGGCGTGACCGGCGATCTCGTCGAGAATATGCGGAAGCGGATATTCAATGCGCCATCCGAAATCGCGCTGGGCATCGCTCGAGTCCATGGCGATCCAGGGGATATCGTAAGGACGTGGGCTGGGATCCGCGGCCGGAGTATGTTCTCCGAAGCGCTGATCGCACCAGCGAGTCAATCGAGCGAGCGAGATGGCATTGGATGTTCCGCCGCCGGCGCAATAGACGCGCAGGCCATCCGAACGCGTGCAATTCATTTGGGCGTCAGCGAGAGCAGCCAGGTCGCGCGGATGAAGAATATCCCTGGTCTGCTTGCCGGTTCCTTCAAAACCGATGTAGCGCAGGGGCCGGCGGCGGGCGTGAGCGTGGATCCAATAGGAGAATACGCCTTGGTCCGGAGTTCCCAACTGCCCGGCTCCAGCCAGCACCCCGCAGCGGTTGATCCACACCGGCAACCGGAACGCCTCGCCGTACTCCAGCGCCAGCGCCTCCCCCGCGAGCTTCGTGCTCCCATAGAGCGAGACCGGAGCGCGAGTGGAGAAATCCACACCGATGCCGCAGGCCGAAATCCCGGGGGGAAGCCCGGCGCTGGAATCCAGACAGAAGGCGTCGCCCTCGGCCCGCAAAGGCAGCGCCCGAAGCGCCGCGATGGAATAGACGCGGCTGGTGCTCATCAGCAGAATGCCCGCTCGATGGGCTTTCGCGTACTCCAGCACATTCACCACACTGGCGAGATTGTGTTCCATCAATTGCCGGCTGCTGAATCCGGGTTGGATGCCGGCCAGCACGCTGGGATTGGCTGCCGCATCGATCACCCAGTCCACCGGCGGCAGCTCTGCCAGATCGCTGGGCATACGCAGATCGCCGTGCAGCACCGTGACGCCCAATGCTTGAAGCCGCGCGCGCTTATGCTCCGAGCCTGGCCGCATGAGATTGTCGATCCCGATCACCGCGAGTCCCTCGCGGCGTTCCAGCAAGCTCTGGGCCAGCGAGCTTCCGACGAATCCGCAGATCCCGGTGATCAGCAGTTTCATCAGAAAACTCCGGAGACGCTGCCCACTCGCCGCCGCATCCAACTTTCGGCGATCTCCTCGAAAATGCGAGGCAGGCTCTTGGTGATGTCCCAGGCCGGGTAGTGCGCTTTCATTTTGCGCAGATCGCTGTAGTAACAGATGTGATCGCCGATGCGATTCTCATCCACGTAGCGATGAGTCATGGGGCGGCCGGTGATCTGCTCGGTCAGGGCAAAGGCTTCCAAAATGGAACAAGCATTGTTCCTGCCGCCGCCGAGATTGTACACCTCGGCCACGCGCGGAGCTCTTGAGAACTCGAACATGAAACGCGCTACGTCCTGGGAGTGGATGTTGTCGCGTACTTGCTTGCCTTTGTAGCCGTAAATCTTGTACTCGCGGCCTTCCACATTGCACTTGATCAGAAAACTCAGGAAACCGTGCAACTCGACACTCGAATGATTCGGACCGGTCAAGCAGCCGCCACGCAGGCAGCAGGTCGGCATATTGAAGTAGCGCCCATACTCCTGCACCAAAATGTCGGAAGCCACCTTGGAGGCGCCGAACAGCGAGTGCTTGCTCTGGTCGATCGAGAGGTCCTCAGCGATGCCGTTTTCAAAGGCAGGGTCATCATAATCCCAGCGTGTGGCGAGCTCCCGCAGCGCAATGGAATTGGGCCGGTCGCCGTAAACCTTGTTCGTAGACATGTGGATAAAAGGTGACTCGGGACATGAGCGGCGCGCGGCTTCCAGCATATTCAGGGTGCCGACTGCGTTCACTTCAAAATCCAGGAACGGGACCGCTGCGGCGCGGTCATGCGAGGGCTGAGCCGCGGTGTGGATGATCAGATCCGGACGAACCTCGTCCACCAGTGCCAGCACGCCCTCGCGGTCGCAAATGTCGAGCGCGGAGTGACAATAGCCGGGAATCTCTTCGCGCAAACGGCCTAGCACCCAGCTGGTATCGCCCTCGGGTCCAAGGAAAACGGCGCGATGGTTATCGTCCACCCCGTGAACCTGAAATCCCTGGCGCGCGAAGAAGCGGGAAACTTCCGAACCAATCAAGCCGCAGGATCCGGTTACGAATACGATTGACATGCCGCACTAACATTATGGCTTTTCTCCTGCTTGTGACGGAGGTTCGTAAGCCAAAGGCCTTGGGCGCGCCCGCGCAAGTGCGCACTGGGAGAAGGTTGGTTAAGACAGTTTCAGCGCATCGCCCGCCGGGGCTCAGCAGGAGCCGCAGCAGTATGAAACAACTCGCGGCCGGTCAGGTGGATCACTTCAATCGCCGGGACCGCGGCGCGGGCTTGCAGGCCCCGCTGCACAGACTCGACGAAAGCACCGATGACGAGCGGGTCCAGGTCGCTGTCGAATTCGCGATAAAAGTTCACGTATTGTGAATTCGGCAGCGGGATTCTTAATTGCCACCGGGGCTTGACGTTGGTCGTGCCGATATGGCATTCCTCGAAGACTCGGCCGCTGAAATTCATGCGCACGTCATGAAAGCCAAAATCCCGGCTACCCGTGCGGATGTGCTCCCAGCAATCTTCCACACTCACCGACTTGGTGAGATTCGTTTCGAAATCCTTCAGGCGTGCCTCCACATCGATCATGCGGCGGATTCTGCCGCCAAAGAACATGCGGCCGGCCGAAGCAAACTCGGTATAGTCCAACTGGCTGATCAGCAGCCATGTGGCGCCGCCGAACAATATAACAATCAGGCCGGTGAACTGATAACGCAGGGCGCTGACCAGAACCGAGACGATCGCACCCAAGGCGCACAGGCCGTACATCGTCAGCACTGCATTCCGCGGGCTCAATCCACGGTCCAGGAGCCGGTGATGAATATGCCCGCGGTCCGCCTGGAAGATGGGCCGGTTGCGGAGGAAGCGGCGCAGGATGGACAGGATCACATCCAGCAGTGGGATGGAAACCGCCAGCAACGGCACGGTCAGGGCAACCAGAGTGACTGACTTGTTGCTCCACAGAGCGCCGAAACAACCCAGCATAAATCCAAGCGAGAGGCTGCCGCAATCGCCCAAATAAACCGACGCGCCGTTGAAGTTGTAGCGCAGGAAGCCCAGCAGGCAACCTGCCAGTGGCATGGTGGCTAGGATGAGCGGGATATTGTTCTGCGTCAAGGCCGCCAGCAACATCGTCACGGTGGCGACCAAACCGATTCCGGCCGCCAGACCATCCATACCGTCAATCAGGTTAAACGCATTGCTGCAACCCACCAGCCACACCACCGTAATCGCGAATCCGAGCCAAGGCCACGCCGGCAAATGCTGCAGCAAACGGATCTCGACATGGATGCCTGAGAAATAAGCCAGGACGCTGGCTCCCACCAGCCCGAGCAGCTTCTGCCAGGCCGCCAATCCGATTAGATCGTCGAGGATACCGGTGAGAAACACAACCGAGGCCACCAACGTGAGCGGGATGATGTTGGGAAGCTCGTGGTGGAGATGCTGGGTGTAGGTGAAAGGAAGAACCAATGCGATAGCGAAAGTGATGACGTAGGAAACAAGGATTGCAATCCCTCCCACTCGCGGAACCGGCGCAGTATGCTTTTTCCGGTTGCCGTCGGGATGATCGAGGAATCTTTGGCCGAGCGTGTCCCGCACCAGCGGAGTAATGATAAGCGCCAGCAGAACCGACAGAGCACCGAGCGTGAGAATCAGAAACAATCAACTCTCCTGATGAGCTACTCTGCCAAGGATGCGAGATCGACCCGGCGCCTCCTCCAAAGCGCGATTGGCTCAAGAAGAAGTAAACCCTTGGCTTCTCTATTTCACACCGGAAAACCCCTTATGCCAAGGAGAATTGGATCTAGTGCGTACTAGTACGGGAAGGTCTTGGAAAGGGTACTATCACGAAATCGAACTTGGGGATGGGAAATTGGACAGCTGAAGCGGCACTGGTAGTACTAAGGCCTACATCGAACCAAGGAGGGAAGTTGGGTGAAGGCGTCATGAACCGGACAATATCAGAACATCAACCGCATAACTGTTCCGTCATACCAGATCAGTTTGGCCTGTCCGGCAATCAGTGTGCCGCCGGGAGCCGTCGCGCCGTCGCTTTTGGTGACGGTCTTCGCGCCATTTCCATCGATATTGAGTGTGCAAGTTGTGGCGCAAGTGGTGTCGACGTTGAGTACGAAGGTTTGACCTGTATTGTACGATGTCAGCGTTTTGTTGGGCATGGAGCAGGTATAAACCGTGGTGCCGTTGCTCGAGGCGCAATAGTTTTCGTTGGCGTGAATCGTGTCGTGAGTGGGGATGAGCGCCGAGTTGTAGGAAGGGGTGCAATCGATGCGCGACGCTCCCGTGTTGTTGACACAGGACTGAATAATTCCGGTGCCGGAAATGAAGTTCAGAGCCGCCTGGGTACCCTGTGCGGTGCCGTTGAGGTCGATGGTCACCCCTGCGATCCCGCCGCCCGTTCCGCTGCAATCGGTGCGGTTGTTGCTGGGGTCATCCACGCACCCGCCGCCCGAGAAGTTGAGCGACGGCTCCGCCGGCAGTGCGGTGCCCGCATTCTGAACGCGACCGACCATGGTCTGTGGCGTCCAGTTATTTGTCGTGCTGTTCCAGGCCAGGGATTGCCCTCCCGCGGGCGCGGTAGCCGACACCGCCCGTCCCTGGATCTGGCTGACCGTGCTTGCGCTGGGAGTGCCGGTCACGTCGCCCTCCAGGATGCCGGCGGAGAAGAGCGTCCACGAGTTCGTCGCCGTACAGCCGTACAGGTTTAGACCGGCGGCCGCGGTGGTCTGAAAAAAGGCCTGGCCCACCGAACAAGTGGCCGGAAGTGTAGTACCGGCCTGGAACGGGCTGGTGGAGTTCGCGGCCGTAAAGTTCACGCTTTTGCTTTGCGTCCTCAGATCCACCAATGTCTGTGCGCCTGCGAACGCCGCCAGGCAGCCTGCCACCAAAATCGCACGCCGCTTTTGCATCAGTAGCTATCCTCCTAAGTCGAGATCGAAAAGAAGACCTTTGAAAATCTCAACTTAGGTGTACCAGCGCAATTTCAGCGCTTAGACTCACTGTGGAGCGCAGGGGCTTGATAACAAGGAGAAGATTCGTTAGCTTGTCGCGTGAACGCGTGAAGCGCGCGATCTCTTCGCCAGCAGAGCGCCTCCGGCGAGCAGGCCGCCCAGGGCTAAAGCGCCGCCGCGGGGCTCCGGCGTAGGCGTTGGCGGAGGAACCGGATTGCAATCCACAATCTGCTCTTGGAACCCGCCAGCTCCGGCGCCCGGGGAGTGAATATTCATAGTGGAGTCGCTGACCACTTCGAAATGCCCCAGGAAGGCATTCAGCGCGGTCAAGTTGCCGGGCGTGTTCATGCCCTGAACCCAGGTGGCAGCTTCTTCCAGATAGGTATCTGGGCTCAAGCCGGATGGATCGACCACAGGCCCGTCCGAGGTGGGGTCCATTAGGGTCCAGATGGCTTCCTGAATCTCATTGTTGGCATTCTCAATCGCGGTGGTGTTATTGGCGAAGTTGTACTGCGAAACCAGGTACGACACCATCTCATAGCGCTCCAGGGATCCGAGTCCCGCGCCCGTATTGAAGAATGTGTCATCCGCGCTATCGGCAGCATTGCCGTCATTGAGTATGATGGGCTCCCATCCGGTGGTTCCCGCGGTAGTGGATGAGCTCGCGCTCACATTGCCAAATCGCGTCAGTCCGAGATTAGCGGTGGTCGAGAGCAGTGTGACGTTGGCTGTATAGTCTTGCCCGAGGTTAATCTCGTTGGCAAAATTATCGCAGTAGATTTGCACCAAAACGCCGTTCAGCGTGGCTTCGGCACTGCCTCCGCCGCCCGCTAACTGGAAGTTATAGTTATTGCTTACGTCTAGCGGCACCGTTCCCGCACCGGCACTCATCGTTAGCGATAGCGCTGCGAAGGCCGTCCCAAGTAGATATTTGCTTTGCATGGCAGCCTCAGATTAAGTCAGCCGCCTTAGGCCCACAATGAATCACAGGTCATGCCCATGACCCATATTCGTACTAGAACGTAGGCGCGATTGGTTGTGCTCTCAAGTGTTTCCGAACCCGCTTGCCTTTGCACGGGATGCGAGTAGTACGTTCATTACTCTTGGCCCTAGGCCGGCTGTTTTTCGTTTTGTACACTGACGTTGCAATGCCAACAATCGGTGATTCCGCCCGCACTGCCACCCTGGTTCTGTCCTCAATGCTTGCGCTTAGCGGCTGCCGCACTGCCTACAACTACTTCGAGAAGGGCGACAGGGCTTACGCCGGCGGCAAATTTGCGGACGCTGCTTTGAACTATCGCAAAGCCGCTCAGAAAGATCCCAGCTTCGGCGAAGCGTATTATAAAGCCGGCCTGGCTGAACTGAAGTTGAATAAGGCTGCCGAAGCGCTGTCTGATCTTCAAAATGCGGTTCAGCTTATGCCCGCCAGCAACGCCGCGAAAACGGATCTCACGAATCTGATGTTGGGCGCCTATATCGGCGATCCCAAGCGGCCCAAGTTCTTGTACGACCTGCTCGTTCGATATAGCGGTGAATGGCTGAAGCAGAATCCTGATTCGCTTCAAGGCTTGCGCATCAGAGGCTACTTGGCCATGCTGGAGCAGCGTCCTGAGGAGGCGGTAGCCCTGTTGCAGCGCGCCCACCAAGCCAATCCCAAGGACCAAAAGATCGCCGATGGCCTGATGGACGCCCTGTTCCGCTCCAAGCAGAGTGATCAAGCGGAGAAAGTCGGGCTCGAGTTCGTAGAAGCTAACCCCGGTGCGGCAGACATTTACGATGCGCTGTTCCGGATCTACATGGTGGCTGGACGCAAGCAGGACGCCGAAAATATTCTTACCCGGAAGGTTGGCGCAAATGCTAAGGAGTATTCCTACCTCCTCCAGTTGGCCGCCTTTTACGCCGGCCAGCAGCGGACGCTGGAGAGGGATCAAGCGGTCCAGACGTATCTTTCCAGGGGGGCCAAGAATCCCAAAGCGCACGGGGCAGCCGGCGATTTCTATGTAGAGATTGGGGATTTGGAAAAAGGCCTCAGCCAGTATCGCGCCGGAGCAGCCGGCGACAAGAATGACTTTCTGTTCTACCAGGACCGCATCGCGCGAACTCTGCTGATGGAGAACAAACGCAAAGAAGCGCTGCAAGTCTTGAATGCGACTTTGGGCCGGTATTCCGATGATGAGGAAGCTCGGGCTTTGCGTGCCGCCCTGCTGGTGAGCGCACCCGGAGCCGGCAAACCCGGACAAGGAATTCAAGAGCTTCGCGCCTTGTTGGATAAGAATCCGGACGATCTTTTCCTGAAGTTTCTGCTGGCGCGTGCATTGGCCGAGAGCAATGATTTAGGAGAAGCGCGCACACGCCTGCTCGAGATCGTCAAACGGCAGCCGCAGCTGCTGGAAGCGCAACTCCTGTTGGCTGACATTGCGTTTCGGCAGCATGACATGACCGGAACGCTCCAGCGCGCCGAAGCCGCTCTGGAAGTGGACCCCGGCAATCTGCGCGCCCGTATGCTGCGGGGCAGCGCGTTGCTCCAGCAGGGCAACCTCGATCTGGCCGATTCGGTGCTGGAAGGCTTGGCGCGTCAAGTCCCGGAATCCATCGATGTGCAGCTGCAACTCGCCTATGTTTCGCTGCATCGGCGCAAGTATGCCGAGGCCGAAGCGGCATTCGACAAGATCTTGCAGGAGCATCCCAATGATGTACGGCCGGTCAAGGGATTGGTGGACGTCGACCTGGCGCAGCACCAGCCCGAGAAGGCCTATTCCCGCCTGGAAACGGAGTTGACGCGTTCCCATGGCTCGCCTGCCATTCGCCACTTGATGTCCGTCACTGCTCTGCGGAACGGCAAATACAACCTGGCGATCGAGAACTTACGCGAGCTCGCCCGCCAAACCCCCAACTCGATTGAGCCCCTGATCGAAATGGCCCAGGTCTTTCAACTGAAGGGCGACCTCCACAACGCGATCTTGACTTTGGAAAAGGCTTCCGTGCTGCAGCCAAAGGATCCTCGGCCGGGCGCCGTCCTCCCCTTCCTGTTGGAATCGGAAAATCGGGCGCTGGAAGCCAAGCAGGTCGCTCGGCGCGCTCTGGCTGCCCAGCCCAAGGATCCAATGGCGATGAACAATCTGGCATACCTGTTGGCCGAAACCGGCGACAGCCTGGACGAGGCGATGAAACTCGCCAAGGATGCGGTCAAGCAGGCGCCCAACAACCCCAGCTTTCTGGACACGCTCGGCGTCGTCTATTTGAAACGAGATCAGAACGACGATGCCTTGGATATCTTTAGCCGTTTAATTCGCCGATATCCCGACGACCCCGCGTGCGCTTATCACACCGCAATTGCCTGGTACCAAAAGGGTGATCGGGACCGTGCCAGGAACCTGCTCTCGCACGCTCTGGATCTGCGCCCGACCAAAGAGATTCAGGCGGCGGCGAACGACCTGTTGAACAGGATTAACTAATTGGGCTGCTATTGGTTAGGAGCAAGAGATCGGAGCAGGAGCAGGCCGGTACTAGGCGGGCCCATCGTCGGCCGGATTGGTACCGAACGAACTAGCTTTTTGCCCAAAGGTGCCTTATGCTGACACTTGCGCAATTCATAGTAACTAAGATCTTGACATTCGGAGGAGTGCGGTAAATGAGAAAAATAATCTGGTTACTCGGTATCGCTGGAGGGCTGTCCATCGCGACCGTTGCCAGTGCTACCACAACCTACACTTGGTCTTTCGGGTCCAATCCGACGCTGGTCAGCGACGGTGCCACTTATTCGGGATCCAATGGCGGCGGGACCATCACCGTTTATAGCGAGCAAATTACCGACGACAGTAAGGGTGGCTCTTTTTCCACCGCCAACAATTCTGGCGGCGCCAATACCATTGACGGGCTGTTCTCGACCAACGACAGCGTCTACGATGAAGGCGTCGGAATCGCGCCTTATAACCCAAGCGAGGGCACGAGTCCACAGTGGGTCTGGAATGGAAGTAAGTGGGTCCAGGAGCCTACATTCTCCAACCAGGAGGGAATCACAGACACGAATATCCTGGTGCTTGAGTTGGGTAGTAATATCGCCGCCGGAACGACGCTGCAATTTCTGATTCAAGCGGGCATTGGAGCCTCAAGCGATACCGTGGAGGATTACTACTCCACCAGCGTAGCGGGGCCGAACGTGAGCCCGGACCAGATGACGGCGAACCCGAATGGACCCACCACCCTGGGTGAAATTACGACCAACGGAACGACTCCGCAATCGCAGCTTACGATCACGAAGGCGGCGGGCACCGAATGGGTGGCCATCGAATCGGATTGCCACTACATTCTGCTCGACACCATCACGGGCACTCCAGGCACCGCGACTCCCGAGCCGCGCTTCTACGGTCTGCTGCTTGCCGGATTGCTCGGCTTGGCCGGAACGCTCTATCAGCGCCGGCGCGCGGCGCAAGCCCAGGCGTAACCTTCTCTCCTTAGTCGTTGAAAACGGCCTGCGCTCCTCGCTGGAGCGCAGGCTTTCTTATTTGCTGGACTCGGTTTTCTGCGCGATTTGGGGCGGCAGGCTAAACGGGATCTCCAGCACCACATCGATGTCCATGGGAGCGCCGTCGCGCAGGGCCGGCTTGAACTCCCACGACTGCAGATCGCGTAGGACCGCACCTTCCAGAGCCGGATTCAAGCTCCTGAGCACCCCCTGCACTTCCAGCTTGCCTTCTTTGGTGATGACGCCCGCAACTTGCACGCGAATCTCGGTCCTGGCGCCTGGCGGCACCGGTTCGACGGATTCGAACTTGCGCAGTGGAATCGGCGCGCGCACGTTGAGCGGAGGCGATACGCCATCATTGACGCGGTGCTCGCTGAACCAGACGATCCAGTCCGAGCTGTACTCGGGGATGTTCTCGATCGGAATCACCATCGTGTATACGCTGCGGCCGCGGAAACGGCTATCGATGGACGGCGGTAGCGTCCGTGAAGCCGGATGCAGCGGAATCGAAAGCGTAGACACGGGCAAGCTGCGCAGCCGGTCCGAATACAAAACCATTTTGCGCGGTGGCTCCACATGTGGCGGCGCTGCCGGTTTGCTTTCGCGAATGGTCAGGTTCGGAACCCCGAATCCCCCGGACACCTCCCCTGTGGCTATTTCGCCGACATTAGGCGCTTGGGCGAATTGGCCGGGCCGGGAACCATCCGGGACTTTCCCCTTGGCGTTCGGGTTCAGCCCGACCACGGCAATGTCTACCTTCCCATTGCCCGCTTGATTCACCGGACCGGGCGGAGCACTCGGAGGCGGCGGAGCGCCCTGGGAGAAGGAAGGCGCACCGATGCCTTCCGGAAGCACGGAGCGCGCCGTCGCCGTGCCGGTAATGTTGGGATCGGGCGCTGGCAGATCCGCGGTTTGTACAGGGATCACAACGCGCGGATGCTGGCTGGGCGGCGGCGGCACAAAGGCCTTGCGAGGTTTCGGGATCTCCACGGGCTGCGTGTTGGTTTCCGCGGCCTTATTTACATCCCCGTTGGGATTGGGAGGGGAGATGTTGGGTTGGGGCGCCTTCACACCCTGCGTATCCGGCTTATCGACCTTAGGCTTCGGTTCGGGCGGCGGAGGTGGTGCAGGAATCGCCATGGCGGCCCGAGAGATTAGATTGGGGGCAGGCAGATCCTCATGGATCTCCACTTTGGGCACGGGCTGCCAGATGAATTGCTTCACGGATTTGGGCTTGGGCGCACTGGCAATGATGGCGAGGTCGGCCTTTTTGGGCGCCCGCGGCAGCGGAAATGTTCCGATCCGCTGCTGGGCCGAAACATCCGGCAGCTCTTTCTTGGGAGGCGGCGTGTACCAGACAATCTTCTTTTCTTCCGGTTTGATCAGCTCGTCATAGATCGGCCGATCATGGTCCCGCGCCTCATCCTGAAGCGGCCCGTGAGGCAGCAGTATCAAACCTGTCACTACG
>Ga0335078_10012255_pt1 | contig 12723 bp, 11 predicted proteins | sample Lox_Sample_32_FD_206711 | JGI IMG/M metagenome (GOLD analysis project Ga0335078, IMG submission 206711) | Soil microbial communities from Loxahatchee National Wildlife Refuge, Florida, United States - Lox_Sample_3.2 | ecosystem: Environmental > Terrestrial > Soil > Wetlands | place: USA... | reverse complement strand
TCGTATTTGTTGTCCAGCCGCAGCCCGTGCCAGTGCACGGTCGCGTCCAGGTCGCCGTCGTTGGTGACGTGGACAACTACTTCCGAGCCCTGCTGGACCCTCAGCGTCGGGCCGGGGATGGAGCCGTTATAGCCCAGCATCCGCACCGTGGTGTCCCCCAGCCGCTTGGCTACCGGGCCGATCCGCAAGTCGAGGGCGTCGCCGTCGGCCAGCTCCATCAGCTCCGGCCGGGTCGCTTCGGGCAGCCCGGAGGGATCTGTGGGGAACGACCCGGCCGGCACGGACGCATCTTGCCGGACCTGGTGTGTGCGTGCATGTTGCATGGTGGTGTTCCTTACGATCGGAGCGGCCGGCGGATCCGTCAGCTGACCGGTGCGGCCGGGGCCGGTGCGGCCGGTGCTGGTGGCAGGTCATCGGGTCCGGGGGCGGCGGGTACGCCCGCCCCGCCCTGGTCCAGGCGGAACGGCGGGTAGGCGTCGGTCATCAAGGCGGCGTATGCGATCACCCGCACCACCCAGCGGTTCATGCCGACGACGAAGTCATACAGCCCCCGCGGGTAGCGGCCCGCGACCAGCAGCGTGATCGCCGCGAACAACACGAGCAGCCCGATCAGGCCGCCGGACAGGACATCGGTCTGCCACATCCCTGTCGCGGTGGAGGCGGCGCCGCCGGCGAACACGGCGGCGATGGCGTACTGCGGGATCGCCAGCAGCCACCACTTGACCAGGACCAGGCCGCGGGAGAGCCGCTCGGGGTAGGCGATGTCCAGCGTCGCGGGGTAGTCCGGCTCCTCATCCAGGCTGAACGGCGGGTAGCGGTCGGTCCCCAGGGCACTGTAGGTGTAGTAGGCGACCCGCCACGACCAGCGCAGCACCCCCAGGTTGAAGCCGAACAGCGGGCGGGGGTAGCGCCTGGTGAACAAGATCGCGAAGAACGCGATGACGGTCACGACGGCGAACGCGATCCACAAGAAGAACAGCACGATGTAGTGCGGGATCGCCAGCAGCCACTTGACCAGCCACAGCCAGCGGCTCAGCGGCTCATCCAGGCGAGCTCGCACCTGTACGGGGCGGCTCTGGTCCATGGTCTCCTCCTCTGGTGCATGCAGATGCCATATCGATGACGGCGGCACGTGATGCGCGGCGGGCAGGGGGATTACCTAGGCCGGATGTCCCGGTCCCCCCAGGCTGCGTCGAGCTGCTCCGTATCAGCGGGAAATGCTTGGCGCTTTCAGCATCGGCAGACTTGGCCTGGCCGGCATCGGAGCAATGACCCAAGGCCAGGCAGATGTTCGGCCGGCCTGAGCCTCGGCGCAATGACGTATGAGCCGCGACGCCCGCTTTGCTGGCTTGCGCTTTCCGCAACTGGGAGAACCATCCTGGGGTTGCCGCGGGATCCCATCTGCCCAAACAAGACGAAACCGTCGGGCGCCGGCCAAGAAGCCGCCACTGGCTGGACCGATCCAGCGGACCCGGCTGGCGTCCACCTGCACAGGCCGGCGGGCAGCCGAGGAGACTTCGGCGCCGACGGCGTCGACCCGGATCAGGTCAAAGCGCTGCGCCAGATCGGTGGAGGTCTTCTCGCACCAGTCCTTACGCGTGTCAGCGTCCCGGGCCTTGAGCCGGGTGATGGCCAGCTTGACCTTCGCGCCGCATGACCCGCTCGGCCAAGGGCACCATTGACCAGCCCGGCCGGAACGTCCGGGCGAAAGCCGGGCTGAACCGGGAAATCGCTGCAGCCGGATGGGGCCTGCTGGTCCGGCGGCTGGAAGACAAGGCACCCGGCCGGGTCGAGAAGATCAGCCCCGCGTACACGTCGCAGCGGTGCTCGGCGTGCGGGCACATCGCAGCGAAGAGCCGCAAGAGCCAAGCCCTCTTCGCCTGCGTCGCCTGCACCTGCACCGGCAACGCCGACGTGAACGCGGCGACGAACATCGCGGCGGGACACGCCGTGACTGCGCGGGGACGCCCCGGGGTGCCAGGGCGGGTGAACCGTGAACCCCAGGCTGCCCAGCAGCCCGGAATCCCCGCCCTTCAGGGCGGCGGAGGATGTCAAAGAAAACATAGAGAAGCTCAGGTCATGGGGTGTCCGAATCTTGTTCGGGCCCGATGTATATCCCCTGCACGCTCCCGGAACCGGCAGCACGTTCCCAGACATCTTCCCTGGCATCTGACCCTGGAGACGCTGACGGCCCTGTCGGCTGGCTCCGGTTCAGCGCGCTGAACCGGCCGTCCCGGGCCGTACCGGCGGCGGCAAGGGTCAGAGCGGGATGTTGCGGTGCTGCCCGCGCGCCTGCGGCGCCTCCGCGATCGCCCGCGCGATGGCCTGCCGGGTCTGCGCGGGGTCGACGACCTCGTCGATGACGCCCAGGTCCAGCGCCCGCTGCAGGCCGCCGACGGTCCGCTCGTGCTCGTCGGCCAGCGCGCGCCGGTGCAGGATACGGATCGCGGCCACCGCGCCCATGACGGCCACCTCGGCGGCCGGCCAGGCCAGCACGCGGGTGGCGCCCAGCGACCGGGAGTTCATCGCGATGTAGGCGCCGCCGTAGGCCTTGCGCGTCACCAGCGTGACCCGCGGCACGACGCATTCGGCGAACGCGTGCAGCAGCTTGGCGCCGCGGCGGACCACCCCGTCCCACTCCTGGCCGACCCCGGGCAGGTAGCCGGGTGTGTCGACCAGCACGACCAGCGGCACGCCGAAGGCGTCGCACATCCGGACGAACCGGGACGCCTTCTCGGCCGAGATCGCGTCCAGGCAGCCGCCCAGCCGCAGCGGGTTGTTCGCGACCACGCCGACGGTGCCGCCGCCGAGGCGGCCGAGCATCGTCACCACGTTCGGCGCCCACCGCGGGAACTGTTCGACGCCCGGCTCGTCCAGCAGCCGGCCGATGATCGGGTGCACGTCGTAGGCGCGGCGGGCCGAGTCCGGCATCAGCCCGGCGAGGTCCGCGCCCGGCACGGTGTCCGCGACCTTGCCGTGGTCGCCGAGCAGGGTGGCCAGCCGCCGCGCGTGCGCGATGGCCTCGGCGTCGGTCTCGGTCACGATGGCGGTCACCCCGGACCGGCGGGAGTGCGGCTCCGGCCCGCCGAGCCGGGCCATGTCCACGTCCTCGCCGGTCACGCTGCGGACCACATCCGGGCCGGTGACGAAGATCCGGCCGTGCCCGGACAGGATCGTGATGTCGGTCAGCGCCGGGCCGTAGGCGGCGCCGCCGGCCGCCGGGCCGAGCACCACCGAGATCTGCGGCACCACGCCGGAGGCGTGGGTCATCGCCGCGAAGATCTGGCCCACCGCGTGCAGGCTCCGCACGCCCTCGGCCAGCCGCGCGCCGCCGGAGTGCCACAGGCCGATGACCGGCACGCCCCGCCGCACGGCCTCGTCGTAGGCGGCGACGATCTGCGCGCAGCCGGCCTCGCCGGAGGCCCCGCCCTGGACCCGTGGGTCGGAGGCGAAGGCCACCGCGCCGCACCCGTCGATCAGGCCCACTGCGGCGACCGCGCCGGCGCCGGTGTCCGGCGCGATGAGCTCGGCCGTGCCGGGGTCGAACAGCGCCGCCAGCCGGATCACCGGGTCACGGGGCAGCGTGGTGCCCGCGTCCGCCTCCGGCGGGACGGTGGCGCGGTTATTGTCCACAGCAGTCACTAAGACCTCCGGAAGAGGACCCAGCCGTCGGGCCGGAAAGGAATCCGGTGCCCACACGGCGGGGCAGATTGTCGTACCCGGCCGTTACGGTGGGCGCATGTCCCGGTACCGGCTGATGCCCTCGGCGGCCCACCAGCGGTGCTCGGCGTGCGGGCACATCGCAGCGGGAAGCCGCAAGAGCCAAGCCCTGTTCCACTGCGTAGCCTGCGGATACACCGGCAACGCCGACGTCAGCGCGGCCAGGAACATCACGGCGGGGCACGCCGTGACTGCGCGGGGAGGCGACGGGGTTGCCCGGCCGGTGAACCGCGAACCTCAACCTGTGCTCCTTCCGACAACCAGCAACGGGTTGGAATCCCCCGCCGTTAGGCAGGGGAGGATGTCAACTGAGTTCTCCTTGCCGCTCAAAAAAATGCAACACGCACGCACGGCTGCGGACGGGCCCCCTCCGGGCTCGGCCGGCGTCGGCCCGTTCCCGTCCTCGTCCCCGGCTAGGGGGCGGTGAAGACGACCGAGACGTTGTGGCCGCCGAAGCCGAAGGCGTTGTTCAGCACCGCCATTGGCTCGCGGCCGCTGGCCCGCAGCGGCCGCGGCTCGGCCGCGACGTCGACGGTGACGCCGTCGTCGGGATCTTCGAGGTTGATCGTGGGGGGCGCCGTCCGGTCGCGCAGCGCGAGGATCGCGGCCACCGACTCGACCGCGCCGGCGCCGCCGAGCAGGTGCCCCGTCATCGACTTGGTGGAGGAGATCACGACCCGGTCCGCCGCCGCGCCCAGGGCCGCCCTGATGGCCTGCGCCTCGGCCACGTCGCCCTCCGGTGTCGAGGTCGCGTGCGCGTTTACGTGCACGATCTGGTCCGCGCTCACCCGCGCGCTGGCCAGCGCGCGCTGCATGGCCAGGATGACGCCGGTGCCCTCGGGGTGCGGGTGGGCGATGTGGTACCCGTCGGATGAGTACCCGGCCCCGGCCGCCACTGCGTAAATGTTCGCGCCGCGGGCGGCCGCGTGCGCCGCGGACTCCAGCACCACCATGCCGGCGCCCTCGCCGAGCACGAACCCGTCCCGGCCCTTGTCGAACGGGCGGGAGGCCCGCTCCGGCTCGTCGTTGCGCGCCGACAGGGCGCGCATCACCGCGAACGCGCCCATGTTCAGGGCCATGATCGCCGCCTCGGTGCCGCCGGCGACGACGATGTCGGCCCGCCCGGACTTGATCATGTCGATGCCGTAGCCGACCGCCTCGGCGCCGGACGCGCAGGCGCTGACCGTCGAGTGTGCCCCGGCCTGGGCGCCCAGCTCGATGCTGATCCAGCCCGCGGAGCCGTTCGGCATAAGCATCGGGACCGTGAACGGCGAGATCCGCTGCCAGCCCTTCTGCTTCAGGATGTCATACGCGGCCAGGGTGGAGCCGATCCCGCCGATGCCGCTGGTGACCGAGACGCCGAGCCGCTCCGGGCTGACCTCCGGCCGGCCGGCGTCGGCCCACGCCTCGCGCGCCGCGACCAGGGCGAACTGCTCGCAGCGGTCCATCCGGCGGGCTTGTACGCGCCCGATGATCTCGGCCGGGTCGGCCGCGGCCGTGCCGGCGATCCGCACCGGCAGGTCCTTGGCCCAGTCGTCGGCCAGGGCCCGCACGCCGCTGCGGCCGGCGATCATCGCGGACCAGGTGGAGGCGACGTCACCGCCCAGAGGCGTGATCGCGCCCAGCCCCGTCACTACGACGCTTGTGTCGTCTGCGCTCACTTTGATCGGCTCCTAGAGAATCTCGTTCCAACCCGCACCGGAAGGCTGCCCGCCAGCGCCAGTGCCGGCGAGCAGATGGTTCCGGGCCGGCCCTTTAGCTCACGTTCTTGTGCACGTAGGTGATGACGTCCTGGACGGTCTTGAGGTCCTTGAGCTGGTCGTCGGGGATCTCCACGCCGAACCTGTCCTGCGCCGCCACGGCGATCTCCACCATGGACAGCGAGTCGATGTCCAGATCGTCGACGAAGTTCTTGTCCGGGGTGACCTCGTCGGCCGGGACGCCCGCGATCTCGTCGATGATTTCCGCGAGGCCCGCGAGGATCTCCTGTTCGTTTACTGCCATCTGCCTGCCAACTCCTTTACTTGGGGGTGGATGCGCAGCCGTCGGCGGCGCGTGCCGGGCCCAGGGCCCGGCTAGGGTACCGCGATGACCTGCGCCGCATAGCACATGCCGGCGCCGAAGCCCAGCAGCAATACGGGCAGGCCGGACTCCGGCTCACCGCGTTCGGTCATCCGCGCCAGGGCCAGCGGGATCGACGCGGATGAGGTGTTCCCGGCGTGGATGATGTCGTCGGCGACCCGTTCCCTGGCGACCCCGACCCGGCGCGCAATGGCCTCCACGATCCGCAGGTTGGCCTGGTGCGGCACGAACGCGGCGAGGTCTTCCGGCCGGACGCCGGCCCGCCGGCAGGCCTCCAGGGCGATCGGGTGCAGCTCGGTGGTCGCCCAGCGGAACACCGCCTGCCCCTCCTGGAACAGGAACGACGACCGGTCCTGGATGTAGATCTTGTCGGCCAGGCTGCCGTTGCTGCCCCAGGCGACCGGGCCGATCCCGGCCGGTTCCGCCGGGTCGGGGACCGGCCCGACCACGGCCGCCCCGGCGCCGTCGGCGAAGATGATGCCGGTGGATCGGTCGTTCTGGTCCACCCAGGCGCTCATCTTCTCCGACCCGATGACCAGCACGTGCCGGGCGGTGCCGGCCCGCACCGCGTCACTGGCGCCGGCCAGCCCGTAGCAGAACCCGGCGCACGCGGCGTTGAGGTCGTAGGCTCCCGGCGCGGCGATGCCGAGCCGCGCCGCGACCGTGGCCGACACGTTCGGGATCGGCGCCTCCGCGCTGCACGTCGCCACGATGACCAGGTCGATGTCGGACGGGCTGATGCCGCTGCCGGCGATCGCCTTGCCCGCCGCGGCCACCGCCATGTCCGCGACGGTCTCGCCGGGCCCGGCGATCCGCCGGCTCTCGATTCCGACCCGGCTGCGGATCCATTCGTCGCTGGTGTCCATGACCGCGGCGAGGTCGTCGTTGGTCACCACGTTGTCCGGCTGGTACCCGCCGAACGCGAGGATCCGGGCACCAGCGGCCGGCTGGGGGACTCGCATCTGCGCGCCTTTCTCTGACGTCGGCTGAATCTTCGTGCGGTGGGGGCGCTATCCGGCGCCGTCGGGCAGCAGCCGGGCGAGCGGCTGCCCCGGGCTGACCGGATCCCCGTCCTGCACCAGCCACTCGATGATCGGCCCGTGCCATGGGGGGATAATCGCCCGCCGGTCACCGCGCGCGTCGATGTGCCCGACCACGGCGGGCGCCCCGGCGGGCGCCTCCGCCGCCGAGCGGAACGTCCCGCCCACCGGCGCGACCAGCAGGCGCCATTCGGGCAGGTTACCCGCCCAGGCCGCGGCGGTCTCCGCCTCGTCCTCCTCGGCGGGGGCGGGGACATACGCCGGTGCGATCGTCATGGCTGTCTCCTCGATGTCTGTTGGCCGGCGCCACGGTCGGCGAGCAGCTTGCGCGCCGCCTCCAGGTCGTCGGGGGTCTTCAGGGCCGCCGTGGTCACCCCGGGCAGCCCCCGGCGCGCCAGGCCGGTCAGCGTGCCGGCGGGCGGCAGCTCGATCAGCGCGGTGACCCCGAGGCCGGCCATCGCCCGCATGCATGCGTCCCAGCGGACCGGCGCGGCAACCTGCCCGACGATGCGGTCCAGCCAGTCCGCACCGGTGGTGACGACCGCGCCGTCCCGGTTCGACAGCAGGGCGATCCGCGGATCGGCGACGGTGACGCCGTCGGCGGCCGCGCGCAGCGCCGCCACGGCCGGCGCCATGTGCACGGTGTGGAACGCGCCCGCGACCTGCAGCGGGCGCAGCCGGGCCCCGGCCGGCGGGTCGGCGGCGAACGCGGCAAGCTGCTCCATCGTCCCGGCCGCCACGATCTGCCCGGCGCCGTTCACGTTCGCAGGGGTCAGCCCGTGCGCCTCGATCGAGGCCAGCACGGTGCCCTCGTCCCCGCCCAGGACCGCGGTCATCCCGGTCGGCCGGGCCGCCGACGCCTCGGCCATGGCCCGGCCGCGCACGGCGACCAGGCGGAGCGCGTCCACGGCGGTCACGGCGCCGGCGATGGCCCCGGCGGCCAGCTCGCCGACGCTGTGGCCGGCCGTCGCCAGCCCGGCGCCGGCCGGTTCCGCGCCCTCGAACAGCGCCCCGGCGACGGCCAGGGCCGCGGCGACCAGCAGCGGCTGGGCGACCGCGGTGTCCTTGATCTCGCCGGCGCCGGCCGTGGTGCCGCACCGGACGAGGTCCACGCCTGCCAGCTCCGACCAGGCGCCCAGATGCCCGGCCACGCCGGGCACGTCGAGCCAGGCAGACAGGAACCCGGGGGCCTGAGCCCCCTGTCCGGGAGCGGTGATTACCAGCACAATCCCAGCGTGCCCTGTAGAAGTCCGCTACTGACCCAACGGACACGACGAAGTTTCCGGCGGAAACTTTGTACCCTCTCGACAAATAGCGTTCACCGCGGCGTCACCGGCTCGTTACGGCCGGCGTCGCCGCGCGGTTCCGCATCTGGCCCCATGGCCGCCGTTTCCCGGGCATGGGTATAGCGTCGGACGTGTCCGGCGCAGGCCCGGAAGTCTCGCCCCACTCAGGAACGGGATCACGGATGGCTGATGATATGAGCGACGAGGCGCACGCGGGTCCGGCGGCACCGGCCGGGAATCAGCAATCGCCCCTGGAGCCATTCGGCGAAGCCGAGAGCTGGCAGCTCATTACGGCGGGCGGCGTCGGCCGGATCGGGTACTCCGGCCGGTACGGCCCGACCATCCTGCCGGTCAACTTCGCCGTGCAGGACAAGGCGATCTACTTTCGCACCGCGCGGCACAGCACCATGGAAGAGGACCTGCACACCGGGATCGCGCACGCCGACTACAAGGTGGCGTTCGAGATCGACTACTTCGACGAGACCGCGCACGCCGGCTGGAGCGTGCTGGTCCAGGGCGACGTGCACCCGATGGAATCCGACGAAGAGCGCGCCGTGGCCGTCCAGACCGATGTGCAGTCCTGGGTGGCCGGCGACCGCGACCTGTTCCTGCGCATCACCCCCACCAAGGTCACCGGCCACCGGATCGGCCGCCTGCCGGGCTGGCCCGGGCGAGATGATTGACATGGCCCCGGGCCGGTCACCGGGCTGCACTACGCGCCGAATGCCAACTTCGACAGGTCCGGCCGGTATCTGCCCGGTGCCGGCGGTTTCACTCTCGCGGACGTGCACGCGGACGCCAAAGGCGAGCTGGACCGGCTGCCGGCCGGCGTGCGGGGCCTGGTGTGGCTCGGCGACTGCGGCCGCGGGGGGCGCCGTGAAGATCGTGATCGCGGACCGCCATCGTGTCTTCACCGACGCGCTCGCACGGCTGCTGTCCCTGGCCCGGCACGAGATCGCCGGGTGCGCGGCCGGGCCGGCCGCCAGCCAGACCGTCCCGGCGGGGAAGAGCGCGGACCAGACGGCATCCGCGGCGGGGGTGCTCATGTCAGCACGGCGAACGGCCTCATCCGGGCGACCGGCCGTACCAGGTCGTGGCTGGTGAGTATGGACAGTGCCGCGTCGACGCCCCGGTCGTCCAGATGCGGCACGTCGGCCGGTGCCGTCCCGTCATAGCGGTGGCGCGTGGTGGCGCGGCCGAGCGGGCCGGGACCGGACCGGCCGGCTCGCTCGAACCGGAAGATGATGCTGCCGGTGCCATGACAGGCGGTGTACAGGCTGCGGTGCGCGCTTGCCGCCGGCACGCACAGGTCTCGGTCTTTGCGCGCAGCGGGCCGTCGCCGATCCAGACGCCGAACAGGTCCGGGCGGTCCAGGCTGGCCAGCGCCGCGACGAAATCCCCGGGCAACGGTGATCTTTGCCGGCGCGGTGCACGAGGCGGCTCCGGCCCTCGCCGCGGTCCTGGCCAGCGGAGCCACACCAGCACCTACTCCGCCGCCGATGCGGAGGCCGACGTCGCGGCAGCGGGACCGCAGACGGCAACGTGGCAGCTCCAGTCGGCCGCCGACTGGTATGAGGTCGCCGCCGTGTTCCACGCCGGCCTCTGACCGTGATCAGGCGGGCTTGGCGGCGAGGCGGCCGAGGATGACGGAGATCCACAGGGTGAACGCGTCCCGCCCGTCGGAGGGGCTGTAGCCGGTCAGCTCGGTGACCCGGCGCAGCCGGTAGCGGACCGTGTTCGGATGCACGAACAGCATCCGTGCGGTCGCCTCCAGCGACGAACCCTGCTCCAGGTAGGTGGTCAGCGTGTCCACCAGCGCCGAGCCGCCGGCCAGCAGCGGCTCGTACACGTGCGTCACCAGCTCGCTGCGCGCGTCGGCGTCGCCGTCCAGGGCGCGCTCGGGCAGCAGCTCGTCCGCGCTGACCGGGCGGGGGGCGTCCGGCCATGCCGCCGCCGCGCGCAGCCCGGCCAGCGCCGCGCGCGCCGACACCGACGCGGACCGCAGGTCGGCCACGACCGGCCCGACCACCAGCGGCCCTACGCCGAACCGCCCGGCGAACCGTTCCGCCGCGCTGAGCGGGTCGTCGGTGCCGCCCAGCAGCACCACCAGGTGGCTGCCCTGCACCCCGGCCAGCACGTCCAGCCGGGCCCGCTTGGCGTGCGTGCGCAGGTCGTCGATGAGTGCCTCGGTCTCCTCGCCCTCGGCCAGCCCGGCGACGACCGCGACCGGGGAGGACGACCAGTTCAGCGCGGACGCCCAGGAGTGCAGCGACTCCTCGGTCTCACCGCGGACCAGCGCGTCCACCACCAGGGCCTCCAGCCGGGCGTCCCACGCGCCGCGCGCCTCGGCAGTCCGCGCGTACACCTGCGCGGCGCCGAAGGCGACCTCCCGGGTATAGCGGAGCACGGCCTCGCGCAGCTCCGCCTCGCCGCCGGGCGCGGCCAGCTCGTCGACCTGCGCCTCCACCACGTCGATGATGACGCGGACCATCTCCACCGCCTGCTGGAGGCTGACCGCCCGGGCCAGTTCACGCGGCGCCGTGCCGAACACCTCGCCGGCGACCGCGGGCCGGTCCCGCTCGGGATGCCGGATCCAGTCCACGAACGCGGCGATCCCGGCCTGCGCGACCAGGCCCAGCCAGGACCTGTTCTCCGCCGACATGGCGCGGAACCACGGCAGGCGCTGGTCCATCGACGCGATCGCGGCGGTCCCCAGGCTGCCCATCGACCGCTCGATGCGCGCCACGGTCTCCGCGTGCACGCGGGCCGCGCCGGGCGGAGCGGCCCCGGGGCGGCGCGGGCCGCCCGGGCCGTTCCGCGGGCGCCCGGTCTGCTCGCTGGGGGGCATGCGCCTAGAGTGTCACGTTTATGGAGACACAGATGATCCAGGTCCGCACGGGCAGCCGCGACGGCGTGTTCGACATCACCAGCCAGTGCGCGGAATTCGTGTCCGGTGCGTCCGGCGGCGGGGACGGCCTGCTGCACGTGTTCGTGCCGCACGCCACGGCCGGGCTGGCGCTGATCGAGCTCGGCGCGTCCAGCGACCGGGATCTGCTCGCGGTGCTGGCCGACGTGCTGCCCGCCGACGACCGGTGGCGGCACGCGCACGGATCCCGCGGGCACGGCCGGTCGCACGTGATGCCGGCCTTCGTGCCGCCGTATGCCACGGTCCCGGTCGTCGGCGGCCGCCTGGCCCTGGGCACCTGGCAGTCGATCGCCCTGGTCGACCTGAACGTGGACAATCACACCCGCCAGGTCCGGCTGTCCTTCCTCGGCTGACCGGGGTTCACCGATGAGTCGGGGCGCCGCCCAGCGTCTTCCCTATTGTCCCGAACAGGACCCCCGGACCGGGAGGAATAGCAAGATGAGCGCCGGCCTGACGCTCGCGCTGGCCGCCGGGGTCTGCTGGCCATCGACGAGCCAGCTCACCCCGGAGCAGAAGGCCCGCGGCGGCCTGGGCCCGGCGTTCTTCGCGGACAGGTCGTGGGGGGTTCTGCCAGGCCGTGCAGAACGATGGGTCGTACGGCTGGGCCGGCGGCTTCGGCACCACCTGGCTGACCAATTCCGTACAGGGCGCAGGCCCCGTCCTTCAGGGCGGGGTTAGCCCGGCGCGGCGCAGCACGGTTTGCAATGAAACCATGCTAGCGTTCCAGCATGAGCGGGCGGGTGGTGAAGCGGGCGTACAGGTACCGCTTCTACCCAACTCCGCAGCAGGCGGACCTGCTCAACCGCACCTTAGGATCAGTGCGGTATGTCTACAACCGGGCGCTGGCCGAGCGGTCCCGGGCCTGGACGCAGGAACAGCGGCGGGTTACGTTCGCCGGGACATGCCGGATGCTCACGGCGTGGAAGAACGACCCGGACACGGCGTGGCTGTACGAGGTGTCCAACGTCGCCCTCCAGCAGAGCCTGCAGCACCTGCAGAACGCCTACGTAAACTTCTGGGCCAGGCGGGCGAAGTACCCGCAGTTCAAATCGAAGCGGAAGTCGCGGGCGTCGGCGACGTTCACCCGGATGGGATTCTCCTGGCGGGACGGCCAGATCAAACTCGCGAAGTGCGGGGAGCCGCTGGACATCCGCTGGTCCCGGCCCCTGCCGGAGGGCGCGGAACCGTCCACGGTCACAGTGAGCCGGGACAGCGCGGCCCGCTGGCACATCTCGATCCTGGCCGAGGCCACGGTGGCCGACGGCCCGGTGACGGAGGCCGCCGTTGGGCTCGACGCGGGGATCACGTCCCTGCTCACCCTCTCGACCGGGGAGAAGATCAGCAATCCGCGGCACGAGCGCCGCGACCGGGCCCGGCTGGTGAAGGCGCAGAGGGAACTGTGCCGCACGGTCAAGGGCTCCGCGAACCGCGCCAGAGCACGGGTGAAGGTGGCCCGCGTGCATGCCCGGATCACCGACCGCCGGACCGATCACCGGCACAAGCTGTCCACGAGGATCATCCGCGAGAACCAAACGGTGATCATCGAGGACCTGTCCGTCCGCAACATGGTCCGCAACCACTCCCTGGCCCGCGCGATCAGCGACACGTCGTGGGCGGAGCTGCGGCGGCTGCTGGAGTACAAGGCCGGCTGGTATGGGCGGACCGTGAT
>Ga0335078_10012254_pt1 | contig 12723 bp, 10 predicted proteins | sample Lox_Sample_32_FD_206711 | JGI IMG/M metagenome (GOLD analysis project Ga0335078, IMG submission 206711) | Soil microbial communities from Loxahatchee National Wildlife Refuge, Florida, United States - Lox_Sample_3.2 | ecosystem: Environmental > Terrestrial > Soil > Wetlands | place: USA... | reverse complement strand
AGCGAATCTACAAAATCCTTAGGATCGAAGGGCAGCAGGTCTCCCGCCTTCTCGCCCACGCCGACGTAACGTACCGGCAATCCCAGTTCGCGCGAGATAGCCACCACGACTCCACCCTTGGCCGTGCCATCGAGCTTGGTGAGCACAATCCCGGTCACGCCCGCCGCTTCCGTGAACTGCCGCGCTTGCTGCAGGCCATTTTGTCCAGTAGTAGCATCCATCACCAGCAAAGTCTCATGCGGCGCCCCTGGAATGAGCCGCTGCGCGGTGCGCCGCATTTTTTCCAGTTCCGCCATCAAATTGGTCTTGGTATGCAACCGGCCGGCGGTGTCAACCACCACGTAGTCGGTGTGGCGTGCCGACGCTGCACTCAAGGCGTCATACAGGACCGCCGACGGATCTCCGCCTGCCTTGGTGCGAATCACCTCGGTCCCGGTGCGCTGTCCCCATATTTCCAACTGCTCGATAGCGGCCGCTCGAAAAGTATCGGCAGCACACAGTAACACCGTTTTGCCCTGGGAGCGAAACACCTGCGCCAGTTTTCCGATGGTCGTGGTTTTTCCCGTACCGTTGACACCCACGACGAGAATGACTTCCGGAGAGCCGTCAACCTTCTCGACCGGCCGCGTATTCGCACCGTTCAGGATGGCCAGCAGTTCTTCCTTCAGCAGGCGCTTCAGTTCGTCGATGTTCTTGATTTGCTTGCGATCCGCCTTTTCCCGAAGTTTCCCCAGAACTTCGTGGGTAGTCGTGCTGCCCAGGTCGGCGCTGATCAGCGTAGCTTCCAGTTCATCCAGCGTGTTGCGGTCAATCTCCTTGCTGAACGCAACAGCCTCTTCAATGCGTTCGCTCAGGTTCTCCCGGGTGCGCGTCACCGCCTCTTTCATGCGCTCCAGTAAGCTGGGCTTCTGTTGTTCGTCGAGGCTGCCAAACAGAGTCTGAATCATAGGGTGACAATGCAGGACTGCCCTTCAATTATAGCGGCTGGGGTCAGTGGGCAGTGGTCAGTGGTCAGTGATGAGTGAATAGCAGGCGGCGAAACCGAACACTATTCACTGACCACTCCTAGAAGCGAGTTGCTTGCACTGCGGCCATGGTCTCGGGGACTTGCATTTCTGCGGCCACACTTTCCGCGGCTGAAAGCGCTGAAGTAGAAGGAGCGCTCGCCGCCGACGCTGCGACAGCAGCCGGTGCCGTCAGCGGCCGTTCGATACGAATATCGCCGCGCTCATAAATTGCGGTTAAGGCGGCCACCGCCGTGGGGTCAAGACGCTTGCCGGAGAGCGAATGAATGATGCGCAACGCTTCCTTAGGCTCATGCGCATGTTGGTAAGGGCGAGTCGTCGTAAGCGCATCGAAAGTATCCGCCACCGCAATGATTCGCGGCAGCAAGGGGATATCGTCGCCCTTCAACCCATGCGGATATCCGCGGCCGTCAAGCGATTCGTGGTGCAGTTCGATACCCGGAATCATATCTTTCAGCTGCGCCACCGGACGCAGAATGTTCGCGCCCTTGGTGGTATGGGTCTTCATGATCTCGAATTCTTCCGGCGTCAGCGCCCCCGGCTTTTTGAGAATCCGGTCTTCGATGCCGATCTTGCCGACATCATGCAATTGCGCTGAAATGCGCACCGTCTCAATGTAGTCTTCGTAGATGCCCATTTCGCGGGCGATCATGATCGAATAACGCGTGACCCGGTCGGAGTGGCCGCGAGTGTATGGATCCTTTTCGTCGACCGCGCCGGCCAGCATCTGAATGGAGCCCATGAACAGCTCGCGATTCTCGGTGGCGGCCCGCTTCAAGTCATGCACGAAATGCTCGAGTTCCTGAGACATGACGTTGAACGTGTCGGCGAGTTCGCCGATTTCCGTGCTGCTCTTCAGATGCACCCGTTGGGTAAAGTCGCCGTGCGCAATCGCACGGCTGGAAAGCGTCAGAACTTCGAGTGGATTGGTAATGCGCCGCGCAGCGAAGACGCTGATGGCGATGCTGAGCGCGATGGCCATGATGGCCAGAATGCGCCCCGTGCGTTGCATCTCGTAGACGCCGCGATAGGCCTCAGCACGCGGTTTCTGTACCACGATGCCCCAATCCAGGTTAGTGACGGGACAGTAAGTCCCGAGCATTTTGATAGGGGTACCCTGAGTCAGGTTGAATTCCCGGGTGGCGGCCACCATTTGTGCTTTGCTGCCCTGCTCCACGAAGTTCCGTACGATTTCCTGGTTGGTCATGTCCTGCCCGGTGGCGTAGTCGGAGGTGGCGCCGGCGACCAGCCGTCCCTGGCTGTCGACCACGTACGGAATGAGCCCACCGCGGCTAACCTCCTGCAGCCTGCGAATCAAAAATTGCAAATCGACCACCGATCCGATCATCCCGATGAAGCGCCCGCTCACCATAACCGGAATGCTGACCAGCATGACCGTCCGAGCGTCTTTGCCGGTTCCTACCACCAAAGCTTGTCCGTTATAAACACGTCCTTCTCGGGCGGCAGTGTACCCCCGCTCTAGTTCGCGCTGCAGAAATGCATCGGGGGCGATTCGGCCGGCGGAAATCCCTTTTGCCTCGGCGTTCAGCAGGGTGGCGTATGCCAGGTCGTCGGAGGAGGAAACAAAGTTCTCCAGCAAAGCCCGCAATTCGGGCGCCTCGACATTCTCTGAAGTGAAATCTCCGCCGCTGGCTACCTGCAATGCCGAAGACAGGTTGGACAACATCATGCGCACTGCCTGCTGATGCTGCGAAATATCGTCCGCCAGAGAGCGCGTGACGGTGTTCTGCAGCAGTCTCTCGTTGGTGATCAGGCGGTCGCGATTGATCGATTCCACCTGCGCTGAATAGAAATACATCGGGACCACGCTAATCAGGATAAGGACCCCGAGGATCACGTAGAGAATGGGCAGGCGCGACGGTTTCGGCAGTTTCAGCGGCAAAGTGGCCTTTTAAAGCCGGACCTCCGGTCAGGCTGAGGCTAGTCGGCTACTAAAAGTCTACTTGGAGAATGGCTCGCAAGCTCATGATCTGACAGGACATGTCCGTTACGTAAGTACCCCGTCTAGGCGGTACTTTGGACCGTCGCGAGAGGCAAACACAACGAGTTAGCGGCCTATGCCGCGAAGCCAACTGTCAGAGCCCTAGCCTCTATAATCCTTCGCATGCCTCCAGCGAATGTCAACCATGACCGACTCGCCATCGAGATGCGGGTCATGGCCAGGCATCTCTTTGACCACGCTCTGGCCGAGTCGGCAATCGACCGCGCTTTCGATCGGCACGTGACCTGCGAACGCGGCGTGCTTCGGGTTTGCGAAGATTTGTACGATCTTCACTCCTATCACCGGGTTTTCGTGGTATCGATCGGGAAAGCTGCCCACACCCTGGTCAACGCATTGCAGATGCAGGCAGGCGATCAATTTGAAGGCATCGTCGCCAGCTCAGTAGAACCCCCGGCCCAGCGGCGTGGCTTCCGCTATTTTTGCGGAGGCCATCCTACTCCCAATCAGGAATCCATTCGCGCGGCCGAAGCCATCCTGAAATCCCTCAACGCGCAGAATACATCTTCGCTGGTGATTTTTATGCTGAGCGGCGGCGGTTCGTCGATTGCCGAGAAGCCTATCGACGACGAAATTTGTCTCGAAGATCTCGTCGCCACTTATCACGTGCTGGTGCATTCCGGCGCGCCCATCGCGGACATCAACGCCATCCGCAAACATCTCTCGGCGATTAAAGGCGGACGGCTCGCCAAGGCGGCCTACCCGGCGCAGCAGGTTTCGATCCTGGTCTCCGATGTTCCCGACAATACGCCGGATGCGCTAGCCTCGGGTCCCACCATGCCGGATTCCACCTCGGTCGAAGACTGCCACCGGATCGCGGCGAAATACGGGCTCATCGAACAGCTTCCGCTCTCGGTTCGCGAACTGTTCCAGCGTCATGCCTTGGAAGAAACTCCCAAATCCGACGATCCAGCGTTCCTACGCAGCCGCTGGTGGACGGTATTGTCGAATGCGTCGGTCATCGAAGCTTGCAAGAGCGAAGCTGAGCGGAGTGGTTTTACGGTGATCATCGACAATAGTTGCGACGACTGGGATTACGCGCGGGCGGCCGACTTTCTTCTGGCGCGTGTGCGCAAATCGCGGGTAGAGTCCGGCCGCGTTTGCTTGATCTCGGGAGGAGAAGTCACCGTCAAAGTGACAAATGGCGGCATCGGCGGACGCAACCAGCAGTTTTCGCTGGACTGCGCCGAGAAAATCTCCGGCCAGAACATGACTGTGCTAAGCGCCGGAACGGACGGAATCGACGGCAACAGCCCGGCAACCGGCGCAATCGTGGATGGCACTACGATGCAACGCGCGCGGGTTCGCGGCCTGGATGTGAAGGCTTACCTGGCAGGGTTTAACGCGTACCCGTTCTTCGAAGCCTTGGGAGATAGCATTGTTACGGGGCCAACGGGAAATAATCTGCGCGATCTCCGGATCCTCTTAGCCTATTGACCCGCTTAGCCTATTGATCCGCCATAAACCGTACGCGGAAGCCCTTGCCCTTGCAGCGCGGCGCAATGAAAGGTGAAAGGCTTCGCGTCTGCTAGAAAAGCCGGGTAACACCCTCCTCGAGTACTTTCACGCGATCCTCGATTCCCGCTGCCTTGGCCTCTTGCTCCAGCAGCTGCAACGGCTCGTCAATCGGTTCATGCGAGAGCCGAAACGTGCCGTAGTGCATGGGGACCATCCAGCGGGCCTTCAGGTCGAGGAAGGCTCGGGTGGCGTCGGCGGGATCGGCGTGCACATTCCGAAACGACGGGGGGTTGTAAGCGCCGATCGGCAACAACGCCAGCTCAGGAGCCAGCCGCCGTCCGATTTCGCGGAAGCCGGAGAAGTACGCGGTGTCCCCCGCGTGATAAACCGAGTGCTTGCCGCTGCGCAAAACATATCCGCCATATCCCCGGTGTGAGTCTTTGATAATGCGCGCTCCCCAATGCCGCGAGGGGACATGCGTGACGGTCAGCCCGCCATGGCGATAGCTGTTCCACCAGTCGAGTTCCACGACGTCCCGGAATCCCAGGTCGGAGACCAGATCCAGGACGTGATGGGGAACCACAATGATCGGGGGATCAGCCCGCCGATGCCGCTTCTGCTGGGCCAGAGCGCGCAGGGAAGGCCGGTGCAGGTGATCAAAATGCGCGTGGGTCACCAGAACCAGGTCGATGGGCGGAAGATCGCGTAGTTGAATCCCGGGCTGCCGCAGCCGCTTCAGTACAAAAAGCCAGCGCGCAAAGTTGGGGTCGATAATGACGTTTTGCCCGCCGATCTGCACAAAGAAGCTGGCGTGGCCAATGAAAGTGACTCCCAGTTCTCCCGCGCCGACCAGCTTCGGTTTGTGCATCTCACCCGTCCGGGGGGTGACCGCCGAATGTCGTACCAGGTGCCCGAAAGCACGAGCGCGTTTGCGAAGAGCGGGATTCTTGAGGCCGGCTTTTATCATGCGTACGAAACGCCCGCTGGGCCGAAGTGGCGGACTCGACAATCAACAAACGAGGGAGCCACCAATGACATTCCTTGCGATGGCCTTGGCATGGGCTGAGTTGTCTGTAATTCTAAAGCAAATCCCATGGGATTGCTTGACCGTGTGGCGCGGCGTCAGTTCTAATCCTTAAGTCAGGGTGGTTATCATCACAGGGGTGAATATGCGCGTTGCATTTCTGGGTCTGGGAATCATGGGACGGCCGATGGCGTTGAATCTGGTAAAGGCGGGTCACGAAGTTGCGGTATGGAACCGAAGCCCCAAAGACGTCGAGGGCGCGCGGACAGCATCATCGCCGGCGGACGCAGCGCGTGACGCGGAAGTGATCTGGATGTGCGTCTCAGATACGCAGGCCGTCGAAAGCGTGCTTTTTGGTCCGCAAGGAGTGCAGGAATCACTGGCTGCGGGCCAGATCATCATGGATTCCAGTACGATTTCCCCCTCGGCTACGCGTCGCTTTGCGGCGCGGGTAGAAGCGAATGGGGTGCAATACGTTGATGCGCCGATGACCGGCTCCAAGATTGCCGCCGAGGGCGGAACTCTGATTTTCATCGTTGGCGGCGAAGAGTCCACCGTCGAGAGACTGAAACCGCTATTTGCGGCGACCGGCAAGAAGATCTTCCGCATGGGCGAGACCGGCAAAGGCCAGGCGGCCAAGCTGGCCATGAATCTGCAAATTGCGCTGATCTACGAAGGTTTTGCCGAAGGGCTCACTTTGGCCACTAAGCTCGGAGTGGATGCGGCGACCCTGATTCCGCTGATCGAAGCTTCGATGGTCCGCTCGGGAGTGGTCGAATACAAGGCTCCCTTTGTGCTGAAGCGCGACTTTACCCCTAATTTCCCGCTTCGCCTCATGCGCAAAGATCTGCGCCTGGCGCTGGAGGCTGCCAAGGAAGTACGAGTCAAGCTGCCTGGCCTGGAGACGGTGGAAGAAATCTATGACATGGCCACCGAGGACGGGCACGAAAATCTCGACTACGCCGCCACCCTCACCCTTCTTGAAAAATGGGCGGGCGTAGAAGTAAAGGGCGCCACCGCCTGACCGGTGCAAACTCCCGGTGCGGTCGAGATTCTTACAAGAGTGCGGCTTTACTCCCGCCGTTACAATCTTTCGCGATTCCGACCCTGTACTCTCGTAACCTCGCAAAGCCTTGTATTACATAACTATTACATTAGAAACTTCGGCAGCCTGTTAGCTTAACAAAAGGATTTTCAGCCGTTGGGAGAAACGGACGCCACCATGGAACTTGAAGCCCTCAATCGTCCAGCCGCCGCCGATAACGAGATCAACTGGGTCACCGCCAGCTTCATGGCCCTCTTTCATGTTGGGGCCGTCGCCGCCCTCTTCTTTTTCACCTGGAAGGCTTTTTTCGTCGCTTGCTTCCTGTGGTGGATTTCGGGAAGCCTGGGGATCGGCATGGGCTACCACCGGTTGCTCACCCATCGCGGCTACAAGACGCCAAAGTGGGTGGAGTACTTCCTGACGGTTTGCGCGACTACCGCTCTCGAGGGTGGCCCGATTTTCTGGGTGGCCACACATCGTATTCACCATCAGTATTCCGATGAAAATGGCGACCCGCATTCGCCGCGCGACGGCAAGTGGTGGGCACACATGGGCTGGATTCTGACTGGCAAGTCCATGCATCACGACACTACCACCCTGGCCCGCTATGTCCCTGACCTGGCCAAAGACAGGTTCCACGTGTGGATCACGAAATACCACTACGTTCCCATGATTATCCTGGGTCTGTTGCTGTTAGCGATCGGCGGTCTGCCTTTCCTGCTTTGGGGAATCTTTATGCGAACCACGGTAGGCTTGCATGCTACCTGGATGGTGAACTCGGTTACGCACACCTGGGGCTCGCGCCGTTTCGCGACTCGCGATCTCTCCACCAACAACTGGTGGGTGGCGACTTTCTTCACCTTCGGCGAAGGCTGGCACAATAATCACCATGCCCATCCGGTTTCTGCGCGCCATGGTCTCACCTGGTATGAGATCGACATCAATTGGTACGGCATCTGGGCTCTGAAGAAACTGGGACTGGCGCGTCATATTTATCGGGTTAGATTGTCGAAACTGCCGGCCACCCCAGCGTTGGAGAGCTCGCTGACCGCGCTGAACCTTTCTGCGCCGGCATCTTCTGCCGCATCCGCTGACTGAAGGCTGAAGCATATTTCTTGCCGCTTCGCTCCTCGCTATCACAACTCTTGAGGAGCGTTTCCAGGGGAGTGGCCCCGAGGTGACGCGCAGCCCTCCTTGCTCGCGTTAGAATCGTCCTATGCGCATCACCAGCAGGCGCAAGGCGACCATCACATTCCTGGTTCTGGGCGTCGGTCTTGCCGGCATCGCGGTTGCCGTCGGGATGGGCTGGATCATCCTCAACTGGCGCCAGGACGTAAAAGTCTTTCTCGGAATTCTCTTCTTCGGTGCCATTACGGCGGGGCTCGTTCTCAACACGATTTTTCTCCTGCGTGAAATCCGCCGCAACGAGCAGCATGACAGCTTCATTAACGCAGTAACCCACGAACTGAAAACGCCCATCGCATCGATTCGCCTCTACCTGCAAACCTTGCAACACCGCAGCGTCGATGAAGCCCAGCGCCGCGAGTTTTATCAATTCATGCTGGATGACACTGACCGGCTTCTGAGCACAGTGGAGCAAGTTCTCAAGGCCAGCGTGGCCAGCCACAAACGAAGCCTGCGCGAGCCCATCGCCATTGACTTCGGAGGGCTGGTGCGGGAATGCGTCGATCGCGCCCGAACTGGCAGGCATCTTCAGCCAGAGGCGTTGCGCTTTGAAGGCAATGGAAACGGCTTGATGGTCGAAGGCGATCCGGAGGAGCTGCGCACTGCGGTCTCGAACGTGCTCGACAACGCCATTAAATACTCGGGAGAAAGAGTGGATGTTTCTGTACGTCTCGATACCGCCGATGAAAAGCACGTCACCTTGCGCGTGCGCGATCATGGAGTCGGCCTTCCACAACATGAATTGAAGCGCATTTTCCGCCGCTTTTATCGCGTTCCCAATCGCGCGCTGGCGCAAGTGAAAGGGACGGGCCTGGGCTTGTTTATTGTCCGCTCCATCGCCAAAAAGCATGGCGGCCGCGTGTTTGCGCAGAGCCAGGGCGAGGGATTAGGCACGACACTCGTGCTGGAACTCCCACGGCGAATCGCTCCGGAGAAGATGGCATGAGCCGGGTATTGATCGTCGAAGACGAGACTCACATCGCCAACGGATTGCGTTTCAATTTGGAGGCCGAAGGGCACTCCGTCGAAATCGCCGGCGACGGGGAAAGTGCGCTGGAGCGCCTGCTCGAGCCTAAGAGCAACGGAAAGCAAGGTAAACATGAGAACTCCGGCCGCGAAGCCTTCGATGCCGTTGTGCTGGATGTGATGCTGCCGGGCAAGGATGGCTTCGCCGTCGCCGCCGAATTGCGCGCCGCCAAGAACTTCGTTCCCGTGCTTATGCTGACGGCCCGCGGGCGGGCGGAAGATGTGCTCAAGGGTTTCGCATCCGGAGCTGACGATTACCTGCCCAAGCCTTTCGAGTTGCCCATCCTCCTGGCCCGTCTGCAAGGGTTGCTACGGCGGCGTGACTGGTCGCGCATGGCGCAACCTGCGAGCGTTTCTCCGAACCGGCCGGCCAGCGACGCTCCGGGCTACGCTATGTTTTCCTTCGATGGCCGGACCATCGATTTTGGCAAGCTTGAACTGCGGTTTAAAGAAAACGTCATCCAACTCACCTTGATGGAGGGTGAACTATTGCGCCATCTGGTGCGCAACCGTGGAAAGATCGTGTCCCGCAAATCCATCCTGGAGGAAGTCTGGGGTCTGCACGAGGATACCGACACGCGCGCCATCGACAACTTCATCGTCCGCCTGCGCCGCTACATCGAGGATGATCCCGCGAAACCGGAGCATCTGTTGACTGTGCGTGGAGTCGGCTACCGCTTCCTGCCGGAGCCACAGAAGGATTGAAGGGAATTCCTAGTCAGGTTCGATGGCAGGCATCGTTCGCCGCGCAACCACTGGCGCATCCGGGGGAGCCTTGACCGGTAGAGGGATCTCTATCGATGGCGCATCTGGGCCTTCTTCCTGTTGCTGTGATTAGCGGGAGGAACTGTTGGTTGCTAGTGCCGAGAGGTAGACGCGCTCGCCGCCAAATCCCGCAACACACCCAGGAATCCGGCCGCGGCATCCTCTCCGGAAATGGTTTCCAGGTCGATGGTCGCAGCCAGATGCGGCGAGTCCGGGGCGAAGCGCACATTCAGCAGGTTGTGGCCGCGAGTCGTCATCAGCGCGTTCACCACGGGCGGGAGTTCCCGCTGCCACTGCGGCGAGGTGGTCAAGACGACCGGTCCGGGACGCGATATATTCCAGGTCTGAGAGTTTCGTGAGATACCTTTACCGCGCTGTGTCAGCCAACGATGGCGAATTACTTCCAAGCGAAGGCCCGGCACGTAGTCAAGATCGGCTTCAAAGGTCAAAGTCTCTCGTTGTTTTTGGAAGTAGCTGACCAGCCACTGCACGGGCAGGGCACGAGGCCGGAGGCGGATGGTTAGATTGGCGTTATCAAACCAGCGGTCCGCGAAGCGCAGGCGCGCCTGCAGCCGCGAGGTGCCAATCCATTCTGCTTCGAGAATCCGGGCGCGGCTGATGCAAGCCGCCTCCACCGAGCGCAGAGCCTTCATCCCTTTGCGACGGTTGTAACCGGCGAAGTAGAAATACCACACTCCTACCAGAATGGCAGCCGCCACGACGGCAATGAGGAATATCGTCCCCACAACACTCTCTGATGCGAATGGTACGTCCGGGGGTACGGCTCAGGCAATAGTTTCCTAAAGAGTTTTTTTGTCGCCCTGTAAACCACTGTGCCGCATGGCGAAAGCCGCATCTGTACGGAAGGTCCGTTACAATGTCGCAGTGCATTTCATCCTGCGAGATTACCGCCCCGGGGACTTCGGGGCTTTATGGCGCATCGACCAGAAATGTTTTGCCGCTGGCATCGCCTATTCGCAGAGGGAACTCGGGGCATATATTCGCCGGCGGGGCGCCTTCACGCTGGTGGCGCAAGGGCTCGTTCCAAGCCAGTCCGAAGGCGATGACTTCAACGGAATCCTTGGCTTTATCGTGGCAGAAACCGGGCGCCGCGGCCTTGCCCACATCATCAGTATCGACGTCGTGCCCCACGGCCGGCGTCTGGGTGTTGGGTCTGAGCTTCTGCAGGCAGTGGAGGACCGTTTGCGATCCTCCCGCTTCCAGAATGTGGTTCTGGAAACCGCCGTCGACAACGCCGCGGCACTAGCTTTCTATAAGCGGCACCACTACAGTGTGGTCAAGGTCATTCCCCGATACTACCCGAATGGAGTGGACGCATTTCTTATGGACAAGAAGCTTTTGAATGCTGAGGCCGCCAGACGACAGCCATGAAAATCGCCATCCAGGGCGAAGCCGGTTCATTCAGTCATCAGGCAGCGATGCAGATGGTTTCGCGCTGTACCATCGCGCCCTGCGCTCGCTCGGTGGAGGTTTTTGATCGACTGGAAAGCGGCCGGGCGGCTGCCGCCGTCATTCCGATCGAAAATTCGTTAGCCGGCTCGGTTGCGGAGCATCTGGATTTGCTGCTGGGGCGGCCGGCTTTTATTGTGCAGGAATTCCGGCTGCGCATCGCGCACAACCTGATCGCCGCGCGGGGCGTGAAGAAGAGTGATGTCCGCCATGTCTACTCCCATCCCGTGGCTCTCGACCAGTGCCGCGACTTCTTCCAGCTCAATCCGCAAATCCAGCCGGTGCCTTTCTATGACACCGCGGGCAGCGTAAAGCATGTGATCGAATCCAGGCTGCCGGATGCGGCGGCCATCGCCAGCCGCCTGGCCGCGGTGGTCTACAAGGGACGAATTCTTGAGTCCGGCCTGGAGGACGACAAACGAAATTTCACTCGTTTTTTTCAGATTCGCAGGCGGCGACATGCCGTCCGAGGCGCCGACAAGACCTCGATCGCCTTCATCGCGCGAAACGTTCCCGGCGCGCTCCACCAGGCGCTCGGGGTGTTCGCCTCGCGAGACATCGATCTAAGCAAGATTGAATCCCGCCCGCTTCGCGGTAAGCCCTGGGAGTATGTGTTTTTCGTGGATTTCCTGCGCGGAGACGACGAAATTGCCCGCGCCGCTCTGCGAAGCCTGCGCAAGTTGGCCGACTCGGTAAAAGTCCTTGGGGTTTATCGCGCCGTCTAAACAGATGTAGGCGCGAGCGTCCTCGCCGCGCAGGATCATTCCAAAGACCCGCTTTGAGTTGACCTGCATCCTTTGCCCATCAGCACTCCGACCAGTTACATTAACCATCGCCATGCAACCGCAGCCGGAGCAGGGAATAAGTCCGATTTCTTTGCCGGCGTATCTGCGCCTGGTCCGCCAGAATCCCAATTTCCGGCGCCTGTGGGCGGCTCAGATCGTCAGCGAGATCGGCGACTGGTTCTACTCGCTGGCCATCTACAGCCTGTTGTTGCAACTCACGGGACAGGCTCGGTCTGTAGGCCTGGCTCTGGTTCTGCAGGTGATTCCGCAAACGCTGTTTGGCCCGCTCTCCGGCATCGTCAACGACCGCATCCGGCGCAAGCGTGTCATGATCACGACCGACCTTGCCCGCGTGGTGATCGTGAGCTCGATGCTGCTGGTGCGCTCGCAGTCAACCGTTTGGCTGGTGTATCCGTTGTTATTCCTGGAGAGCGTGATGTGGGCGTTCTTCGAACCGGCGCGTACCGCGGTCATTCCCAACATCACTACTGACGAAGATCTCATCGTGGCCAATACTTTGTCCTCGACCACCTGGTCGCTCAACCTGGTGGCGGGCGCTGCGCTGGGTGGAGTTGCCCTGGCTTTGCTGGGACGGAATGCTTCGTTTGTTCTTAACGCGCTATCGTTCCTGGCTTCGGCGTTTTTTCTAAGCCGGATGCACTTTGAGGAGCCGCACGCGGCTTCGTTCTCGAAGCTTCGAATTGCCGAGCTCCTGAACTTCACGCCCCTCGTCGAAGGCCTGCGTTATGTCCGCCGCGATGCCCGCTTGTTCGCCACGGTGCTGGTCAAAACCGGACTGGCGCAGATGGGCGTGAGTTGGGTCCTCTTTACGGTCATGGGCCAGCGCGTCTTCCCGCTGCGCTGGCCGGGGCTGGAGCTGCAACGGGGAGCTGTCCTCGGCATGAGCTTTTTGATGGGAG
>Ga0335078_10012253_pt1 | contig 12724 bp, 13 predicted proteins | sample Lox_Sample_32_FD_206711 | JGI IMG/M metagenome (GOLD analysis project Ga0335078, IMG submission 206711) | Soil microbial communities from Loxahatchee National Wildlife Refuge, Florida, United States - Lox_Sample_3.2 | ecosystem: Environmental > Terrestrial > Soil > Wetlands | place: USA... | reverse complement strand
TGGCAGGCATCTTTTTCCCTTGTCTCGCTTGGGCCTCCCTTGACGATCTTTTCCTCGCTGGCGCAAGGCCGGATGTTAGTACCCTTCCGAGCGAACCACTCTCAGAGTTTTCCCCAAATGGGTCGATAAGTAAAAAGGATGCGTTAAACGGACTAACGATTGCTTGTCAAAACATGGGTTCGTGCGTGCGGAGAGATTGAGAGGAGAACGATGATTCATCTCACCAAGCTCAACAACCAGCCCATGGTACTGAACTCGGAGTTGGTTGAGTTCATTGAGAACAAGCCGGACACGGTCATTACCCTCATCACCGGAAACAAGGTCGTAGTGCTGGAGACCACCGAGGAGGTCATCGACCGGATCGTGGAATACCGGCGGCGGGTGATGGCCGGGATCTGTACCGCACTGCCGCCGAAGTCAACCTGGCAGCCCGATGATGATAACTCATCGAGGTCACATTAAGGGGGTCGGCGTTGGACAAAAGCACCGTAGCCGGCATTTCATTGGCACTGGCGGGAATCCTGGGTGGCATGATGATCGAGGGCGGCAAACTGGCCCAGATCCTCCAGCCTACTGCCGCCATGATCGTGTTCGGAGGTACCATTGGCGCGGTCATGATTCAGTATCCGCTCCCGATCGTCCTGGCCAGTGCCTCCCAGCTGAGGAACGTTTTCTTTGAGAAGGCAAGGGATTTTGAGACCATCATCCAGGAGGTAGTAGGCTATGCGAAGCAGGCCCGCAAAGACGGCATCGTCTCGCTGGACAAACAACTGGACAAGATGGACGACCCGTTCCTTAAGAAGTCTCTCATGTTAGCCATCGACGGGACCGATCCCCAGGAACTCCGGAAGATGATGGAGCTGGAGATGAACAACCAGGCCGAGCACGAAGAGAAGATCCCCCAGGTTTTCGAGTCGGCGGGCGGATTTGCACCCACCATCGGCATCATCGGCGCGGTGCTCGGGCTTATCCAGGTGATGCAGCACTTGGACAACATCACCGAGGTGGGAAAAGGTATCGCGGTGGCGTTTGTGGCCACCATCTACGGTGTGGCCTCCGCCAACATCTTCTTCCTTCCCTCAGCCGGGAAACTGAAGTTGCGCATGCGCGAACAGCAATTGACCCGCGAAATGATTTTGGAAGGAGTGATCTCCATCCTCGAGGGGCTTAATCCGCGCATGGTCGAAACCAAGCTGCGAGGATTCCTGGCGGCGGGCACCGAGAAAAAGGAGGCCGAGGGTGAGCAGAAAAAAGCGGCAGCCTGAGCATGCTAACCACGAACGATGGTTGGTTTCCTATGCCGACTTTATCACCCTGATGTTTGCATTTTTCGTGGTGATGTTCTCCTCGTCGCAAGTCGACAAGCGTAAGGTTGGTAAACTCGCCCTGGCCATGCAGGTAGCCTTTCAGAAGATGGGTATCTTTGACGCCTCGAACACTAAGATGCCGCTTTCCACCACCGCACCCATGCCCTTCTCTGACTCACAGTTGGTGGAGAACACGCCGTTGAGCGAAGCCCTGGGACGGCTCGCTTCATCGCCGCAGACCCCGCCTGGAGGCGTCCCAGGGCTCCCCAACCTCGGCCAGTTGCGGCGCGAGATCGAGAGGGCCCTCGCCCCCCAGATTCGTTTGAAAGAAGTGGCGATCGAAGCCAGGCGGGACGGCTTGGTGCTCAGCCTGCGCGAAGTTGGATTCTTCGACAGCGGATCTGCCACTCTTAAGAAAGAAGCCGAGCCGGCCATCGGCAGGCTTGCGGCCGTGCTGGTTCCCCGCACCTGTTTTCTTCGCATCGAGGGCCATACGGATAACATCCCGATTCACTCCCCGACCTTCGCCTCCAATTGGGAGCTTTCCACGGCTCGCGCGACCAACATGATTTCCTTGTTCACGGCGGAGTACGGTTTTGACCCCGCCCGCCTGTCCGCCGGCGGATACGCCGAGTTCCACCCCGCCGCTTCCAACGATACGCCGGAAGGGAGGGCCTTGAATCGACGCGTGGATATCGTAATTCTCCCCCCTGAGGTCTTCCCCACCCAGTCGTTAGCCAGTTCAGTTATCAAAGCCCAGCCGCCCAAGGGTGGGAAGTAGAAAAGAAGAAAGTCAAAAGTTAAGAATCGAAAGTTGATCGCCTCCAGGTTTCGGCTTTCGACTCTCGACTTTCGGCTCCTCACATTGTTTTTCCCTCAAGTCGGACGACAGTCTTGCCGACTCTCTAATGAGGCGGCTCTAAGAAAAAAAGAGCTTGCTATTTCGGTGTATTGAGGTTAATATAAGTTGGAGTAATGACTTATTGAACCACCGGAAACTTCGGCGGTATCGAGGTGACCGACAGAACACCGATTATCGGAGGGAAAGCTCGGATGCGGGTTCTGGTGGTAGAGGACGATAAACCGGTCGCTCGCTTTTTGCAGAAGGGGCTGGAAGCTGAGCATTACGCTGTTGACCTTGCTCTGGACGGCGCCGTGGCGGTTCGGATGGCAGAGGACTGCGACTACGACCTCATCGTTCTCGATCTGAATCTGCCGGGCATCGATGGGCTGGACGTTCTCAAGCGCATTCGCGGTACGCGGTCTTCCGTGCCCGTCTTGATCCTCAGTTCACGCGTCAAGGTCGAGGAGCGGGTGAAGGGCTTGGACCTCGGGGCAGACGACTACCTGCCCAAGCCATTTGCCTTTTCCGAGCTTGCCGCGCGCACTCGCTGCCTGCTGCGGCGCGCATCCCGCCCGTTGGAGACCAGCCTCCGCATCGCGGATCTGGAGTTAAGCCGAGTTGAGCGTAGGGTGAGCCGCAATGGACAGATCATCGACCTGAGTCCCAAAGAATTCTCCTTGCTTGAGTACATGATGCGAAACTCCGGACGAACGGTGACGCGCGCCATGATCATTGAGCACGTCTGGAATCTCTCATTCGATACGATGACCAATGTGGTCGACGTCTACGTCAGCTATCTGCGAAGGAAAATCGACGACGGGCGCGAGCACAAGCTGATTAACACCATCCGCGGAGTTGGCTACCGGATTGGTCCCGTGCGGAGCGGAGAAGACTGATCATCGGAAATGGCCATTCGAAGTGTGTGGGCGTGCTTTATTCGATCCCAAGGAGCGCGAGCGAACCCGTAAGACTAACTGTAGTTTTATCAATGAGATACGCGATCTTGAGGCTCAACCCGCCCAGCGAGTATCGCCAATGCCATCAATGATTTGGATCGATTCTGGGCTGACTTTGGGGATTTCCATAAATTCACCCGGGAGATTGCTGAACTGGACATCCCGCGCGCTTCCCAGAGATTACTGAATGAAGATCGAAAATGAAGGAGACTCCCACTATGTTGATGAAAACAAAAGACCGGTTTTGGAGACTCCCACTATATTTATGAAAATAAACCTACTTAGCACGTAAGATCCCACTATCTATATGATAATACATATGGTTATATTTCGGAGTCTGACAATCGAAGTTTAGGAAAGTAAGTTGAGGCGAAGACTGCCGCGAACGATTGCATGGCAGCACGGAGGTAGGAGCTAGGGAGGTCCAAGTGGGACGGAATCACACCAAAGACTATGGTTCAGTCGCATCACCGTCGCAATCACTAGGGTCGAGAGGCCACCCAGGTGCATTCAGAACTTCGCGAACCAAGTCCGTTTTAGGCCTGGGAGCCTCCGAGGACGGTTTGCCGCGGCTGGTAGCCGAGCAGGTTCACAACATGAGCCAGCCGCTGACGGCCCTCCAAGGCACGGTAGAACTTGCCTTACTGTCCGAGCATACGGCAGGAGGATATCGGGCCGCCTTGGAGGAGTCGCTGAAGCAATTGACCCGGCTAAACGATATCGTCAGCTCGCTGCGCGACTTGGCGGATGCTCATGCCCAAAATGCAGGGTCCAAAAGCCGTGTACTGAGCATATCGGTTAACCGCGGCCCGTTCGAGAAGGCTACCTTGACCCTAGAGGTTCCGGGGCGAGTTCGCCCGCGGAAAAAGTCTGTAAGCTCGCCGTCGGTGTCCACGGAGAGGAACTCGGAGCACCATCGAGATCCCCAAAGTATAACCGAGAGGAGCTAAGAAAACTTTCATAATAGCTTAATGGATTACTTATGTTGCTAAGTTATGATTTTGTAGGAAAGCGCCCGTTCGCGGGCGCCGAACGGCCTGCGGTTGTCATTTCACTCCCGTAGACCAGGGGGTACTTCATGCTGATCGTCAGCCCCGATGGTGAATTCCGCGACAAAGTGTTAGGGAAACTGAGTCCTCCTCACCAGCACGCCGACCAAGCCAACGGCGGAGCCGAGGCGCTGTCCATGCTAGAAGCGGCAGAGTACCAAGAGCTCCTGCTGGATCGCTGGCTGCCCGATCTCGACGTCGCCGAACTGGCGAAAATCGTGAAGACAGCCTTCCCCAACGTCCGAGTTTTTGTCGCCGGCGCCGACCCGAATTCAGCCTGCCCTCTTGGAATCGGCGCGGGACCAGAGTTCTGCGCCTACTGTGATGCTGCCAAAGACCCCCGGTGTGGAAATGGCACACAGTTCGCAGCGGCCAAGAATGGCAACGGAACCGGGAACGGCGTCGGAGCCTTGAAGGGCAACGGCAACGGTTCCAAGCCCATTGAGCCCCTGCCGGGAATGATTGGAGCAAGCTGCGCCATGCAGCAGGTGTACCGCCTGGCGAGGCTGGTGACGGCCCGGTCGACCCCGGTGCTGGTGATGGGAGAAACGGGAACGGGAAAGGAGCTCGTCGCACGGGCCATCCATCAGCTTGGTCCCCGAGCCCGACAACCGATGGTGACGGTGAACTGTGCGGCGATTCCCGAACCGCTGCTGGAAGCGGAGTTGTTCGGCCACGCCCGGGGCGCTTTCACAGGTGCTTTCCAATCGCGCCTGGGCCGGATCCACTCCGCTCACGGCGGCACGCTGTTCCTGGACGAGGTGGGCGAGGTCCCGTTGAGCATCCAGGCGAAGCTCCTGCGGTTTCTGCAAGAGGGCGAGGTGCAGAGGCTGGGCAGCCCTGACGTCATTCGCGTCGACGTCCGCGTGATTGCCGCTACTAATGCCGACCTGACCAAACGCATCGCCGAGGGACAGTTCCGCGAGGACCTTTACTACCGGCTCATGGTATTCCCCATTCCCCTGGCCCCGCTCCGTGCTCGTCCCGAAGACATTCTTCCCTTAACCACGGCCTTCCTCAGCGATCTTTGCCAGGAGGCCGGCGTTCCGCTCAAGGCCCTCTCACCGGTTACAGGAGACCTGCTCAAGGAGCAGCCTTGGCCGGGGAACATCCGGGAGCTTCGGCACAAGATTGAGCGAGCCTTTATCCTATCCGAAGACTCACCAGAGATCCTGCCCGAGCACGTCACCCTATGACCGTCACGACCAAATGGGACCAGGAAAATCACCGAAAAAGGAGATCCCACACCCGCAAGCCGAGACCGCACGTTGAGGATTAGAGGAATTTTACCTCCCGCGCTCCGTCTTGGCACCTATCGTGCTGCCCAGTGAACGCTATGCCGACTTTGCCCACTACCGGGGAAATTCTGCCGGCGCCGATCCCGACTATGGCTCCGGACCCGGAGGCGCTCAACCAAGCCTTCGAGTCCTTCGCCTTGGCGGCGGGCTCCCTGGAGGCCTCCTACGGCCAGCTTCAGGCAGAATTGGCTCGGCTGCGCCATGAGTTGGAAGTCAAGAACCGCGACCTGCAACAAAGCCTGGCCGCCAACGAAAGCATGCGAGCTTGGCTCAGCCGCACCTTGCAGGGGCTTCCTTGCGGAGTGTTGGTAGCCGATTCCAAGCTTCAGTTGCGATTGGCAAACCCGGAGGCGCGCCGCCTGCTGGCCATCGATCAGAAGTCGACCCTGCGGAACTTCACACCTGTTCCGGAGTCCTTGCAGAAGCTCCTGGTCGATATCATTTTCAGCGGCCCTGGGGCGGAGCGAATCTGGCCCCTGGAAGGCGGGGAGGGCGAGCGATTGATCGCGATAACGTGCGCTGTGCTGCCCGAGCCCACGTCCGAACGCGGAGACTTTGTCTTTATCTTGCGCGATGTCACAGAACAGCGGCGGCTGGAGCGGGAGCGCGAGTCGGCACGCCGCCTCCAAGCCTTGGGTGAGATGACCACGGTGCTGGCGCACGAAATTCGCAATCCCCTGGCGAGTCTCGAGCTCTTCGCCGGCCTGATCACCGACGCCACCCGCGAGCAACTCGACGTCAGCCAATGGTGCGTTCACCTCCAGGCAGGCCTCCGGGCGCTCTCCGCCACGGTGAACAATGTCCTGCAATTCCACACTCAGGCTCCCCCGCAAAGGGTACCGGTCAATGTCGAGAAGCTGCTGGACGACACGCTGGAGTTTCTCCAGCCGCTAGCCTTGCAGCGTGGCATGGCAATTCGCCTGATGAAGCCGAGCCACACCGACGAGGGCATCTGGGTTCAAGGCGATGCCCATCGTCTGCAGCAGGTCTTCTTCAACCTGGCGATCAACGCTTTTCGCGCCATGTCTTCCGGTGGGATCCTGACAGTTCGAGTGCGTCGTGGTCAATTGGAGGGCACGAACCTGGGGGCGCGAATCGATTTCGAGGACCAAGGCGGCGGCATTGCGCCGGAGAACCTCCAGAGAGTTTTCTCGGCCGGGTTCACGACGACTCCGGGCAGCCCGGGGCTGGGCCTGGCAGTTTCAAAACGGGTGGTGGAACAGCATGGGGGCACGCTTCGGGTGAAAAGCGCTCCCCACCACGGCAGCACTTTTACCATGGTTTTTCCCAGCTAGGGAGCTCGGCAGAAGCCGCGGATGGCCGCGCCAGCAAGGATGGCAGATGACGGACGTTCTGGTGGTTGATGACGAAGTAGGAATGCGAGCGGCGTTGGAGGCAAGCTTTCGGCGCAGCGGCTGGAGGGTGCGTACTGCCGCGGGCAAGAACGAGGCTCTGGCTCTGTTTCGCTCCGCCCCTTGCCCGCTGGTAGTGACCGACATGCGAATGCCCGACGGCGACGGACTGGCCGTGATGCAAGGCATCCGAACGATGGCACCGGAAGCCGCCGTGATCTTCCTCACCGCCTTCGGCAACGTTCCCGAGGCGGTTACCGCGATGAAGGAAGGAGCTTGCGACTACCTGATCAAGCCGGTGCCCTTCGAGCAACTACGGCAGGCCGCGGAACGGATCCTCGGCCGACGCGACCAAGCTCAACCGGGCCCGGCGGAAGCACGTCTCGTCGGCAAGTCGCCGCGTTTCCGGTCTCTGATTGACGTCGCCCGCCGGGCCGCGAAGACAGAAGCTGACATTCTTATCGAGGCAGAAAGCGGTACCGGGAAAGAGGTGTTAGCCCGGTTCATCCATAACGCCAGCCCCCGCTCCGAGGGCCCCTTCGTGGCCGTGAATTGTGCTGCCTTTCCCGAGACGCTCCTGGAAAGCGAACTCTTCGGCCACGTGAAGGGCGCCTTTACCGGAGCTACGGCCTCGAGACCGGGGCGCTTCGAACTGGCGCACGGCGGCACGCTGCTGTTGGACGAGATCAGCGAGATGCCGTTGAACCTGCAGCCCAAACTGCTGCGCGTGCTCCAGGAGCGCGAAGTGGACCGACTGGGCGACACTCGCTCAGTGCGGATCGATGTTCGAGTGATCGCCACCACCAACCGCCGCCTGCGCGAGGCTGTGCAGCAGGGCGGTTTTCGCGCCGATTTGTATTATCGTCTCAATGTCATCCCGCTGGCGCTTCCGCCTTTGCGCGAACGCCGCGAAGATATTGCGGAGTTGGCGCAACATTTTGTCCGGCAATACGGAGCCGGCGCCGGAGGCCGCGAGGTCACGCTTTCGGCCGAGTTCCTGGCATGCCTCCAGCAGCACGATTGGCCGGGAAACATCCGCGAGTTGGAGAATCTGGTTCGGCGCGTGCTCGCCCTCTCACCTGGGCCCGAGATCGGCCTCGAAGTGCTGAGCGGATATGAATTCAACAGCGAGGCCCGGACCGCGTCGGCGCCCGTCGAGCCGGGCTTGACCCTGCGCGAACTGGAGCGGCAACTCGTCGAGCGCACGCTCGAAGCCACCGGAGGCAACCGCACCCGCGCCGCTGACCTGTTGGGCGTCAGTCTCCGAACCGTTCGCAACAAGATTCGCGAGTATGGCCTTGGACCACGGAGGATGGCATGAGCTGGATAGACAACAACCTTCTGAACCAGATCGAAAGCTTCCTCCACCTGGCGTCTTTCCGGGAGGCTCTGGTGGCAAACAATATCGCCAATCTCGATACGCCCAAGTACCACACGCGCGACGTCGACTTCGAAACCGAGCTACGACAAGCACAAATGCAACCGCCCGGCTCTTTCGAGCCCCGCGTGCGCGAGGTGCGGGGACTGGTGGAACGTCCCGACGGCAACAACGTGGACATGGATCGCGAAGGCATGCTGCTCGCTCAGAGCCAGTTGATGTATCGGCTCGGCGTTCAGCTGCTGCGGGAGCAGTTCAAGACTCTGCAATCGGCGATCAACGATACTCAATGAAGGGAGTCAAAAAGATGAACCTCTTCGGCGTTCTCGATCTCAGTGCTTCCGCGCTTCAGGCCCAGCGGCAACGGGCCGAGGTGGTGGCCAGTAACCTGGCCAACGCGGAAACCACGCATACAGCCCAGGGTGGGCCTTACCAAAAGCAGGAAGTTGTCTTCGGACCGGAGAGGTTACGCGCTGGCAGCTTTGACGTGGCTCTCGCCTCGTTCAATGACGTGCACATGCGGGGCGTCCGAGTCGAGCGTGTCGTCACCGATCAAGCCCCGCCGGTGCGCAGGTACGAACCAGGGCATCCCGATGCCGACTCCCAAGGTTACGTTTCATTTCCGGCCATCAATCCGATCGAGGAGATGGTGAACTTGATGAGCGCGGCACGGTCATACCAAATGAATGTCTCAGCGGTGCAAGCAACCAAGACGATGATCCAAGACGCGATCACCATTTTGCAGTGAGTGAACTCCGGCCGGCAGTATCGGCGGCTGGCATAAGGCCATGAGCAACGTCATCAGCGGTCTACCGCCGCTAGACCCAGGGCGGTTCCAAACCGAAGTCTCGAAGCCGACATCCGGCAGCGCGCCAGGGTTTCTCGATACCTTGCAGAAGACCCTGGATCAGGCCCAGCAGGTCCAGGGCGAGGCTGCCCAGAAGGTTTCGAACCTCCTCAGTGGCCGAGGAACTGAAGACGTCCAGTCGGTGATGTTGGCCGCGGAGAAGGCCGACCTCTCGTTCCAGCTCGTGATGCAAGTGCGCAACAAGATTGTCCAGGCTTACAAGGAAGTCTCCGGACTGCAGTTCTAAGGCCGACTCATGGCTCTCGACCGCCGACAAATCGTCACTCAAGCCACCATCTTCCTTCGGGGCTTGACCGCCCGCCAGAAGATCCTTCTCGGCGGGAGCCTGGCGGCGGTCGCGGGTGCCGTATGGCTCTTTGTGGCACTGGTCGGAAAGGGCGATTATAAACCTCTTTATTCAGGCCTCTCTCCCGAAGACTCGCAGACCATCTCCCAACGCCTGTCTGCGCAGAACATACCGTTTGAGCTTTCGAGCGATCGTACGAATTTGAGCGTTCCCGCCGACCAGCTCGACAAAGCGCGCCTGCTGATAGCATCCGAAGGTCTACCCGTTACCGGACGGCTGGGTTTTGAGCTGTTTGACAAGCCGAACTGGGCGGGAAGCGACTTTTACGAACAGGTAAACTACCAAAGGGCGCTCGAGGGCGAACTCGAGAGAACCATCGAGTCCCTGAGCGACGTTCAGGGCGCACGGGTGCATCTGGTACTGCCGAAAGAATCCCTTTTTACCGAGACCGAACGTGAAGGCAAAGCCGCCGTGCTGGTGAAACTGCGAGGGCCACGCCTTTCCGAGGAGTCGATCAACTCGATTACCTATCTCGTGGCCAGCTCGGTGGACAACCTGAAACCCGAGAATGTGACCGTGGTGGACGCCGACGGCCGGGTTCCGATCTCCAATCATGGAAGCGACCGGCGGATGGGACCGCAGGGTAACGCCGACTACGAGGCCGCCCTGACACAAAAACTGACTGCGACGCTCGCTCCCGTCCTCGGGATCGACCATATCCGGAGCAGCGTCTCGGTGGATTTTGACACGGCTTCGAATGACACCACCCAGGAAATCTACGACCCGAACGGGGCTGTGGTGCTCACCTCCCAAACCAGCAGCGAGCAGCTCCGTGATGGTGCCAGTGAAGGCGTCCCCGGCACTCCCAGTAATGTTCCCCAGGCGAAAGCCGCCGATGCCTCCAAAACGCCGGCCAGCGCCACCCCGAACGCGAAGACCCCTCCGGCGGGAGGCGCGACGACAGAGAACTCGAACGACGGTGACGGCGCGACGCAAGGCGAGCGGACCGAAAGCAAGACGTTCGCGGTAAGCAGAACACTGCGCCATACATTGCAGCCCCCCGGGAGCATCAAGAGGATTTCCGCCGTGGTGCTGGTGGATGACGCCGTGGAGACCAAAGTGGAGAACGGAAACAGCGTTGAATCGCGGCGCAAGCGGACTCCCGACGAGTTGAAACAGATCCAGGACCTCGCGGCGGCAGCGATTGGAATCGACCCCGCGCGTGGCGACCATCTGGCGGTCGAGGGTCTTTCGTTCCTGCAGTTGCCGCAGGAAAAACCGGCGCCGTCTTCGATCGCGGACAATGTCCTGCCCTTCGTCAAGCAGTGGTCAATCTTGATCCGGTACGGGGTTTTGTTATTGCTCTTCCTTCTGGTATATATCCTGATCCTTCGACCCTTGAAAAGGCAAATGGTGATCACCCTCAGCAGGATGCCCGGCCGCCTGCCCGGAGTGCAGCGGCCGGCGCTGGTTGGCGCGACGGCATCCCCGATTCAGTCCGCCGAAGCTCAGGAGACCCTTCAACTAGAGCCCGTGGAAGCACAAGAGACCAAGCGGCAGGACGAGGTGAAGCGGGCTATCGCCAAACGCGTTGAAAAAGAGCCGGAGGAAGCCAGCCGGGTGATCCAGAGCTGGCTCCTGGACGATGAGGGGGCATCATGACGCCTTCAATTGCACATAATCCGCAGAGAATGACAGGACTGCGTAAGGCGGCCATCCTGATGGTCCTGCTGGGAGAGAAGCTGGCGGTCGATGTATTTCGCCGTCTCCCACCGAAAGAGGTCAAGCGCCTGACACGCGAGATCACCTCCCTGGGACCGATCCCATCAGATCTGGCCGATCGGACAGTCCAGGAATACAAGAAGGCGGTTGCCGACCGGCCTTCCGATAGCAAGGGCGACCCCGATTTCGCCCAGAGGATACTGGTGCAGGCCTTCGGCGAGGCGGCCGGGGACAGCTTGCTAGAGCGCGCTATGAAAGTCTCGGACATTGAGTTCGGCCAGGAGAGCTCCCTCCAGCAAGCCGATCCTCAGCAACTGGCAAGCCTCCTGGAGGGAGAAAGCCCACAGACGATTGCGCTGGTCTCAGCTCACCTCGGCACCAAGGCCACCTCGTCTCTGCTGGCCTGCTTGCCGGAGAACCTGCGGCCCGCGGTAGTGGAGCGGATGGCCCAGATGCGGCACTTCTCTCCGGAAGTGGCCCACCGGATCTCAAAGGTTCTGGAAAAGAAGATCGCCGGACTGGGAAAACAGAGCCGGCTAGCCTTTGGCGGCATCAACGCGGTGGCCAATCTGATGAAGACCCTCGACGCCACGTCGAGCCGAGCCATTCTCGACAGGATCGAAGCGACCGACGAAAACCTCGCGGCCTCCATCCGCACTCTGATGTTCACCTTCGAAGACCTTGTCGACGCTACGGCAGTGGGACTGCGGGAAGTCTTGACTCGTTGCGACAGGAGAACTTTGGCCCTCGCGCTGAAGGGCGCGTCCCCAGCCCTCGCTGCTCACCTGTTTCAAGCATTGTCCTCACGGGCAGCAGAGATGTTGAAAGAGGACATGGAAGTGCTCGGTAAGGTCCGAGCAAGCGATGTGCAACGGGCCCGGCAGGAGATCGCGAACCTCGCCCGCAACCTGGAGGCGGCAGGCAGACTGATTCGGAAAGGTGAAAGCGAAGATGCTTACGTTGCCTAAGTCACGAATACTGAACACGGACGAGCTGGCGAGCGGAGTGCTCGAGGCTTTCGACTATCCACCCGCCGACGCCTCGGACGGCCCCCGTGCTGGATTTCTGGCAGGCGCTTCCCGGGCAAAGTCCGCTCATGTTTCTTCCGCCGAACTCTCATGGCCCACCCTCGGTGGCGATCGCTATTCAAAGACCAGACCCACGGAGCAAGACGTCAAAGCGCGAGAAAAAAAAGCTTGGGAAGGCGGATTCGAAGAAGGCCGGAAGAAAGGCCTGCTGGAAGCCGCAGAGAGTATTTCCGCCGCCAGGTCGGGGGTGGCCGTGACGCTGGAGGACTTCGCTGGCGAGCGCGAGCTTTATTACCAGCGGGTGGAAGGGGAAGTCGTCAGCTTGGCCCTTGCCATCGCCCGTCGCGTCTTGCATCGCGAGGCGCAACTTGATCCTATGATGCTCAAGGCTGTCGCTCACTTCACTCTGGAAAAGATCGCCGACGGGACTAGCGTTCGGTTGCGCGTGAACCCGCAACAGGTTGAAGCATGGCAAGGAGTAATGAACGAGCAGCAAGGCCTGAAAGTGAAGCCCGCGGTGGTGGGAGACCCGTCGGTAAGCCGCGCTGACTGTCTGCTCGAAACCGAGGTTGGAAGCACCGACCTTTCGGTGCAAGCCCAACTCGAGGAGATCGAAAAGGGTTTCTTCGACCTCCT
>Ga0335078_10012252_pt1 | contig 12724 bp, 10 predicted proteins | sample Lox_Sample_32_FD_206711 | JGI IMG/M metagenome (GOLD analysis project Ga0335078, IMG submission 206711) | Soil microbial communities from Loxahatchee National Wildlife Refuge, Florida, United States - Lox_Sample_3.2 | ecosystem: Environmental > Terrestrial > Soil > Wetlands | place: USA... | reverse complement strand
GCCCGATTGGCCGGATTCGCCGGGGCCGTGTTCATCCTGGCCGGGATCATCGCGGTCGGCGTCGCCATCGGGGCCCAGGTGCACGCTCCGCAGCCGGCCGCCTCCGGCGTGACCGGCGGCGGGCCCGGGCCGGCCCTGGTGCGCTCGCTGCCGCTGTCCGTCGACATCCCGGCCATCGGGGTCAGCTCCAGCCTGCTGCACCTGGGCCTCAACACGGACGGCACGATCCAGGTGCCACCGCTGCAGTCGGCGCCGGACGAGGCGGCGTGGTATGAGTACTCGGCCACGCCCGGCCAGCGGGGGACCTCGGTCATCGAGGGGCACCTGGACACCTATCAGGGCCCGGCGGTGTTCTTCCGGCTCGGCGCGCTGCGCCCGGGGAACCATATCGATGTGCGCCTCGCCGACGGGATCACCGCCGTTTTCCGCGTCACCGGCGTGCGCTCATACGGCAAATCCCATTTCCCGGCGAAAACCGTTTACGGTGCCACCGGCTACGCGGCGCTGCACCTCATTACCTGCGGCGGCGCTTTTGACTATGCCAGCGGCCATTACCTGAGCAGCACCGTCGTTTTCGCATCGCTGGACTCCTACCGCCGGGCGTGGTTAACGGCCTGACCAAGGCAGGGCGCGCCCGGGTTGGCCAGCGGACGGGGCCCAAGTTCGTGCTGGACGTCTTCAGCGCGCATCACAGGTCATCCCGGGACCCGCAGGCAACCGTGGATCACCGCAGGTAGCCGACGCGGCGGAGTTCCTCGCCGGCGACCTTTTCCACGTCGGCGGCCTGGTCGGCAGACAACGCCCGCCGCCAGCCGCCGGCGGTGATGGACGGGGCGTTCGCCAGCTCGCGCAGCTGCCCGGGCGGAAGCGCCAAGCCGACGAACCTGGAGATCGCAGCGGCCGTCGGGGCGGGCCGCTCGATCAGCGTCTCGTACCGCACCGTGATGAGCTGATCCGCGGGCAGGCTGCGGCGCAGCCGGGCGGCCAGGCGGACCGCCCCCCGCCAGCGCAGCGCGCACTTGCCGGCCAGCGACAGGTCCGGCCAGATGCCCCGGTCCTCGTCCGTCTCCACCCCGAAGAAGGGGCTGGGGAACTCCGTGTCGAAGTTGGCGAAGCTCGGCTTGAACCAGGACAGGACGGCCGGGTCGCGCAGCATGCACGCCACCACGTCGCGGCCGTCCCGGATGAACTGGACGATCCGCGCGTCCGGGAAGGCGTCCGTGAGGGCCGCGGCGCAGTAGGTGAGGTCGGGGCTGGCGTCGCCGTACAGGCGCAGGCCGCGCCCGGTTGCGCACGGGCCGATGCCGGCGCCGAGCCCGGCGGCTTCCCGGCACTCCGGGACGCACTCCATGCAGCCGTCGGCGGTGATCCGCCAGCCCTGGCCGAAGGCGTCCCGCAGCACCGACGCGGCCGCCTCGCCCCGGCCGCTGTGGATCGAGGGACGCCGGGCGAAGGCGTAGATCACGCGCAGCACGCTGGACTGGCCGATCGTCAGATGCACGCCGTCGGACCGTTTCAGCGCGCGGGCCAGCAGGTGCGTGCCGGAGTGCGGCGCGCCGATGATGAACACCGGCCGCTGCACCTTTCGGCCGTTGACGATGAGGATGTGACGGGCTGAGCGCATGGTGGCACCAGTCTGCAGAAGTCACCAGCCGGGACGATGGACCTCCCGGCGCGGCGCATGACGTGATCTCTGCTGGTTACCGTACCGGGGACGCGGGTTCAGGCGCGGGCGCATAGGCTGGGCGCATGCCAGCACTACGCGGGGTAGTCGTCTCGCGTCCCCGGGCGGCCCGGGGGACGGCCCGCGGCCACCGGCCCCGGCGTGCGGCCGCGGCCGTGATCGCGGTCGCGGCGCTGGCGCTGGCCGGGTGCGCGAAGTTCGACGCAGCGCTGGGCCAGCAGGAACTGGTTGTGGCGTTCAAGCCGGGCACCTCCCAGGCCACGATGCTGAAGGCCCGGGCGGCGTGCTCGCACCTGCCCGACGCCACCCCGGAACCGGTCCCGACCGCGCTCAACGCCACCAGCGGCGTCTATGATGTCCGGTTCCGCATCGACCAGGCCTCCGACGCCGACATCGCGCGGCTGGAAGGGTGCCTGGCCAAGTTCCCGTCGATCCAGGGCGTCAACGTGGAGCAGCAGGGCGGCGACTGACCCGCGGGCTGACTCCGCAGCCCGGGCGGCGGCTCGCGCGCTGACCCCGGCCCGCGAGCCCGGCGCGCGACCGCTGGCACACTCGCCGGGGCGCCCGCGCACGGCGCCGATCTCTATAATTCCTACAGATCCGGTGTAGTACCATCCGAGTATTACCCATTAACCAGATGGAAAAAGAGACTAAATGCGGAGACCTATTCTCGGGACCGGCCTCGGCGCGGTCGTGGCGGGGGCGCTTCTGCTGGCGGGATGCTCGTCGTCGGGCAGCAGCTCATCGGGCCCCAGCGGCTCGCCCAGCGCCGGGTCCGGCGGCGCCCCGGTCACCGTGCGCCTCGGGCTGCTGGCCAACATCACGCACGCGCCCGCGCTGATCGGCATCCATCAGGGCTTCTTCAGCAAGAACCTCGGCGGTGCCGGCAAGCTCTCCACCACCGTCTACAACGCCGGCACGCAGGAGACGACGGCGCTGCTGGCCGGGCAGCTCGACGCGGCCTACGTGGGGCCGAACCCCGCGATCAACGCCTTCCAGAAGTCCGGCGGCACCGCGATCAAGATCGTCTCCGGCGCGGCCACCGGCGGCGCGTCGGTGGTCGTCAGGCCCGGCATCACCAGCGCCGCGGGCCTGAAAGGCAAGGTGGTTGACACGCCGTCGCTGGGCAACACCCAGGACGTGGCGATCCGGTACTGGCTCAAGCGCAACGGGCTGGCCACCACGACGACAGGCGGGGGAGACGTCACGATCAAGCCGACCAACCCGAACTCCGATGCCGTGCTGCAGTTCCAGTCCGGGCAGATCGGCGGCGCCTCCGAGCCGTCGCCCTACGACGTCGAGATGGTTCAGGACGGCGGGAAGGTCCTGTTCACTGAGCCGGGGGTGACCACGCTGCTGGTGGTGACGCAGACCTTCCTCAAAGCCCACCCGGCGGTCGTCAGCGACCTGCTCAAGGGGCAGATCGAGGCGAACGACTACATCGCCAAGAACCCGGCGGCCGCGCAGGCCGCCGCCAACGCCGAGCTGACCGCGCTGTCCGGCAAGGGCATCAAGTCCAGCGTGCTGCCGGCCGCGTTCAAGGACATCACCTTCACCGTCAACCCGGACGCGTCGTCACTGGCGACGGACGCGCAGCAGGCCAAGGCCGTCGGGCTGCTGACGTCCACCGGCCTCAGCGGCATCTTCGACCTGGCGCCGCTCAACCAGTTGCTGCAGGCGGCCGGCGAGCCGTCCGTCAATTCATGAGGTGAGCCGATGAGCACGACCGATCAGCGCACGCTCAACCGGCTCGGGCCAGCCGCCCCGGCCGGGGTCCGGGATGCGGAACGGGACACCACGGCCGCGATCGAGATCCGCGACGTCACCAAGACGTTCGGCCGGGGACGCGCGGCGACCATGGCGCTGGACGGGGTGTGCCTGTCCGTGGCGACCGGCGAGTTCGTCTGCCTGGTCGGGGCGTCGGGGTGCGGCAAGAGCACGCTCCTGTCGCTGGTGGCGGGCCTGGAGGCGCCGACCAGCGGCACCGTGTCGGCCGGCGGCCGCCGGGTGGCGTTCATGTTCCAGGAACCGGCCCTGTTCCCGTGGTTCACCGCGGCGCAGAACGTCGAGCTGCCGCTGCGCGCCAACGGGGTGGGCCGCCGCGAGCGGCGCCAGCGGGTCGCGGACCTGCTGGAATCGGTGCACCTCGGCGGGTTCGGCGGCAAGCGGCCGCACGAGCTGTCCGGCGGCATGCGGCAGCGGGTGGCGCTGGCCCGCGCGCTGGCGCAGGACGCCGAGGTGCTGCTGATGGACGAGCCGTTCGGCGCGCTGGACGCGATGACCCGCGACCTGCTGCACGAGCTGCTGGAGGGCATCTGGCGGCGCGAGCAATTCAGCGTGCTGTTCGTTACGCACGAGGTACGGGAGGCGGTCCGCCTCGGCGACCGCGTGGTGCTGATGAGCAGCCGTCCCGGGCGGGTGCTGGAGGACTTCGGCGTCGGCATCACCCGGCCGCGCGGGATCGACTCGGGCCAGACCGTCGAGCGGGCCATGCAGATCAAGGCCAAGCTGAACGCGGAGGTGATGCGGCATGTCCGCTGACACGGACGCGGCGGGCACCGAGGAGGCGGCCGCGCTCGCCGGCCTCGACAACCTGGAAAACCTCCCGGGCGGCACGGCTTCCGGGCGCGCGGGCGATCTCGGCGGCAGGGTCTGGCGCGCGCTGTGGCCCAAACTCCTCGCCGTCGCGCTCGTGCTGGCCGTGTGGGAACTGGTCTACCTGGCGACTTTCAAGCCGCACGACATCCTGCCCGGGCCCGGGCAGGTCTTCCCCGACCTGTGGCATCAGCTCACGCACGGCCAGCTCTGGCACGCGATCGGCACTACGCTGCGGCGCGCGGTCATCGGCTTCGCGCTGGCGCTGGTGACCGGCTCCGTGGTCGGCCTGATCGTGGCGCGGGTCCCGCCGGTCCGCGCCGCGGTCGGCTCGATGATCACCGGCCTGCAGACGATCCCGTCGGTGGTCTGGATCCCGTTCGCGATCATCCTGTTCGGCAACAACACGCCCGCGATCCTGTTCATGGTCATCATCACGGCGGCCCCGTCCATCGCCAACGGGCTGATCGCCGGGGTCGACTTCACCCCGCCGCTGCTGCTGCGCGCGGGCAAGACGATGGGGCTGCGGCGGTTCACGCTGTACCGGGACCTGATCATGCCGGCCGCCCTGCCGCCCTTCGTGGCCGGCCTGAAGCAGGGCTGGGCGTTCGCCTGGCACGGCCTGTTCGCCGGGGAACTGCTGGTCATCGTGCCGAACTCGCCGTCTATCGGGGTACTGCTGTCCTCGGACCAGGATCAGGCCGACATGGTGGGGGTGATCTCCATCATGATCGTGATCCTGGTGCTCGGGGTCGCGGTCGACATCGCGTTCAGCGCGCTGAACGACGCGATCCGGCGGCGCCGCGGCCTGGCCCCGGCCCCGGCCGTCGCGCGCGGCTGGCGCCCCGGCGCCGCCGCCCGGTAGGCCGGGCGAGGATGCCCGGCACCGTCCTCGCCGATGCGCGGCATCGTCCTCGCCCTGGCCCGCCCGTTCCGCCCGGCTGAGAACATGGTCAGCGGACGGCCCGCGAAGATCCTGCCTGCCGTCCCGGCCGGCCCCTAGGATGAGAAGAACGGGAGAATGACCAGCTAGAGGCGTTGCAGCCAGGCTCCGGGGCCGGACGCGGGGGCGCCGGGACGATGGGAGTGGCGCTGCATGCGGACGATCAGCCGCAGGCGGTTCCTGCAGGCGGGCCTGGTTGCGGGGGGTCCCGCCGCGGGCGGTCCGGCCGCGGCGGGCGGCACGGCGGCGCGCGCCCGGCCCGCGGGCCGGCGTGGGCCCCGGGCCGGGCTGACGCGGACCTGGCTGCTGCCGCGGGCCACGTTCGCCAGCCTCAGCAACATCTGTCTGGGCGGCAGGCCGGCCGTGTGCGCCAACGCGTTTGGCCAGGGCACCACCTGGTTTTCCGTCAACTACGGCGGCCCGGCATTGCCGCTGGCCAGTCCCATCCCGGCCGGTTACCCCGGCGTGGGCGTGCTGACGTTTCAGGCCTACCAGGACGACAGCGCCGGGCTAGGGCTGGTCAACGCGGTGCAGGCCGGGCTGCCGCAGTGGGTGCAGGCCGTGCAGTACGACGCCGAGAACTGGGATGCGACACCGATGGTCGAGCAGGGCGCCTGGTTCAGCTACGCCCAGCGCTTCTGCCAGCTCGCGCACAGCCTGAACCTCAAGGTCGTGCTGTCCCCGGCCAACGACCTGTGCAACAACGTCTCGAACTGCGCCTACGGCGGGCATGCGCAGTACCCGCTGAGGACCGGCGAGGCCAACTACCAGGCCTACGTCCGCTACCGTTTCGCCGCCGCCGCCCAGTGGCTGCTGCCGGGGGACATCTACGAGTACCAGGCCCAGGCACTGGAGACGCTGGGCAGCGTCGGCGGGACCAGCGTGTACGAGACCATTTCCGCTCAGGTCGCGAGACAGATCCCGGCGGGTTCCGGGGTCATCTACCTGACCGGGATCGGCACGACGGCGCCCGGCTGGGACGGGGCGACCTGCGCGCAGCTCACCACAGCGGCCAGGAGCGTCGCCGGCCTGGCCGCGGGCTTCTGGCCCAACCTGAACGCGACCCAGACCCAGATACGGCCGATGATCTGCATGCTGGCCGGCCTCGGCTACTGAGCGGCGGCCGCCCTAGGATGGGTACGTCATGAAGGCTGACTAGCTGACCGGCCGCCGGACAGCTCCCGGCCCGGGTCCAGGCCCGCATCCGCCCGCCCGGTTCCGGCGCAGACGCCGGACGCCCGCGCCCCGGCGAAGGGGTGCGGGCGTCCGGGTGCAGCGCCGGGCCTTCTCAGCTGGCGAAGTCGAGCAGCGGCTGGGCGCGGCTCGGGTGGCGCAGCTTGGACAGTGACTGCTTCTCCAGCTGCCGGATCCGTTCCCGGGTCAGGCCCAGGGCCCGGCCGATCTCGTCGAGCGTGTGCGGGTTGCCGTCGTACAGGCCGAACCGCATCGACATGATGGTGGCCTCGCGCGGGGTCAGCGCGTCGAGCGCGCTGCGCAGCTGCTCGGCCATGAGCTGGCGGTCCACCATCTCCGAGGCCTCCGGCGCGTCGACGTCCTCGATCAGGTCGCCGATGCTGGTCTCGCCGTCCTCACCGATGGTGGAGTCCAGGCTGATCGGCTGGCGGCTGGTGCGCAGCAGCTCCTCGATCTGGTCCGGGGTGCGGTCCAGCTCGACGGCCAGCTCCTCCGGGGTCGGCTCGCGGCCCAGCCGCTGGTGCATGTCGCGCTCAACCCGGCTCAGCTTGCTGAGCATTTCGAGCACGTGCACCGGCAGCCGGATGGTGCGCGCCGAATCGGCGAAGCCGCGCTGGATCGCCTGCCGGATCCACCACATGGCGTACGTGGAGAACTTGTAGCCCTTGGTGTAGTCGAACTTCTCGACGGCGCGGATCAGGCCGAGGTTGCCCTCCTGCACCACGTCGAGCAGGGACAGGCCGCGATCGGTGTACTTCTTCGCGACCGACACCACCAGGCGGAGGTTGGCCTCCAGCATGTGGGCCTTGGCGCGGCGGCCGTCCTCGGCCACCGCCTCCAGATCCCGGCGGAACGCATCGTCGAGGCCGGGCTCCGTGTCCAGCTTGTGCTCGGCGAACAGGCCGGCCTCGATCCGCTTGGCCAGTTCGACTTCCTGCTCGGCGGTGAGCAGGCTGGTCCGCCCGATCGACTTGAGGTACGTGTGCACCGAGTCGCCCATGGCCGGCGTCTGGTCGTCAAGGTCGGTCTCGCTGAGCTTGTCGCTGGCATCGGCCAGCGCCGCCGCCTCGGCCTCGGCCTCGATGACCCTGTCATCGTCGGCTGTCACCGCGCCTGGCTCGGCTGCCCGGCTGGCGGGGGCGTCATCGCCTGCCCCCGCGGGTGCGGCCGCACCGTTCCTGGTGCGTCGCTCCTTGGCCGGGCCGGCCTTGACGGTGCTCGCCCTGGCCGTGGCGTCCTTCGTGCGCTTGCCCCTGGCGGGTTCCTGGCGCTCGTCAGCCAGGCGCACGCCCGCATCGGCGAGCTCGCGCAGGATGGAACGCCCCTCGGCCGGGGCAATGCCCGTCTGCTCGAATGCGGTCCGAAGCTCGGAGAGAGACAGATGACCTTGACTGCGCCCTCGCTGGATCAGGTCGTCTACGCACATTGTGCTTACCTCACCGTCCCCGGCCGGTGTGGCGATTGCGGTCCGCGGCATGCGACACCTCCCTCCTTCTCCTCTTGACACGGGCACGGCAGGCGTCCCGTTCACAGACGCCGAGGCGTCCTCGTCTAGGGGACCCGGCGCTGTCGCTATGGCGCGCGCCAGGCACTATCTAGTAACGTTCTCGGCCCTGGATTGTTCCCGACGTTCCCGGCGCCGGGTTGTTCCCGGCGGAGAACCTCGAGATCGGGCTTGCCGCTAGGCAGCATTGGCAATGCCTCCAGCAGCACCAGTTCCCGGGGAGCAGCGTAACGCGGCAGGCGCTCCCGCACATGCCGGCTCAGCAGATCCAGGGTCGGCGGCTGAGCCGGATCGCCTGGGACGATCACCGCTGTCACACGCTCGCCCCATTCCTTGTCGGGACGGCCGATTACCACAGCCTCGCGCACTCCGGGGTGCGTCTCAAGGACCGACGCGACCTCTCCGGCCACGACCTTCTCACCGCCAGTGTTGATCACGTTGTCGGCGCGCCCGCGCACCGTGACCTGGCCCGCCGCGCTGACCAAGCCCAGGTCGGAGGTGGTGAACCAGCCGTCCGCCAGGGCCGCCGCGGTCAGGTCGGGCCGCAGCCGGTAGCCGGAGAACAGCACCGGGCCGGTGATCCGGATCCGGCCGTCGTCTCCGGTCGCCACGGTGACCCCATCCAGCGGCACGCCGTCGTAGACGCAGCCGCCGCACGTCTCGCTCATCCCGTAGGTGGTGATGACCGGGATCCCCGCCCGCCGGGCCGCGGCCAGCAGCCCGGCCGGCGCGGCGGCCCCGCCGAGCAGGACCGAGGTGAACGCGTCGGCCCAGGTCGCGGGGGTGCCGCCGGCGGCGAGCAGCCGGCGTAGCTGGGTCGGGACGATCGCCACGTGCGCGCAGCCGGAGCCCTCGAAGGCGGCCGGGCCAAGCCGCCCGGCGATCACCGGCTCGGTGCCCGCGACCAGCGAACGGACCAGCACCTGGATGCCGGCGATGTGCGTGGCGGGCAGGCACAGCAGCCACCGGTCACCCGGTGCCGCGCCGGCCCGGTCCAGCGACGCGCGGGCCGAATGCGTCAGCGCCGCCGCGCTGAGCTCCACGCCCTTGGGCTGCCCGGTCGACCCAGATGTGGCGATCACCACAGCCGCCTGCGGGCTGACCGGCCGCCCGCCGGGGCGCCGGGCCAGGCCGTCCGGGGTTTCCACGGCGCCCGGCGCGAACGCGTCCAGGATGCTGGCCAGCCGCTCGCGGGGCAGGCCCGCGTCCAGCGGCAGGACCGCCGGGCCGGAACCGTCCAGGGCCGCCGCGAGCCGCGCCAGCAGCCGCCCGCCGGCCTCGGCGGGAGGCAGGACAACCGCATGCAAACGCCGCCCTAGCACGCACGTAAGGTTAGATGCTGCTGGAACGGCCCGGCGCTTGCAGTGGTCCCCGGTGCGGGTGATCCCGGGGAGCGGGCCGGCACGGTGACGGACGTCTCACCGTGACCGCTTCTGATGGTGGAGGGTACGGCGTGGTCGAATGGCAGCAGGCGGGCAAGGACTTTTCTGATATCCGGTATGAGACCGCCGATGGCATCGCCAAAATCACCATCAGCCGGCCCGAGGTACGCAACGCCTTCCGTCCCACGACCCTGTTCGAGCTGTCGTCGGCGTTCACCGCCGCGCGCGACGACCCGGAGATCGGCGTGATTATTCTCACGGGCGAGGGCGACCGGGCGTTCTGCTCCGGCGGCGACCAGAAGATCCGCGGCGACGACGGGTACGTCGGCCCGGACGGCATCGGCCGGCTGAACGTGCTCGACCTGCAGGTGCAGATCCGCCGGACACCGAAGCCGGTGATCGCCATGGTGGCCGGGTACGCCATCGGCGGCGGGCACGTACTGCACGTGTGCTGCGACCTGACGATTGCCGCGGACAACGCGGTCTTCGGCCAGACCGGCCCCAAGGTCGGCTCGTTCGACGGCGGCTACGGCTCCTGGCTGCTGGCCTCCACCGTGGGGCTGAAGAAGGCGCGGGAGATCTGGTACCTGTGCCGCCAGTACGACGCGCAGGAGGCTCTCGCCATGGGCCTGGTCAACGAGGTCGTCCCGGTGGGCGACCTGGAGGCCGAGACCGTGCGCTGGGCCCGTGAGCTGCTGGAGAGGTCACCGCTTGCGCTGCGCATGCTCAAGGGCGCGCTGAACGCCGTCACCGACGGGGCGGCCGGGATTCAGCAGTTCGCCGGTGACGCCACGCTGCTGTACTACATGAGCGAGGAGGCGCAGGAGGGCCGGGACGCGTTCAAGGAGAAGCGCCACCCCGACTTCGGCCGCTTCCCGCGCCGGCCGTGACGGCTGCCGGCGGCCGGGCGGCGGCCCCGCTGGCGTCGCTGCGCGCGTTCGCGATCCCGATGACCACGAGGTTCCGCGGCATCAACGTCCGCGAGGGCGCGCTGATCGAGGGGCCGGCCGGGTGGGGGGAGTTCTCTCCGTTCGCCGACTGCGGCGCGCGGGAGTCGGCCCGCTGGCTGGCCAGCGCGCTGGAGGCCGCGGGCCGCGGCTGGCCCGCCCCGGTCCGCGGCCGGATCCCAGTCAACGTGACCGTGCCGGCCGTCGGTCCCGAGCGGGCGCATGAGATCGTCACATCGTCCGGCTGCCGGACGGCGAAGGTCAAGGTGGCCGAGCGGGGCCAGTCCGCCGCCGACGACATCGCCCGGGTGGAGGCGGTCCGGGACGCGCTCGGCCCGGACGGCAAGGTGCGCATCGACGTGAACGGCCGCTGGGATGTCGCGCACGCCACCCGGATGCTGGCCGCCCTGGCCCGGTTCGGCCTGGAGTACGCCGAGCAGCCCTGCATGCAGCTGGATGAGATGGCCGAGCTGCGCCGCGTGACCGAGGTGCCGCTCGCGGCGGACGAGTCCATCAGGAAGGCCGAGGACCCGCTGCGGGTGAGGGCCGCCGGCGCCGCCGACATCGTCGTGCTCAAGGTGCAGCCGCTCGGCGGGATCCGCGCGGCGCTGCGCATCGCCGAGGCGTGCGGCCTGCCGGCCGTCGTGTCCAGCGCGGTCGACACGTCCGTCGGCCTGGCCGCCGGCGTGGCGCTGGCCGCGGCCCTGCCGGAGCTGCGGTACGCCTGCGGGCTCGGCACGACCAGCCTGCTGGCCGGGGACGTGACCGCGGACCCGCTGGTCCCGGTGGGCGGGGAACTGGCGGTCCGGCGCCCGTCCGTGGACCTGGCCGAGCTGGCGCGGTGGGAGGCGGACCCGGCGCCGTGGCGGGGCCGGGCGGCGGCCGCGGCGGAGTACCTGGACGAGGCCGCCGCGTGCTGAACCCCTCCACGGCGCTGGCCGTCACCCTGGCCGACGAGCTGATCCGCTGCGGGATGACCGAGGCGGTGCTCGCGCCGGGTTCGCGGAGCGCGCCGCTGGCCATGGAGCTGTTCGCTCGGGCGCAGCGCGGGGATCTGCGGCTGCACGTCCGCATCGACGAGCGTTCCGCGGCCTACCTCGCGCTCGGCCTGGCCAAGGCGGGCGGCCGGCCGGTGTGCGTGGTCTGCACGTCGGGGACGGCGGCGGCCAGCTTCCACCCGGCGGTGATCGAGGCGGACGAGTCGGGTGTGCCGCTGCTGGTGCTGACCGCGGACCGGCCGCCGGAGCTGCGCGGCACCGGCGCCAACCAGGCCATCGACCAGATCAAGCTGTTCGGCGGCGCGGTGCGCTGGTTCTGCGAGGTGGGGGTGCCGGAGGAGCGGGCCGGCCAGGCCGGGTACTGGCGTTCGCTGGCCTGCCGGGCCTGGGGGCTCGCGTCCGGGGACGCCGGGGGAGCGGCCGGGCCGGTGCACCTGAACGTCGCCTTCCGCGATCCGCTGGTGCCGGACCAGGCCCCGGACCAGGTTCGGGGTGTGCCGGGTAACGGGCACCGGACCCTCGGCCCGGCGGCGCCGGCCGGCGTCCCCGCTGGCCGGGGGGCGGCTGGCTCGGGGGCGGAACCGCTGGACGGGCGGCCCGGCGGCGCGCCGTGGGTCACCTTCGGCGGGGCGCGCACCGTGGCGCCGCTGGAGCTGCCGTGGACCGAGCGTGGCGTGGTCGTCTGCGGCGACGGCGCCGCCGACCCCGGGGCGCTGTGCGCACTGGCCGAAGCCGCCGGGTGGCCGGTCCTCGCCGAGCCGTCCTCCGGCGCGCGGCGCGGCCCGAACGCCCTGTCGGGCTACGAATACCTGCTCGGCTCGCCGCCGTTCATGGCCGGGCACCGGCCGGACCTCATCGTCTCCGCGGGCCGGCCGGGGCTGTCCCGCCTGCAGACCGTGCTGTACCGGACCGCCGCGGCGGGCCGCCGGGCCGGCCCCCGGGCGCGGGCGCGCCGGCCGGCCCGGCACGTCGTCGTCGCCGGCCAGCCCGGCCGCTGGGACGACCCGTCGCGGACCGCCACCGACGTGGCCCCCGCGGTCTGCCTGGCCGCCGGGAGCCCTGGCGGCGGGCGGGACACCGCCTGGCTGGCGTCCTGGCGGCAGGCCGACGCGGCCGCGCGCCGCGCCGCCGACGGCCTCCTCGACGCCGGCGACGCGGTGACCGAGCCGCGGCTGGCCCGCGACCTCGCCGCGGCGCTCCCCGACGGTGCCCTGCTGTGGGCGGCGTCCAGCCTGCCCATCCGCGACCTGGACGAGCACATGGCGCCGCGCGCCGGGCTCCGCGTCCTGGCCAGCCGGGGAGCCAGCGGCATCGACGGGACCACCTCGGCCGCGATCGGCGCCGCGCTCGCCCATCAGGCGGCCGGCGGCGGCCCGGCCGTCGCGCTGATCGGGGATCTGGCGTTCCTGCACGACGCGCCCGGCCTGTTCACCGGCCCGGCCGAGCCCGCCCCCGACCTGTGCCTGATCGTGGTCAA
>Ga0335078_10012251_pt1 | contig 12724 bp, 14 predicted proteins | sample Lox_Sample_32_FD_206711 | JGI IMG/M metagenome (GOLD analysis project Ga0335078, IMG submission 206711) | Soil microbial communities from Loxahatchee National Wildlife Refuge, Florida, United States - Lox_Sample_3.2 | ecosystem: Environmental > Terrestrial > Soil > Wetlands | place: USA... | reverse complement strand
TGTGGCGCTCCGCGAACGCGGCAAGCTCGCCCCCGCGCATCACGGTGCCGTCGTCGTTCATGAGCTCGGCCAGCACGCCGACCGGCGGCAGCCCGGCGAGCCGGCAGAGGTCGACGCAAGCCTCGGTATGCCCCGAACGCATCAGCACGCCGCCGTCCTTGGCCACCAGCGGAAAGACGTGGCCGGGGCGGACGAAATCGGAAGCGCCCGAATTGCCGTTGGCGAGCGCCCGCACGGTGTTGCTGCGTTCCTCCGCGGAAATTCCGGTGGTCAGGCCATGGCGGACGTCGACTGAGACGGTGAACGCGGTGCCGAGCGGGGCATCGTTGAGCGCCACCATCGGGTCGAGATGCAGCCGCCGCGCCTCGTCCGGCGCCAGCGGCGCACAGACGATTCCGGACGTATTGCGGATGATGAACGCCATCTTCTCGGGCGTGCACAGGCTCGCCGCCACGAACAGATCGCCCTCATTCTCGCGATCGTCGTCATCGGCGACGATGACGATCTCGCCGCGCGCAAAAGCGGCGACCACGGTCTCGATGCGCTGGTGTATTTCGTTCATTTCGCTATCGGCGGAAACGGCCACGCCGGTGTTTCGCCGACCTGCCCTCGTTGGCGTAGATAATGATCCGCGACCACGCATGCCACCATGGCTTCGCCGATCGGCACCGCACGAATGCCGACGCAAGGGTCGTGACGGCCGGTGGTCGAGATTTCGGCTTCGTGGCCGTAGCGGTCGACGGTGCGCCGCGGAACAAGGATCGACGACGTCGGCTTGACCGCAAAGCGCGCGACCACGGCCTGGCCGGTGGAAATGCCGCCGAGAATGCCGCCGGCATTGTTGGAGAGAAACAGCGGCCTGCCGTCATTGCCGATGCGCATCTCGTCGCCGTTTTGCTCGCCGGTCAGCTCGGCCGCGGCGAAGCCGGCGCCGATTTCGACCCCTTTGACCGCGTTGATGCTCATGAGCGCTGCGGCCAGATCGCCGTCGAGCTTGCCATAGATCGGTGCGCCCAGGCCCGCCGGCACGCCTTCGGCGACGACTTCGATCACCGCGCCGATGGAGGAGCCGCGCTTGCGCAAGCCGTCGAGATAGTCGCCGAGCGCGGCGGCGAGCTTGGCGTCGGGACAGAAAAACGGATTGCGCTCGACCTCGGCCCAGTCCCAGCGCGATCGATCGACGCGATGCGGGCCCATTTGCACTAGCGCGCCGCGCACGTTGAGGCCGGGCACGACTTTGCGCGCGATCGCACCGGCGGCGACCCGCACCGCGGTCTCGCGCGCGGACTGCCGGCCGCCGCCGCGATAGTCGCGCAGCCCGTATTTCACGTCATAGGTGTAGTCGGCGTGACCGGGGCGATATTTGTCCTTGATATCCGAATAGTCTTTCGAGCGCTGATCGACATTATCGATGAGCAGCGCAATCGGCGTTCCGGTGGTCACTTGCCGCCCGGTGTCGTCGGAGAACACCCCCGACAGGATTTTGACCGCGTCCGGCTCTTGGCGCTGCGTGGTGTAACGGGACTGCCCGGGCCGGCGCCGGTCGAGATAAGGCTGGATGTCGCCCTCGCTGAGCGGAATGCGCGGCGGACAGCCGTCGACGACGCAGCCGATGGCCGGCCCATGACTTTCGCCGAAGGTCGTGACCCGGAATAAATGACCGAAGGTATTGAATGACATGACGCGCCGATGACGCTGAAAAAACGGATCTGAGGCAAGCGTGGATTGGTCGGGGCTTGGTAACCCTTGCCTACCGTCGGGTCAAATACGCGCCGAGCGTTCGCATGCGCAGCAAAACGGCGCGCGGCGCTTTGCGCCTGTCATCGCGCGCCCCGCAAGGCCTGCCGGCAAAATTCGCAAAACTCATGCGGCGTCGCCGCAAAGCATTCATGTGGCATTCATGTCGCTGAACAGCGCTTCATAAAAACCTGAACGTCCGTTAAGCTACGGAAAAATATAGATTATTTTCGTTTTTCGATTGCGGACCACCCCCCGCCTGTGGCATAGTTCTCCGCGGTAAGGGGGGCTAGGGCCCAGGGACCGAGATCAAGCCTGCGACTGAACCAACCCTGCCGTAGGTTCATCACAAACACCAAGGTGATCATCATGGCTTCGAAGAAGAAGAAGGCGAAGAAGAAATCCAAGTAAATCGAGTCGTGACTGCGCGGTCTCGTATTGGGGCCGGGCTATCCGATTTCGGATTTCGCGGGATCCTCGATCCTGCAAAGCGGCCGGACAGCGTTCGGCCGCTTTCGTTTTGCGTAGCGCGCGTTTCGATTGCCGGATCAGGCGTAGCGCGCCATCTTGCCGTCGGCAAAAGCATAGACGACGCCCTGCGCAATCCGGGCATGGGTCGCGTCGCCCTGCGGCAATAGCCCCAGCAGAGCAATAAGCGCGCGCACGCCGCCGCCATGCGCCGCGACGACGGTGTCCTGCGCCAGGCCGTCGTACCACTGGCCGATGCGGCGCGTGAGCGAGCGATAGCTTTCGCCGCCGGGCGGCGCAAAATCCCATTTGTCCGCTTCGCGTTGCGCCAGCATGCCGGGCATGCGGGCGTCGATTTCCGGCAGTGTCAGGCCTTCCCACTCGCCATAGGCGATCTCCATCAGCCGGTCATCGACGGCGTAGGAATAGGGATCGAGGCCGAGCGTCGCGCGCAACAGTTCCATGGTGCTGCGCGCCCGCTGCAGGGGGCTCGCGACATAGGCGAAGTCGGTCGCTTCGCGCCGGTCGCGCCCAAACAGGTCGCGCAGCAGCCCGCCGCATTCGCGCGCCTGGGCGCGGCCGCGTGCATTGAGCAGCGTGTCGCGGCGGCCCTGCAGACGGCCCTCGACATTGTAATCGGTCTCGCCGTGACGGATGTAATAGAGGACCGGCATGGCTCTCTTCGGCCCCTCGTGGAGCGGCGTCACTCCTTGCCGACGGCAATATCCGGCGCGTCCGGGTGCTTCATGCCGACGATGTGATAGCCGGCATCGACGTGATGCACCTCGCCGGTGACGCCGCGCGACATGTCGGAGAGCAGATAGGCGCCGGCCTCGCCGACGTCCTCGATCGTCACGTTGCGCCGCAGCGGCGCGTTGTATTCGTTCCATCTGAAAATATAGCGCAGGTCGCGAATGCCGGCGGCGGCAAGCGTCTTGATCGGCCCCGACGAGATGGCGTTGACGCGGATATTTTTCACGCCGAGATCGGCGGCGAGATACCACACCGAGGCCTCCAGCGCCGCCTTGGCCACGCCCATGACGTTATAGTGCGGCATCCATTTCTCGGCGCCGTAATAGGTCAGCGTCAGCATGGCGCCGCCGTTCGGCATCAGCTTCTCGGCGCGTTGCGCGATCGCGGTGAGCGAATAGCAGCTCACCAGCATGGTCTTGATGAAATTGTCTTCGGTGGTGTCGATATAGCGCCCGTCAAGCTGATCCTTGTCGGAATAGGCCATGGCATGGACCAGGAAATCGATGCCGCCCCAGGCCGATTGCAGGGCGGCGAACACGGCATCGATGGTGTTCGGCTCGGTCACGTCGCAGTGTCCCACGACGATGCCGCCGACCTCGGCGGCAAGCGGGTCGACGCGCTTTTTCAGCGCCTCGCCCTGATAGGTGAATGCGACCTGCGCGCCGTGCATGTGGCATGCTTTGGCGATACCCCAGGCGAGCGAGCGATTGTTGGCGACCCCCATCACCAACCCGCGTTTGCCGCGCATGAGGCCCGAACCTTCGGCCATGCTTCCGACCCATATCGCGATTTCGAGCCTAGTGTCCCGATTCCACAGTTCGCTTCATTCGGCGGTTCACTCTTTTGCGAACTTCGAAATCGAAAAAGACACTAGCACCGTATTGATCGGGTGTGGCTTTTGGTTCGGAAGTCCGCATAACGAACCCCGCCGAATAACTCATGCGGACTTCCGAACCGCCTCACCCCGCCTCCTATGGCATAGGGTCATGGGGCCATCAAGCATCGGCCCTGCGCGGCGGGCGGCCAAAAAAGCGCGGCCCTGGAATAGGATGGCGCTCGCGGTGTTGTTGACTGCAGGCGCATCGTCCGGCGCCGCGAATCTTAAACGTCGCCAAGGGATATATGCTTGAGCGAGTTCCACGAGCATATCAAGGTCGCGATCCCGGCGCTGCGGCGCTATGCGCGGGCATTGACCCGCGATGCCGAGACCGCCGACGATATCGTGCAAGACACGCTGGTGCGGGCGCTACGGTCGGAGCACCTGTTTCACGGCGGCGACACCCGCGCCTGGCTTTACACCATCCTGACCAACCTCAACCGCAACCGGCTGCGCAGCCTGTCGCGACGACCGATACTGGCGCCGATCAAGGATAGCGATGCGGCGACCGGCGGGCCGGAATCCGGCGGCCGCGATATCGCGCGGGCATTGGACGGGCTCGCCGAGGATCAGCGGTCGGCCCTGCTACTTGTCGTCCTCGAAGGCCTCACCTATCGCGAGGTGGCCGAAATTCAGGGCGTGCCGATCGGCACCGTGATGTCGCGCCTGGCGCGCGCCCGCAGTCAAATAAAGGCCTATCTGGACGGCGAACGACCGCCGTTGCGGCGGGTCAAGTGATCGAAGAGAGAGCGCATTATGATCGATCGAGACCAAATTGTCGGTGAAGACGAACTCAACGCCTATGTCGACGGCGAATTGCCCGCCGATCGCCGGATGGCCGTCGAAGCCTGGCTTGCCGCGCATCCTGACGATGCGGCGAGAGTCGCAGCCTGGCGCAAGCAAGCCGAGTTGATCCGCGCCCGCTATGGCGCGGTTGCCGACGAAGCTCCGCCGCAGCGGTTCAATGTCGGCCGCCTGGCTCGTCCGCGCTACGGTGCGCTGGCGGCGGCCGCCGTCGCCACCGTCGCCGCGTTCCTGATCGGCGGCGCGCTCGGCTGGACGGTGCGGGGCGTCGAGATGGCGCAACCGACCGATCTCGCGCGGTTCACGACCGACGCACTCGATGCTTACCGGCTCTATGTCGTGGAAGTCCGCCATCCCGTCGAAGTGCCGGGCGACCAGCGGCCTCACCTCGACCAGTGGCTGTCGAAGCGGGTCGGCTCGCCGTTGCGCGCGCCCGAGCTCGACAAGATCGGACTAAAGCTCGTCGGCGGCCGGCTGCTGCCCGGACCGACCGGGCCGACGGCGTTTTTCATGTATGAAAACCCGTCCGGCGAGCGCTTCACGCTTTATTGCGGCCGCACCAGCGATCGCGACACCGCGCTGCGCTACACCCGAGGAGAGCAGAACGCCGCCTATTATTGGGTCGATGGCGATCTCGCCTATGTGCTGTCCGGGCCGGCGGAGCGCGACAAATTGCGTGAGATCGCACGCGCCGCCTATGAGCAGATCGACCGGCGCACTCCGACGCCGCAGCAGGGCGGATAGGCTGCTACCGCCATCCGCAACTGCTCGCGTCAGTGCCAGTGCATGATCCCGAAAGGGTGGATACTGGTTTTCGGAAAGGATCGTGCCCAACCGGCCAACACCCTACCGCTCTCGTGCCGGCGAAATATCCGCCTTTAAGTGAAAAGCGGACATCTTCGTAACCTTCGGCGGTGTCCGCCAAGGGCCACTTTCGACCGTTTGCACTGCAACAAATATTACCGTCCCAACATTGCGCAGCTTCCGGATCAAAAAAATGAACGAGCGTGAAATGGCCAGCCGCAATCATTGCGTGGAGCGGTCGGGTAACCGCGCCAATGACGTGGGTAAGAAAACTCGAATAGGTTTCCGACCGCCTCAGGCGTGGCACTCCTCGAATCCTTGCCGGAGTATCTCCCTTGGCAGGTCGCGGCCGATGAAGACGAGACGGCTTTCGCGCTTTTCGCTCGGCTTCCAGGGGCGCTGATGGTCGCCCTCGATCAGCATATGCACGCCCTGAATTACAAAACGCTGATCATCATCCTGCATGGCGATAATGCCCTTCATACGCAAGATATCCATGCCGAAGCGCTGTGTTACGTCCTGTATCCAAGGCACGAACCTTTCCGGCCGCATGGGTCGATTGGTGGTGAGCGATAAGCTAGCGATCTGATCGTCGTGCTCGTGCTCATGCGCTTCGTTGAGGAACTCGGGTTCGAACTCAAGGACACGGTCGAGGTTGAAGGCATCTCTTCCCAGAACCTTGTCTAAATCGAGATTGCAACGCTGGGTGCGATGGACCAGAGCATAGGGATTGATGCCAGCGATGCGCGCTTCGACATTTGCCAGCTCTCGTGCACTGACGAGATCCGTCTTGTTGAGCAGCACGACATCGGCAAAAGCCAGTTGCTCTTGGGCTTCAGGGGCTCGGTCGATCTCACCCAGGAGGTGTTTGGCGTCGGCGACCGTAACAATGGCATCGAGCCTGGTCCGGCGGCGGACTTCGTCGTCGACGAAAAAAGTCTGCGCGACCGGCGCGGGGTCGGCAAGGCCCGTCGTCTCCACCAAGATGCCGTCGAAGTTGCGGCTTCGCCGCATCAACCCGGCGAGAATGCGGATCAGGTCGCCGCGCACCGTGCAACAGATGCAACCGTTGTTCATTTCGAATATTTCTTCGTCGGCATTGACGACGAGGTCGTTGTCGATGCCAACCTCGCCGAATTCGTTGACGATCACGGCGTAATGCTTGCCGTGCGTCTCGCTGAGAATGCGGTTCAATAACGTCGTCTTTCCGGAGCCGAGATAGCCCGTGAGAACCGTGACGGGGGTTTGCTTTGGAGCGTTTGGCATGGCGTATCTCCTTTGACGAACTCGATGGCGGTCAACGGACGCAGATCACGCGGAGAGAGGAATGCAGCGGCGCAAGGGCCGCGGAGATGTCGGCCTCGGTGACCGTCTCGATTGACTTCGCAATCTTGATCGCCACGCTCGGTCGGTCCGGCTGCATAAGAAGAATGACCGTCTCCGCGCTGCCGCATTCCGGATCGCCGCATTGGTGCCCGGTGACGCTGACCACCGTATCCTCGTCAGGGTTGAGGACGGCGCGAACCTGCTCCATGACATCGAGAGCGGCATTCCGCCGCTGTCCCAGTCGCTCCGAATCTTCGGCGTGCCTGTAGCGCAGCGCCATGGAACCTCGCCGTGTGCTTGGGCGGTCAAGGGGTCTGCCGGGAATCTGCGGGTCTCTGCAGACGTTCTAGGAAATGTAACGTTATAACATTACATTTGTGTAGTGCAAGCAGGTCGCGGTCCATTCAGTCGGGCGGTGCGACACTGTGCGCTTGGCCGCTGCAGGGGGCCAATGCAACCCTCAAGCCAGTTGCACCGGGCCGTGGTCGTCGCAATGATCGCCATGCGGATGATGCAGGCGGCCGTCGACCAGGTAATCGACATGGTCGCCATGGGGAACCGCTTCATGCCCGCAACCGGGGCTGTGCCGGTGTGAGCAATGGGTTTGCGGGGTGCATTGCACCGGGTTCGTGGCGCTGACCGCGATCGCATGCTCGTCGACGTGATTCTCGTGCACGTGATGGAGATGCCCGTCGTGAAGGTAGTCCACGTGCCCGTCGTGACGGATCGCGGTGTGCCCGCAGTTCGGCCCATGCTTGTGCGGGTGGTTGTCGTGATGCTTCTCGGTACAGGTCGTCATGGTCTCGTCCTTTCCTTGTCTGCAATAAGCCGGGATCCCCGATCATTGCTTTTTCGCCGCGTGCTTCATCGCGCTTTGCACCAGTCGTAGAACGTGGCTGTCCCAAAGCTTGTAGTAGATATGTTTTGCCGCTCGCCGTCGTTTAACGAGCCTCACCTCATGCAACGTCTGCAGGCGAGCCGAAACCGTGGTGAGCTTTTCTTTCTCCAGCTCCGCCAGCTCCGAGACGCAGATTTCTCTACCGGCGAGCCTCGCCAGGAGGCGAAGCCGGCCTGGATCGCCGAGCGCGCGGAACATCGCCGAAGCCAGCTCCAGGTTTGCCGCCCCCGGCAACTTCGGCCAGGAGTGGGGCGCATGGCGATGGGGCTTAGTGACGCTCGGCTCCTTGCTCATCGTTACTCCATCAATCCAACGAATGATAGAGTGTTACGTTCCGGATAACAAGAGTGACATTTGCGCACGCCTCGGCTTTTTGACCCGCTCTGGCGGCAGCTATCCACGTGGCATCTGAATTAACATTTATCCTGAACTCGGCCCGACTGCTGCCGACATCTGAGCCTATGAAGCTTGCCCAGCCGGAGCCGTGCCTGTAAAGGCGTAAGCGGGGGCACATCCGAAATCGGGCGATAATGACCACGACGCGAAGAATTCAGTGCAAGTGGGAAGGCCACGCGATCACGCTTCAGGTGGATGAAGACGGAAGCGGCTCCTCTCTCGTTCTGTTGCCTGCCCTGAGTTCGATTTCGACCCGCGCCGAAATGCGCCCGCTGCTCGAATTGCTCACCCGTGCATTCCACGTTACGGCCGTCGACTGGCCAGGTTTCGGCGACTTGCCGCGTCCGCGGGCCAATTGGACACCTGATACTCTCTCCACCTTCCTTAACTGGTTCCTCAACGAAATCTCGCCTAGAACGCATGCAGTCATTGCGGCCGGACATGCGGCGACTTACGCCCTGTACCAAGCCGTGAATCGGCCGAACACAATCGGCCGTCTCGTCTTGATCGCACCTACTTGGCGAGGTCCGCTCCCGACGATGATGGGCGCTTATCGTCCCTGGTTTGCCCGCGCCCGTAAGACCGTCGACCTCCCGATGATTGGGCAATTGCTCTATCGCCTGAATGTCAGCCGGTTCGTTGTGGCGAAGATGGCCCGCGAACACGTCTACAGCGATCCCAACTGGCTTTCCGGCGATAGCCTGCGGTCAAAGCTCGCCGTAACAAGATGTCAGGGAGCTCGCCACGCGTCGGTGCGGTTTGTCACGGGAGGCTTTGACCTCGTTGCCAGTCGCGAGGCCTTTCTCGATCTTGTCCGGCGGGCAAATATACCGACGCTGGTGATTTTCGGAGATGAAACGCCGCCAAAATCCCGCGCGGAAATGGAAGCGCTCGCACAGTTGACGAGCGTCACCATCAGGCGACTGCCGCGTGGCAAGCTTGCGATCCATGAGGAGTTTCCCGATCTGGTCGCTTCTTCAATTGAATCGTTTCTCGCTTCGCGATCCGAACATGTTTGCCTTGTTCGGTCGCGGATATGTCGCGAGGCTCGGTCGACGATTACTTGAAGGCCGCGGGTAAAAAGCCCGGGGGAATTTCTATTCACCGGTCGGCGCGATTTCGGCCAGTGCGTGACCACCCGGCAATACGCACGGCTCCCGTCAGAATGGCTCACCAGCATTGGGCTGGACCCAAAGCTCTTTGGTAGGTATTCGCTGCGGCCGGGAGGAAACGTCAGCTGATGCGCGCCAGGTCGGCGCTCGCCGAATCCGTGCCGCCGCCGGCGTTTCAACGCGGATGTTCTCCACTTCCTTCGGCACGTGAAAGGCAAGTGAGCGGGAGCTTCGAACCGTCCTTCTCACATATGCCGGAATAGCCGAGCGCTCCACGTGTTGCGATGCACCGAAGTCTCGCAGCCAACGTCGCTGATGGGTCATAGACAGACACAGAGCGGCTTCGATGCAATGTCGGCTATGCGGGCAAAGCGGACATGATCCAGGTGATCGACGGTGATTTACAAATGCGCCGGCCACGGGGACGGACTAAGCCAAGAACTCACATATCCTTGCGCGGGTCGTAGGGCTTTTCCGCTCGCCACTTTTTCATCAGCGCGTCGAGCTCGGCGTCGCTCTGCTCGGGCAGCACGATACGCACGGTGGCAAGAAGATCGCCGCGGCGGGCTTTCGCCGGAAAGCCCTTGCCCTTGAGGCGAAAGGTCCGCCCGCTCGACGTCCATGGCGGGATTGCGATCTCGACCGGCTTATCGAGGGTCGGCACGCGCACCTTGGCGCCGAGCGTGGCCTCGTAAAGCGTGATCGGAAGCTCGATCCGCACGTCGAGCCCTTCCAGCTTGAAAACCGGGTGCGGCGCGATCGTAACGGTGATGATCAGATCGCCGGCGCCGTTCTGGCCCGGCATGCCCTGGCCGCGCAGCCGGATATGCTGGCCGTCGAGAATGCCGGCAGGAATCTTCACGTCGACATTCTTGCCGCTCGGCAGGTGCAGGCGTTGCGTCGAGCCGTTGGCGGCGTCGGGCAGCGACACCGACATTTCGGCTTGCATGTCGGCGCCGACGCCGAAATCCTCGGTCTCGAATCGCGCTTCGCCGCCGCGACCGCCGCGGCCGAAGGCCTCCTTGAGAATATCCTCAAAGCCGCCGAAGCCGCCGCCGGCGCGGCCGCGCCGGGTCGACCGGGTAAATCCTTCCGGCCCGAAATTGAAATTCTCGAAGTTCACGTCGGGGCCAAAACCGGCGCCGGCGCCGGCGCCCGGGCGCGGGCCGCCGCCGAAGCCGCCGAATCCTTGAAAGCGCGGCTTGCCTTCGGCATCGATCTCGCCGCGATCGAACGCTTTGCGCTTTTGCTCGTCGCCGAGAAGCTCGTGCGCGGCGTTGAGTTCGGCAAAGCGGGTCGCCGCCTTGGGATCGTTTTTGTTGGCGTCGGGATGCAGCTTCTTGGCGAGCTTGCGGTAAGCGCTCTTGATATCGCCCGCGCTTGCTTTGCGATCGACGCCCAACACCTCATAGGGATCACGCATCCCCATCAAACTCCGCTGATTTTCGGGCCAGTCCCGCCTGCCCCACCTTTAGCAAATGTGGGGACAAAACGCTCGCCACGCAATGGAACCGCCGAATCGGCAAGCGGCACGACCGATAATAGCCGCGTCAGCTCGACTTGAGCGGCTGGAGCCGCGTCACTTCCCAATTGCCGCTTGCGGTCCGGCAAGCCGCGCCGCGCAGCCAATCCTGCGCCGCGCCGTGGACGTAGCTGGCGAGGAAGTCGCGGCATGGCAGCCCGCTTGCGCTATAGGACGTGTCGAGCGGCATGATATTGCCGCCGGCGCCGGTCTGCGGATTTTGCCAAGGCACGCTCGTGTCCTTGCCGGCGTGGGCGACGACGGCGGAAGCCGCCGCGCGCGCATAGGCAAGGTCGGTCTCGGCAGGCGGCGCTTGCCCGCTCGTCCGAATGGCCTGGGCTGCCGGCGCAATCGACCCGGTGGCGACGGTGTCATCGGTTGCGGTCATCGAGGCCAGCCGATAGGAGCAGCCGGACACGATGAGTGCGCTGACGATGGCGGCAGCCGCCGCCCGACCACGCAACTCCCGACATAGGCGCAAGCCCGCCGTTCCATTATATTGAAACCAGCGGCCCTTTTTACGATCGCCGCACCCGAGCACCAGGTACTCCGAGAATGTCAGACGCGGCGTCCATAGAACACCCGGCGTGGTTAACGGGCGGTGACTTCACTGCCGCCGAGGAGCCGTTGCGCCTGTTCGCCGCCTGGTTTGCCGAAGCCAAGCGCACCGAGCCGGTCAATCCGGAGGCCATGACGCTTGCCACGGTCGACGCCGCGGGACGGCCGAATGCGCGCCTGGTGCTGCTCAAGGCCTTCGACGAGCGCGGCTTCGTTTTTTACTCGAACGCCGAAAGCATCAAGGGCCACGAGCTGGCCGCGGCGCCGAAAGCGGCGCTGGCGTTCTACTGGAAGTCGCAGCAGCGCCAAGTGCGGCTGCGCGGCGAGGTCGAAGCGGTGTCGAACGAAGAAGCCGATGCCTATTTCGCCACCCGCTCGCGGATGGCCCAGATCGGCGCCTGGGCCTCGAAGCAGTCGGCGGCCCTGGAAAGCCGCCTCGCCTTCGAAAAGGCGATCGCCCGCTATACCGCGAAGTTCGGCATCGGGACCGTGCCGCGGCCGCCGCACTGGGTCGGCTATCGGGTGGTGCCGTTCGAGATCGAGTTCTGGCAGGAACGACAGTTCCGGCTGCACGACCGCGTCGTGTTCGTGCGCGACAGCGCGAGGGCGCCATGGACCAAGACCCGTTTATACCCATGACCTTCGTCATTGCGAGGAGCGACAGCGACGAAGCAATCCAGAGCAGCCTGCGTGGCTTGCGCGCGCAGTCCTGGCTTGCTTCGCTTCGCTCGCAATGACAGCTAGGATACAAATATGCCAACCAGCAACCAGCCGCGCCGAACGCTGCTCTTGACCGGAGCGAGCCGCGGCATCGGTCATGCCACGGTGAAACGCTTTTCCGCCGCGGGTTGGCGCGTCATTACCTGCTCACGCCATCCTTTCCCGGAGAATTGTCCGTGGGAAGCGGGTCCGGAGGATCACATTCAAGTCGACCTCGCCGATCCGGAAAATACCGACGCGGCCATCGCCGAGACCAAGCGGCGGCTCAACGGCGAACTTCATGCGCTGGTCAACAATGCCGCGATCTCGCCCAAGGCCGACGGCGGCAAGCGGCTCGGCTCCATCGAGACGTCGCGCGACGACTGGCATCATGTGTTCCAGGTGAATTTCTTTGCGCCGATCATGCTGGCGCGCGGCCTGCTCGACGAATTGCAAGCGGCCAAGGGCTCGGTGGTCAACGTCACCTCGATCGCCGGCTCGCGCGTGCATCCTTTTGCCGGCGCCGCTTACGGCACCTCGAAGGCGGCGCTTGCAGCGCTGACGCGCGAAATGGCGGCCGATTTCGGCGCCCGCGGCATTCGCGTCAACGCCATCGCGCCGGGCGAGATCGACACCGCGATGCTGTCGCCGGGAACGGACAAGATCGTCGAGAATATCCCGCTGCACCGGCTCGGCACGCCCGACGAGGTGGCGAAGATCATTTACGTCTTGTGCACCGACACGTCGTCTTACGTGAACGGCGCCGAGAT
>Ga0335078_10012250_pt1 | contig 12724 bp, 10 predicted proteins | sample Lox_Sample_32_FD_206711 | JGI IMG/M metagenome (GOLD analysis project Ga0335078, IMG submission 206711) | Soil microbial communities from Loxahatchee National Wildlife Refuge, Florida, United States - Lox_Sample_3.2 | ecosystem: Environmental > Terrestrial > Soil > Wetlands | place: USA... | reverse complement strand
TCAGCCGCAGTCCCCGGGCCCAGTCGGCCGCGGGCATCCGCCGCTTGCCGTGCGGCTGCACGTCGCCCAGCTGCACCGGCTGGGTGCCGGTGCCGGCCAGCACCCGCGACCCCAGCAGGCGCAGCTGCCCCGGGCCGGGCCGGCCGCCGGCGAGATCGCCGGCCGCGATGCCGGCGAACGGCCACAGCTTGATCCGGGTGCCGTCCAGCTCGGTCCAGGCGCCCGGGACCGGGGTGCACGCGCGGACCTGGCGGCTGACCGCGGCGGCCGGGGCGGACCAGCGAACCCGGGCGTCGTCGGTGGTCAGCTTCGGGGCCAGGCTCACGCCGTCGGCGGGCTGCGGCCGCGCGACCAGCTCGCCGGACTCGATGCCGTCGAGGGTGGCGACCAGCAGCCCGGCCCCGGATCCGGCCAGCCGCTCCAGCAGGTCGCCCGCGGTGTCGTCCGGCCTGATCGGCTCGGTCACGACCCCGAAGACCGGGCCCGCGTCCAGCGCGGCCACGAGCCGGAACGTGGTGGCCCCGGTCACGTCGTCGCCGTGCAGGATCGCGTGCTGCACCGGTGCCGCGCCGCGCCAGGCGGGCAGCAGCGAGAAGTGCAGGTTGACCCAGCCGTGCCGGGGAATGTCCAGGGCCCGCTGCGGGATCAGCGCGCCGTACGCCGTGACCGCGCAGCAGCCCGGCCCGATCTGCCGCAGCCGGTCCAGGAAGCCGGCGTCACCGGGCCTGGCCGGCTTGAGCACCTCCAGCCCGGCCTCCCCGGCCCGGCGCGCCACCGGGCTCGGGGCCAGGCGCAGCCCGCGGCCGGCCGGGGCGTCCGGCCGGGTGAGCACCGCGGCGACCTCGTGCCCGGACTTGAGCAGCGCATCCAGCGAGGGCACGGCCGTGGCCGGCGTGCCCGCGAAGACCACGCGCATCCGCTAGTAGGCCTCTCCGCGGGTCGCGTGCGGCGACGCCCGCACGACCGGGACCGGCTCTCCCCACCACTCGGCGGCCCGGATCTCCTTCATGGCCAGCTTGCGCTGCGCCGGGTCGAGACGGTCGATGAACAGGATGCCGTCCAGGTGATCGGTCTCATGCTGCACGCACCGGGCGAGCTGCCCGCTGCCCTCGAGCGTGACCGGCTCGCCGTGCATGTTGAAGCCCTTGGCCACGACGCCGTGCGCGCGAAGCACCGGGTACTGCAGGCCGGGGAATGACAGGCAGCCCTCGTCGTCGGTCTCCTCGTCTTCCGACAGCTGCAGGGTGGGGTTGATCAGGTGACCGAGCTGGTCGTCGATGCAATAGGTGAAGACCCGCAGCCCGACCCCGATCTGCGGCGCGGCCAGGCCGAGCCCGGGCGCTTCCATCATGGTGTCGGTAAGGTCCTTGACCAGCCTGCGCAGTTCGGCATCGAAATCACGCACCGGCTCGGCGGGCGTGCGCAGCACCGGGTCGCCGAACAGCCGTATCGGCTTGACGCTCACCTGTCTCCTCCAGCGTTAGGACGCGATCGCGCGTTCAGTCTACGGAGGATGACCGGGCCTTGAACGCCGCCTTGCGCGCCGCCCGGGCCACCGCCGGATCGGGATGGTGCTCGCTCAGCGCGGTGAGCAGGTCGGTCACACCCGGATGACGCACCCGCCACAGGCCGGCCACGATCTCCGCCTGGGCGTCCGCGGGCACGTCCGGCAGCAGCTCGGCCACCACGTCGCGCGGGTCGGCCTCCTCCAGCAGCCCCGCGCCCAGGTCGACGAGCAGCCAGGTCCGGTCCTCCGGGCGCAGCTCGGCCCGTTCCCCGTGCTCGTGCAGCCAGACCGAGGCGTGCGCGCGCAGCACGGGCTCGGCGAGGGCGGCACGAACCTGGGGCATGGCGGCCTCGCCGATGCGGTCGAGCACGGCGAAGGCCGCGCCGCGCAGGCCCGGTGATCCGCTGCCCGCCGCCTCGACCAGCTCCGCGGCCGCCTGGGCCGGGGTCCGGTCCGCGAGCCAGGCGCTGATCTCGGCCTCGCCGTCCTCCGCGTCGCAGCTGGCCAGCGTGATCAGCAGGCCGGCCGCCCCGGAACGGCTCGCCCCGCCGAGCACCGGGACGTGCCAGCCCTGAGACCGGAGCCGCCGGTGCACCCCCCACACCCCGAGCGGCGACAGCGCGACCGTCAGCCCGCCGGCGGATTCCTCCGTGCCGAGTTCCACGACGCCGAGGTCGGCCAGCGTCTCCAGCACCGCCGAGAGCGCCGCGGCCTGGTCGGGCCCGGCCGCGCCCGGCTCGCCCCGCCGGCTTCCCGCCGCCGCCGTGTACGCGTCGAACAGCGCCTCCATCCGGACCGGCCCGCCGACCGTGTACAGCGCGGTGGCCAGGCCGTCCAGGTCGTCGGCCGCGAGCAGCACCTCCAGCGCGGCGTCCCAGGCCGTCAGCACCTGCTCGGCTGTGCCGGTGACGAGGACCTCACCGCGGTCGGGCTGGCCGTCCGGGCCGGGCCCGAGCATCCCGGTCGCCACGGCGACCCGCATGGCCGCGTCGGCCTCGGCGGGCGCGAGATCGAGGTCCGCGGCGGCGGCCGCGCACGCCTGCGGGCTGAGCGTCCCGGCGCGGGCCGGGCCGGGCTGGCGCCGCGCCCAGCGGGCGACCGCGCGCGCCGCCCGCAGCAGCGGGGCCACCCGGGCGGCCGCGGCCAGTTCCTCCCGGGGCGCCAGGCGCACCGGGGGCAGCCGCGGCCGGGCGGCGGCGGGCTGGCCGCCGGCCGCGCCGTTGCGGCCCGCGGCCTGGCTCAGGTCGCCGACCGCGCGCGCCGGGCTGGGCCTCGCGCTCGGGTTCCTTCGTGAGGTGGCCACCCAAGCACCCTAAGGCCTTCGGGGGAATTGTCAGAGCAGCTCGCCGGGGTCAAGCTGCAGTCGCACCGCGCCCGCGTCCTTGCGGGCGCTGCGGACCGCCTGCGCGGCCCGCAGCGCGGCCGCCAGTGCCGTGCCGTCGTGACGGCCGACCCGCACCAGCACGCGGACGGCGTCCGCGCCGCCGGGTCCCGGCTCGCCGCGGCCGTGCCTGACCAGGCCGTCGGCGGCGGGCACCGGCCCGAGCACCTCGGCGCCCGGCGGGAGGACGGCGGCGCCGAGCACCTCGCGCACGGCGTCCGGGGCCCCGGTCAGCGCGGCCAGCCGGACCGCGGGCGGGAATCCCAGCTCGGATCGTTCCGCCAGCTCGCGCTCGGCGTGCGTCACCGGGTCCCAGCGCACCAGGGCCTGCACCGGCGAGAGCGCGGCGTCGGCCACGACGACGACCGACCCTCCCGCGGGCGCCGGCCGCACCAGCGCGGCCGCGTTGAGCCAGCGCCGCAGCGCTTCCTCGGACGCGCGCAGGCTGGCCCGGCCGAGCAGGGCCCAGCCGTCGAGCAGCACGGCGGCCGCGTAACCGCCCGCGGCGCGCGGCTCCGCTCCCGGCGTGGCCACGACGACCTCGGGGTCGCCGCCCACCTCGGCGATGACCTCGGCGCCGCCCGAGGTCCGCACGGCGGTGGCGGGAAAGGCGCGGCTCAGTTCCTCGGCGGTGCGCCCGGCCCCGATGACCAGCGCCCGCAGGCCCGCCTGCCCGCAGCTGCGGCAGCGCGGGCCCGCGTCCTGGCCGCACCAGCCGCACCGCGGCGCGGCCCCCGCCGCGGGCAGGGACAGCGGCCCGCCGCACCCGGCGCAGCGCGCCCGCGTGCCGCACGCCTCGCAGGCGATGGCCCGGACGTAGCCGCGCCGCGGCACCTGGAACAGCACCGGCCCGCTGGCCAGCGCCGCGTGCGCGGTGCGCAGCGCCAGGCCGGGCATCCGGGCCGAGCGCGCGGCCTCGTCCCTGGCCAGTTCGGCGTCGCCGCCGGCCGCGGTGATCCTCGGCGCCCAGCGCCGTACCGTGTCCCGGCCGGCGGTCAGCGGCGCCGCCCAGCCGCTGGCCACCAGCTGGGTGACCTCGGCCGTCCGCGCGAACCCGCCGAGCAGCGCGGCCGCGCCGCCGCGGTGCGCCCGGAGCGCCAGGACCTCCCGGACGTGCGGGTACGGGGCGCGCGGCTCGGCGTGCAGGTCGTCACCGTCGTCCCAGATCACCACCAGGCCCAGGCCGGCCACCGGGGCGAACATGGCTGACCTGGTTCCGGCCACCACCCGGACCTGCCCCCGGGCGACGCCGAGCCAGCGCCGGTACCGCTCCGCGGGGCCGAGGCCCGCGGCGAGGCAGGCGTGCTGGCCCGGGCCCAGCAGGTCGCCCAGCGCGGCGTCGACCAGGGCGAGATCCCTGATGTCGGGCACGACGATCAGCGCCCCGCGTCCCGCGGCGCGGGCCGTGGCCGCGGCCCGGGCGATCTCCTCCGGCCAGTCCGGTCCCGGCAGCGCAGACCAGGCCGCGCGGGGCGAGCGGCCGCGCGCCAGCGCGGTGAGGAACGACCGGCCCGCCGGGTAGCGGTCCCAGGGCCCCGGTTCCGGCGGCGGCGGCGCGCCGGCCGGCCCGGGCTCGCGGTCCGGGCGGGCCGACTCGGCCGCGCCGTGGCGCGGCGGGATCGCCAGCCGCAGCACGTCGGCGAGCGTGCCGCCGTACCGGTCGGCGACCGCCCGGGCCAGCCCGGCGATCTCGGCGGTCAGCACCGGCTCGGGCGACACCACCCGCTCCAGGAACGCCAGGCCGCCCTGGTGCTGGCTCGTCTCGGCCCGGCCCAGCAGGTACCCGCCGGTCAGCCGTCCGGCGAACCTGACCCGGACCCGGCAGCCGGGCACGGCGTCCTGGTCGAGCCGCTCGGGCACCAGGTAGTCGAACGGCCGGTCCAGGTGGGGCAGGGACACGTCGACGGCCACCTGCGCCACGGGCAGGCGGCCCGCGGCCACCTGCGCGCCCCGCCGTGATGCCACGGCTCCTGTCCTACCAGAGACCGCCGCCGGATCCCGGGCAGCAGCGCGCCAGGGACGAGGATGCGGCGCGGCCCGGGCCCCGGCGGGGCCGCCGGCTACAGGCCGGCGGCCGAGCGCAGCGCGTCGGTCCGGTCGGTGCGCTCCCAGGAGAAGTCGGGTTCCTCGCGGCCGAAGTGGCCGTACGCGGCGGTCTGCGAGTAGATCGGGCGCAGCAGGTCGAGGTCCCGGATGATCGCGGCCGGGCGCAGGTCGAACACCTCGAGCACGGCATCCTGGATGCGCTCCACCGGGACCTGCTCGGTGCCGAAGCACTCCACGAACAGGCCGACCGGCTTGGCCTTGCCGATGGCGTAGGCGACCTGGGTCTCGCAGCGGTCGGCCAGCCCCGCGGCCACGACGTTCTTGGCCACCCAGCGCATCGCGTAGGCGGCGCTGCGGTCGACCTTCGACGGGTCCTTGCCGGAGAACGCCCCGCCCCCGTGCCGGGCCATGCCGCCGTAGGTGTCGATGATGATCTTGCGCCCGGTCAGGCCGGCGTCGCCCATCGGCCCGCCGATCTCGAACCGCCCGGTGGGGTTGACCAGCAGCCGGTACCCGGAAACGTCGATGCCGGCCAGGCCGGCCAGGATCGGCTGGACGACGTGCTCGCGCACGTCCGGGGTCAGCAGTTCCTTCAGGTCGATCGCCGCGGCGTGCTGGCTGGAGACCACGACCGTGTCCAGCCGCACCGGCTTGCCGTCCACGTACTCGATCGTGACCTGGGTCTTGCCGTCCGGCCGCAGGTACGGCACGTCGCCGCTGCGCCGCACGTCGCTCAGGCGCCGGGCCAGCCGGTGCGCGAGCATGATCGGCAGCGGCATCAGCTCCGGGGTCTCCCGGCACGCGTAGCCGAACATCAGGCCCTGGTCCCCGGCGCCCTGGCGGTCGAGCTCGTCCAGCCCCTCGCCCTCGCGGTACTCGAACGCGTCGGACACGCCCTGCGCGATGTCCGGCGACTGCGACCCGATGGACACCGACACGCCGCAGGACGCGCCGTCATAGCCCTTGCCGGAAGAGTCGTAGCCGATCTCCAGGATCTTGTCCCGGATCAGGCCCGGGATATCGACGTAGGTCTCGGTGGTCACCTCGCCGGCGACGTGCACCTGACCCGTGGTGATCAGCGTTTCCACGGCCACGTGGCTGCTCGGGTCGCCCTTGAGCATCCCGTCCAGTATGGCATCGCTGATCTGGTCGGCCATCTTGTCCGGATGACCTTCTGTGACCGACTCGGAGGTAAACAGACGACGAGCCACCAGAATCCCTTTTCTTCTCTGATTTTCATTCTTGACGAGGTCTCGCCGCAGTGTAGCCGGGCGGCGCGGGCCGGTGTGCCTAGTCCAGCCTGCTGGTCACCAGATCCCAGACGACCTCGGCCAGCGCTTCCTTGGGTCCGCGGGGCACCCGGGTCTCGCCGCCGTCGGACGCCAGCACCACCGCCTCGTTGTCGGCGGTGCCGAACGCCAGGCCCCCGCCGACCTGGTTGACCACCAGCAGGTCGCATCCCTTGGCCGCGAGCTTGGCCCGGCCGTTCGCGAGCAGGTCCCCGGTCTCGGCGCCGAACCCGACGATGACCTGGCCGGGCCGGGCGCGGGCGCGGGACAGCTCCAGCAGGATGTCCGGGTTCGGCACCAGGCGCAGCGGCGGCGGCGCGGCACCGGTCCTCTTGATCTTCGAGTCGCTGCGGATCTCGGGGCGGTAGTCGGCGACCGCCGCGGCCATCACCACGGCGTCCGCCTCGGCGGCGGCCGGCACCATCGCGTCCCGCATCTCGCGGGCCGAGGTCACGCGCACGACCTCGGCGCCCGCGGGGTCGTCCAGGGCCACGTTCGCCGACACCAGGGTCACCTTGGCGCCGCGGGCGGCCGCCGCCCGGGCCAGCGCGTATCCCTGCCGCCCGGACGACCAGTTGCCGAGGAAGCGGACCGGGTCAAGTTCCTCCCTGGTGCCGCCGGCCGAGACCAGCACCCGCCGCCCGGACAGGTCCGCGGCCAGCCCCCCGGCCCCGCGAGCGAGCACGCGCACGGCGACGGCGAACAGCTCGGCCGGCTCGGGCAGTCGCCCTGGCCCGGTATCGGCGCCGGTCAGGCGGCCGGACGCGGGCTCGAGCACCACCGCCCCCCGGCCGCGCAGCACCGCCACGTTGGCCTGGGTGGCCGGGTGCTGCCACATCTCGGTGTGCATGGCCGGCGCGAACACGACCGGGCAGCGCGCGGTCAGCAGGACCGCGGTCAGCAGGTCGTCCGACATGCCCGCGGCCGCCCGGGCCAGCAGGTCGGCCGTGGCCGGCGCGACGAAAACCAGGTCGGCGTCCTGGCCGAGCCGGACATGCGGGACGTCGTGCACGTCCTCCCAGACCCCGCTGGCCGCCGGCTCGCCCGACAGCGCCGCCCAGGTCGCCTCGCCGACGAAGCGCAGCGCGTCCGGCGTGGGAACGACCCGGACCCGGTGACCGGACTCGGTGAGCAGCCGGAGGAACTCGCAGGACTTGTAGGCGGCGATGCCCGCGCCTACCCCGAGGACGATGCGCATCGGCGCCTGCCCGGCCGGCCGCTAGAGAACGCGGCGGGGCGTCAGGACTCCGCCACCTCTTCCGCGGTGACCAGTCCCTCGCTGATCTCGCGCAGCGCGATGGACAGCGGCTTCTCCTGGACGCGGGTCTCGACGAGCGGGCCGACGTACTCCAGCAGGCCCTCGCTGAGCTGGGCGTAATAAGCGTTGATCTGCCTCGCCCGCTTCGACGCCATGATGACGAGGCCGTACTTGCTGTCGACCACATTGAGCAGATCGTCGATCGGCGGGTTGATGATGCCTTCGACGGCCGGAGTCCCTGCCACCTTGTGCCCTTCCCGTGCTTGCGCGCAGCCAGCGGCCTTCGTCCGGCCCCTGGGTCAGCTATCCAGGCTACCAGCCGACGGCGGGTAGCCGGCCGCCCCGGGCACGATCGTCCCGGGCCGGGGACCGCCCGCCGTTGGCCGCGGGCGGCCAAACGCGGCGGCCCGGCTAATCAGCGCGGCAAACAAGGTGATTATTTCGCCGGCGCCAGCGGCCGGGCGGCACGCCCGCGCGCCGTCGCGCGGGTTTGACGCACCGGTTTGACGCACCGGGAGTTTGACGCACAGGGGGCCGGGGCGTGGCCGAACAGGGCACGGCGTGGCCGCGATCTGGTGCCCGGATCGGCTACGGACCTTTGGTCCCCGCCCCGCCCCTGGCGCTTTCCCGCGTCGTTAGATCTCGCCGCCGCGGAACTCGTGCTCCAATGCCGTCCGCTGATTGGCACCCAGGCCGCGAACGCGCCGCGACTCGGCGATGCCAAGCTTTTCCATGATCTGCTTGGCGCGGACCTTGCCGACGCCAGGCATCGACTCCAGCAGGGCCGACACCTTCATCTTGCCGACGACGTCGTCGGTCTGCCCCTCCTTGAGTACCTGGGGCAGAGTCGTGTGGCCGTGCTTCAGGCGGTTTTTTACATCGGCCCGCTCTTTGCGGGCCTTCGCCGCCTTCTCCAGCGCGGCGGTCCGCTGCTCGGGGGTTAGTGGAGGAAGAGCCACTCGTGGTCACCTCGGGTTTCGTATCGAAAAACTCGCTCCGCGTGGGAAAACTAGCGAGTTCGGACCGGCACGGCAACGCGAACCCCCGTTTGTGGCGTCACAAATTAACCATTATTACTACCCGAACATACTCGAGTACCCGCTGTAGTCGAACATCCCGGCAATTTCATGATCTCCGGGTTGCGGGCCGTTACGGCCGGTAGTGGCCCGGATGGCCCGTCGCGGGCTCCCGGCGATCCCGGACGGCGGCTGTTTCCGGCCGGCCGGGGCCGCCGCGGCCCGGCCCGCCGGAGGTGATGGCCGGCGCCGGGTCCGGACGCGTGTCAGGAAGTTTCGGCGCCCGCCGGGGGCAACCAGAGCGCGAGCGTCGCCGCCAGGCGCGCGAACGAGGCGCCTCGCCGCCCCCGGGCCCCGGAGGCCGGCTCAGTCGGAGCTGACCGCCGCCTTCCGGAGCGACGCGCCGATCGCGGCCGCCGCCGCCCCCGGGTCGGCCGCGGCGGTGATCGGCCGGCCGATGACCAGGAGGTCGGCGCCGGCCCGCAGCGCCTCTTCCGGGGTCGCCACGCGCGCCTGGTCGTTCGCGTCCGACCCGGCCGGGCGCACCCCGGGAGTGATCAGCGTGATGTCGGGCCCGACCTCGGCCCGGACCGCGGCCACCTCGCGCGGCGAGCAGACCAGGCCGCGGGCGCCCGCCTCCACGGCCAGCACGGCCAGCCGCCGGACGGCGTCGCCGACCGGGCCGACCAGGCCGACCCGGTCCAGGTCGCCGTCGCTGAGCGAGGTCAGCACGGTGACCCCGACGATCCTGGTGTCCGGGGCCGCCTCGACGGCGGCGCGCACGGCGGCCGCGCCGCCGACCGCGTGCACGGTCAGCAGGTCGGGGCGCAGCCGGGCCACCGACCGCGCCGCCCCGGCCACCGTGGCCGGGATGTCGTTCAGCTTCAGGTCCAGGAACACGCGGACGCTGCTGGCCCCCCGGACCGACGCCACCGCCTCCGGGCCGTAGCGCAGGTAGAGCTCGAGCCCGATCTTGACCGTGCTGACGTGCGGCGTGACCAGGCCCGCCCACCGGGCGGCGGTGTCCAGGTTGGGCGCATCCAGCGCGACGGCGATCGGCGCGGGATAGGTCACGGTGTCCTCCTACAGCACGTTTCCGGTCAGCCGGCGCCGCGCCGCGGCGCGTGGCTCGTGAGCCAGTCCCACGGCGTCACAGACGCGCTCCATGCCGCGCTGCGCCAGTTCCTCCTCGAGCTCGCGGACGATGCGCATGCACGCCGACGGGTCGTGAAAGATCGTCGTGCCGACGCTGACCAGCGTCGCGCCAGCCAGGATAAGCTCCAGGGCGTCCTTCCCGGTCCGCACGCCGCCCATGCCGATGATCGGCACATCGGGCAGCGCCTCGCGGACCTGCCAGATGCACCGCACGGCCACCGGCCGGATCGCGGGCCCGGACAGGCCTCCCGTCGTGCCGGCCAGCACCGGGCGCATGGTGTCCGCGTCGATGGCCATGCCGAGCAGGGTGTTGACCAGCGACAGCCCGTCCGCGCCCGCGGCCGCGCAGGACCGGGCGATCGCGACGATGTCGGTGACGTCGGGCGACAGCTTGGCGAACACCGGTATGTCGTACCGGGCCCGGCCGCGGACCGCGTCGATGACCGCGCCCGCCGCGCCCGGGTCGCAGGCGAACACCTGCCCCCGGTCCTCGACGTTGGGGCAGGAGATGTTGACCTCGATGGCGGTTACCCCGGCCGCGTCGGACAGGCGCGCGGCCAGGTCGGCGAACTCGTCGACGGTCCCGCCGGCGATCGACACCACGGCCCGGGCGCCGCGGGACAGCAGCCAGGGCAGGTCGCGCTGCAGGAACGCATCGATGCCGGGACCCTGCAGGCCGATCGAGTTGAGCATGCCGCTGGGCGTTTCCGCCATCCGCGGCGTGGGCCGTCCCGCCCGCGGCGCGAGCATCACCGACTTCGTGGTCACGGCGCCGATCTTGGCGATGTCGAAGAACTGGGCCAGCTCACGGCCGGCGCCCGCGCAGCCCGACGCGGTGAGGATCGGGTTCGGCAGCTCAGCCTGGCCCAGCCGGGCCCGCAGGTCAGTCACCACGGCCCGGCTTCCTCGCCTGCGGGCCGGCGGCGCGGGCCGCCGACAGCCCGGCCGCGCGGCGGGACCTCGGCTCCCAGCCCGGGGCCCCGAACGCGTCGAACGGGATCGTGCCCACGTCGTCCCAGCGCACCTGCTCGCCGCGGAAGACCGGGCCGTCCACGCAGGACCGGACCATCCGGGTGATGCCGTCGGTGCCGGTCACCGGCAGCACGCAGGTCATGCAGACCCCGATCCCGCAGGCCATCAGCTCTTCCACCGCCACCTGCACCGGTATGTCATACCGCCGGGCCAGGAAGGTCACCTGGCGCAGCATCGGCATCGGCCCGCACGCGTAGATGGCGTCGGTCCTGGCCTCGTGGATGATCTGGCCCATCATGTCGGTGACGATCCCGCGCGCGCCCAGCGAGCCGTCCTCGGTGGTGATGGTGGCCGTCCGCCCGGTGCGCCGGGCGGTCAGCGCGCCGAAGACCCGGTCCCCGGTCGCCGCGCCGAGCAGGAAGTCGACCGTGCAGCGGCGCTCGCGCAGCCGGGCAGCCAGCGAGAACAGCGGCGCGCTGCCGTAGCCGCCGCCCACGAGCAGGCAGGTGACCGGGTCGCGCGGGACCGGGAACGGCCGCCCGAGCGGCCCGGTGATGTCGACCACGTCCCGGGAACGGCGCCCGGCCAGCCACCGGGTGCCCGGTCCGTCCGCCGAGAACACGAACTCCACGGTGCCGCCGTGGTCCGGGCGGACGTCATGGATCGAGAACGACCGGCGCAGCAGCATCGACGTGTCCGGGCCGCCGACGGCCAGGGTCACGAACTGGCCGGGCTTGAAGCGCGCCGCGATGGCGGGCGCCACGACCGTCATCGCATAGTAGGCATCGACCCGGCGCACGGTCAGCACGGTCCCGCGCACCTGGAGCGGGCCGGCCTCCGCCTCGGCGTCGCCGTTCGTCATGACGGCCCGCCGGGCCGGCCCGCCCGCAGGCTCGCCGCGTGCTCCTGCAACGACCGCACGCCCACCTCGCCGGAGTTGATGGCCTCGATGCCCTGCACGGCCGCCGCGAGGCCGGCCGTGGTGGTGATGCACGGGATGCCGCGCCGCACCGCGGCGGTACGGATCTCGTAGCCGTCCAGCCGCGGCCCGGACTGCCCCGGGCTGCCGAACGGCGTGTTCACGATGAGATCGACCTGGCCGGCCAGGATCCGCTCCACGATCGTCGGCTCGCCGTCCGGCCCCGGGCCGTCACCGTGCTTACGCACGATCGTGGCACGGACCCCGTTGCGGCGCAGCACCTCCCCGGTGCCCGCCGTGGCCCAGATCTGGAAACCCAGGTCCGCCAGCCGCTTGACCGGGAACACCATCGAGCGCTTGTCCTTGTTGGCCACCGAGACGAACGCGCGGCCCTTGACCGGCAGCGAGCCGTACGCGGCCGCCTGGGATTTGGCGAACGCGGTGCCGAACACCTCGTCGATGCCCATGACCTCGCCGGTCGAGCGCATCTCCGGCCCGAGCACGGTGTCCACCCCCTCGCCGGCCGCGTTGCGGAACCGGCCGAACGGGAGCACCGCCTCCTTGACCGCGATCGGCGCGGTCAGCGGCAGCGTGCCGCCGTCACCGGAGGCCGGCAGCATGCCCTCGGCGCGCAGCCCGGCCACGGTGGCGCCCAGCATGATCCTCGCCGCGGCCTTGGCCAGCGGCACCGCGGTCGCCTTGGACACGAACGGCACGGTGCGCGAGGCACGCGGGTTCGCTTCCAGCACGTGCAGCACCCCCCCGGCCAGCGCGTACTGGACGTTCAGCAGGCCGCGGACCCCGACGCCGCGGGCGATCGCCTCGGTCGAGCGCCGGATCTCGGCGATGTACTCGCGGCCCAGGGTGATCGGCGGCAGCGCGCAGGCCGAGTCCCCGGAGTGGATGCCCGCCTCCTCGATGTGCTCCATCACCCCGCCCAGGTACAGCTCCTCTCCGTCGTACAGGGCGTCGACGTCGATCTCGATCGCGTCGTCGAGGAACCGGTCGATCAGCACCGGATGCCCGGGGCTGGCGTCGGTGGCCCGCCGGACGTAGGCCTCCAGCGTCGCGTCGTCGTAGACGATCTCCATCCCGCGGCCGCCGAGCACGTAGGAGGGGCGGACCAGCACCGGGTACCCGATCTCGTCGGCCACCTCCCTGGCCTGGGCCAGCGACATCGC
>Ga0335078_10012249_pt1 | contig 12725 bp, 9 predicted proteins | sample Lox_Sample_32_FD_206711 | JGI IMG/M metagenome (GOLD analysis project Ga0335078, IMG submission 206711) | Soil microbial communities from Loxahatchee National Wildlife Refuge, Florida, United States - Lox_Sample_3.2 | ecosystem: Environmental > Terrestrial > Soil > Wetlands | place: USA: Florida... | reverse complement strand
TGAGAAAATCTGTTTTGGACGCAGCTTAGCAAGGCCCTCCTCTATCAACTATCAACTCCCCCAACTATCGACTTCCCCAGTGAGCATTGAACTGAAAGGCGTCACCAAGGCATTCGGCGACAGCGCTGTCGTCAACAACGTGACGTTCTCCGTCAAGGAAGGCGAGTTGATGGCTTTGCTCGGGCCGAGCGGCGGAGGGAAGACGACCGTGCTGCGGATGATTGCCGGGCTGGAGGTGCCGACCACCGGGGATGTCTTTATCCGGGGCCGGCGGGTAAACGATCTGTCGGTGCAGCAGCGCAACATCGGCTTTGTGTTTCAGAACTATGCGCTGTTCAAGAACATGACTGTGTTCAAGAACATCGCCTTCGGCCTGAGGATCAAGAAATGGAAGCGGGCCGACATCGAGGCGCGGATCGCCGAACTGCTCAAGTTGTTCGGCCTGGACGGGCTGGAGCGGCGGTATCCGCACCAGTTGTCCGGCGGGCAGCGGCAACGGGTGGCCATTGCGCGGGCGCTGGCGTCGAACCCGAGCGTGCTGCTGCTGGACGAGCCGTTCGGGGCGGTGGACGCGAAGATACGCCAGGAGTTGCGCGAGTGGCTCGTCACCCTGCATCACGACCTGAATGTGACCACCATTTTCGTCACGCACGATCAGGAGGAGGCACTGGAGGTGGCCAACCGCATCGTCATTCTCTCGCGCGGCGTCCTCGAGCAGGTCGGCACGCCCCGCGAGGTCTATGACCAGCCCGCCAATGAGTTCGTGGCCCGGTTCATTGGGGCGATGAATGTTCTGGAGCCGGAAGTGCGTGGCGAGGTGGCGCGCATCGGTGAACTGGAGTTTCCCGCGCCCGGCCATGCCGACGGCGAGAAACTCCGGATCGGCTTCCGTCCCTATGCCGTGCAGATATCGTCCGACCTGACGCAGTATCGGCATCATGCGGTCTTGCGGCACACTTTCTTCCTGGGGGTGCTGCTGCGGGTCGAGATGGAGCTGCCGAGCGGCCTGATGATTCGCGCCCGCATGACCAAAGAAGAGTATGCCCACCAGGGCCTCGAGGACGGTAAAGAAGTGTCTCTCCAAATCCGGCAATACCGGGTGTTGGCGCGGGAAGCCGCCGCGTTGCCGCCGGAAAGCGAGCTGGGCTATCAGCCGCCGCCCGTCCTCGGCGAGAATATTTAGCCTCCCATCACTTCCCTTCCAACCCCTTCAAATAGGCCAGAATCAGCTCCGGCAACTCGACGCTGTAGCCGCCTTCCAGCACGCTGAACAGCGGCACGCCCAGGTTCCGCAGCGACTGCCCCAGCCAATAAAAATCCTCCACCTCCAGTGATCCCTGCGCCAGCGGGTCGCGGGCGTAGGCGTCAAATCCGGCGGAGACGGCGACGAGGGTGGGTTTGAACGTCTGCAAATGTTCGAGAGCGCTGGCGAGGACGTGGAGGTATTCCCCGCGGAGCGTCTGCGGGAGCACCGGGAAATTGTAGCAATTATTCCCGACGTTGCGGGTGCCGGTGCCCGGGTAGCAGGGGAACTGGTGAATGGACAAGTAGATCGCGCCGGGACTGTCCAGGAGGATTGCCTCGGTCCCATTGCCGTGATGCACGTCGAAATCAAAGACCGCGACGCGCTTCTCCCCGGTCGCAAGCGCTTCGAGGGCGGCAATCGCGACGTTGTTCAGGTAACAGAAACCCATGGCCCGGTTGCGGGTCGCGTGGTGCCCCGGCGGGCGCATCAGGCTGAAAACCGTTTGCCCGGCCCGCCCGGCCTTCATTGCATCGAGCGCCGCGCCCACGGAGGCCCGGGTGTAATCCAGGAGGGCGGGATAATAAGGTGTGTCATCATCAAAGTCCTTCGGCACGCGCAACCGGGCAAGGTGTTCGGGAGCGTGCGCGCGCAGGATGGCGGTGTCATCCGCCGGGCCGGGTTTGGTCCAGGTAATCGGCAGATCGGTCTGGCCGCGCAGCTTCTCCAAGGTGGTGATGATACGCTCGGGTCGTTCCGGGTGGCCCGGGTGCGAATACCCGACGCAGCGCTCGTCAATGATGATTCTCATCTACCGGCCAATCGCCTACACATACAGATAGACATAAATGGCGAAGGCAATCGCCAGCAGGCCCGCCGCCGCGGCAATGGACCACAGCAGATTGCGTTGCCGGGCCGCCATCGCCAGCGTGGACACGATGACACCGAGCTGCGCGGCCAGCATGCCAAAGAAGAAACGCTGGCTCCGGTTGTGGTGGCGCTCGGCGGAGATGTTGCTCTTGCGGACCTGAAGCTCGTAGAAGGTCGCTATGGCCTGGTTTAACCGCGCCTCGATCTCATACCGCACCGACGCGTAGCGCAACCGCGCCGCCGTGAAGTCGCGCGTGAGGGAAGCGCCGGATGCCGGCGGCGAAGCCTTGGCCTGCACAATGGCCGCTTCCCGGTCCAGCAGGCTCTCGAGCTCGTCAATGCTCTGATTGATCGGCTTGGTGGAATTATCGAAGGCCTGCGCCCGGTCGCGCGCGGCCAGGAGCGCCTCGTCCAGCGTCTTGACGTTCACTCGTGCCAGCAGCGGGACCATCTCAGCGTCCGGCGTCAGGTTCTCCACTGCGTCCAGCGCCGCCTTCACGTTGGGATCCAACACCGGCGCTGGGCCTGTCGGCGGCGCCTCCCCCCGTTGCAGGAATCCAAGGGCTTGCTGTCCGGCCGGGGAATCCAGCACCGCCAGCATTCCGCTCTTCACCTTCGCCGCCTCCGCCTCGGCAGGCTGGGCCGGTAATTGCTCGGCGGCCTCTTTGAGCGCCGCGGCAGTCAGCGGATGCAGCTCGACGGTGCTCTGCAGCAAATCCAAGGCGTTCTGCTGCAACGCGCCCCGCAGCCGCTTGGCCTGGAAGAAACTCCACTGGTCCCCCGCCTTGGACTGCTGCTGCGCGGCCAGCGCGCGGTCGTATTGGGCGCGGGTCATTTCGCTCGAAGCCAGCCCGGCCAGCATCGTCGCCACCACCGCCATCACCACCGGGGTGGCGCTGAGCATTTTGCCGAACCGGGTAGGGGGCACATCCGACTTCAGTTGTTCTGGTATTTGAACTTTCATGATGGTTGGTTCGTCGCGTTTCCCGTCCTGCCGCCGGAGGCACAACCTCCCCTGCGCATACCTCTCAGTTGCCACAGGAAACGGCTCCCCGCAAGTCCAAAGGGCTGCAAACACCCTTCCGCGACCGGAGTGCGAAGTACGGAATGCGGAATGCGGAATGCGGAGTGCAGAATGCGGAGTGCCCGCAAGTGCGATGGGCTGCAAACACCCTTCCGAGACGGCAGGATCGAAACTCGACCCGCGCGGCTCAGGTTTGTCGGCAACGAATGCGACCGCTATTGGTAGCAACGCGTTTCGCGGCCTTCATGACCGAGCCTGTCAGCTAAGCGAATCCGTCATCTTCGCTGGGGTCGGTATCATTGGCTATCTGGGTCATAAACAATCAGGCTGGCTTCCTTTCGCCGCCCCGTCCTGGCTGGGCGAAGCCCCCCAAAGCCACCCCAGAGCCTGTTGATAGGCAAGCGATCAGTAGCCGAAAGCCACCTCCATGCGACCCTCAAGCCACCTACAAGCCAACTGCTAGCCAACCGCGAGCCACCCCCAAGCCACCCTCGGGCCGGGCGTGATTCGTGATCCGTGATGCGTGAGTTGGTGTGGTCCGATACGATTTTCCTTCAAATGAACCGGACCAAATGCGCATCATGGTCGAAACTGATTAACAACGCATGATACAAGAATTCTCGGCGCTGGATGGCGCCATCCTGATTGATAAACCGGCTGGGCCGACGTCCCATGACGTGGTGGATGCGATTCGCCGGCAGTTCGGGATCAAGAAAGTGGGTCACTGCGGCACGCTCGATCCGAACGCGACGGGGCTGCTGATTATTGTGCTTGGGCGCGGCACGAAGCTGTCGGAGAAGCTGATGTCGGACGACAAGGTGTATGAGGGGGCGATGAAGTTCGGCGAGACGACGAACAGCTACGACGCGGACGGGGAGCTGGTGGCGTCGCTGCCGGTGCCACCGCTGACGTTGGAGCAGCTTAATGAGACGGCGGCGCAGTTCGTGGGCGATTTGATGCAGACGCCTCCGATGGTGTCGGCGGTGAAGAAGGACGGCGTGCCGTTGTATAAGCTGGCGCGGAAGGGGATCGAGGTGCCGCGCGAGGCACGCCTGGTGCATATCTACAATTTCCGCTTCAGCGCTTACCAGGAGCCGCTGGGGCATTTCCGGATTGCCTGCACGAAGGGAACGTACGTCCGCAGCATCGCGCACGAGATGGGGCAGAAGCTGGGCTGCGGCGCGCACCTGGCGTCGCTCCGCCGGGTCGGGGCCGGGAAGTTCGACGTGGCCCAGGCGATCCCGCTGGGGGAAGTGCTGAAGCTGGCGCCGCGCGAACTGGAGAAGCGGGTGCTGCCGTTCTTGCAGTTGGCGGGCGGGCAGGGGGCCTAGACCGGGTCTGGTTTGCAGGGGTGTATGGAAATGAACCGCAGAGACGCGAAGAGCGCGGAGAAGAAGAGCCGCAACCGAAATCAAACCAGCCTTAACGCAGAGACGCAGAGGGCGTGGAGAAACGCAGAGGAGAAGAACCTTTTCTTTCTTCTTTCTCTGCGTCCCTCAGCGAATCTCTGGGTCTCTGCGTTAATGCTTCGCAGCCTGCGAACAATTCTGACTATGGCAGTGCGGAGAAAACTGTGATGCGTATCATCCATGAGCCGGAGGAGTTGAAGCCGGCGGGCCGCAAGGTCTGCCTGAGCATCGGGTTCTTTGACGGCGTGCATCTCGGGCACCAACAGATCATCCGGCAGACGATTACGGACGCGCGGCAGCACGAGGCGATTGCGCTGGTGATTACGTTTGACCGGCACCCGAACACGGTGGTGGCGCCGAGCTGGGTGCCGCCGCTGGTGTATTCGCTGCCGCAGAGGTTGCGGGCGATCGAGTCGTTGGGGGCGGACACGCTGCTGCTGATCCACTTCGACAAGGGGTTCAGCGAGCAAACGGGCGAGGCATTCATCCGGGGTCTGGCGCGGGGTTTGGGCCAGGTGCAGAGCCTGTGTGTCGGGGCGAACTTTGTCTTTGGGCACAAGCGGGGCGGCAATGTCGAGCTGCTGCGGAAGCTGGGGGCCGAGCTGAAATTCGCGGTGCACGGGATGGCGGCGGTGTCGCTGGATGGCCGGGCGGTGAGCAGCACGCGGATTCGGGAAGCGATCGGGGCAGGGGACCTGGACAGCGTCAGCCAGATGCTGGGCCGGGCTTATTCGGTGGCGGGGCCGGTCGTGCGCGGCGATGGGCTGGGCCAGCAGATTGGCTTCCCGACGGCGAACCTGGACGCGACGGGGCTGGCGCTGCCGCCGCACGGGGTGTACGCGGTGCACGCGGAAGCCGGGGGCAGGACTTACCGCGCGGTGTTGAACATCGGCCTGCGCCCGACTTTGCAGAACGCGAATCCGCAGTTGCGGGTGGAGGCGCACTTGATTGACTTCGCGGGCGAGCTTTATGGGCAGGAGATGGAGGTGGTGTTCGTGGATAAGCTGCGCCCGGAAGTGAAGTTCCCGTCACTGGTGGAGCTGCGGGCGCAGATTGCGCGGGATATTCTCGAGGCGCAGATGCGGTTTTAGCTTTCGGCTAGGGCAACTGTTGGGCTTTGTAGAAGCGCTTGCCGAGGTTGGGGGCGGAATCGGTGAAGTTGGTGGCGCCGGTGGTGTTGATCAGGGTGGCCAGTGTAGTCCAGTCGGAGAGATTGGTGGAACCCAGGATTTCAAGGTGTTGGCCTCGGGCGCTCGAAATGGTGCAGGTGAACAGACCGCCGGCCGGGAGTTGGGGCGACAGGAGAAGGATCGGCGTGATCAAGTTGAAGGGGCTGCTCAACGCGACGTGGCCGGCGCCGTCATCGGCCTTCAGGACGACGTTGGTGGCGGCTTGGGTGATCGTGAGGTTCCCGCTCCAGACCCCGTTGGCGAAGGGGCCGGAGGAGGCCGGGCTGACGGTGATCGAGTTGGAGTAGGTGACCGAGTAACGCAGATCCACCAACGGTCCCTCGCCGGTGCCATAGACCGTCGTGGGAAACACATCGCCGTAGGAATAGTAAAAGTTCTGGCCAATCGTGCCGTTGGCAAAGGTGGTTGGCCATCCGCTCGCGCGGTAATAGCCGTGCATACCCGCGGGAAGGTGCGCGCCGACACGGTAAGTCGTGCCGGCGAACATTGTGATTGGCGACGCGAGTGGGACCTCGGCCCAACTGCCCGAGGCAGAAACGGCCTGGCTGCCAAGGAGGGTGCCGCTGTCGGTCCATATGGAAACCTTGTCGGTGTCGTGGCCGCGGACGGCGGTTACCTCCACATTGGTGCTCGGGGTGAAGGCATACCCGAGCGTCATTTCATCCCCGTATATGTACGAGTTCCCAGTCAGGTTGCCGATGACGGTCGTGGAGGAGCCGGCCCCGGATGCGAACGCGCTCAAAGCCACCGGGCCGGCGAAGCTGGTGGCGGGTCCATTGGTGACGTTTTGGGCGGTAATTGTCACGCTAAAGGGAAGGTTCAGCGCCTGCGTTGAGGCAACCGTCCCCCACGCCAGGTGGTCAATTGTCGTTGTCAGCATATTCATCGTTAGATCGGTCCCCCACAGGTCGCCGCTGGTGGCGGCCCAATCCGAGGAGGTGCCGGTGGAGAGGTTGGTGCTGGCCGAACTGTAGTTGGGCTTGGCAACGGTAATGGAGTAGGACGAGGCGGAAGGAATCCTGGCGAGGGCGTAAATGCCCTGGGCGTCGGTAGTCGTCGTGTAAGTGCCTCCGCCAGTGCGCGTGGCGGTGACCAAGGCATTGACGACCGGCCTGCCGATCTGGTCGAGCACGCGGCCGCTGATGATCTCGCCGGTTCCATTCGTGTAGGCATTATAGACGCAACCGTCTATGACATTGAACGTGTAGGGGCTGGCATCAATGAAGGGCAGCGAGTACCAAGCTGAATACGTTCCCGACCAGCCCAGATTCAAGTGGTGGTAGAGGGTGGAGGCACTGTAACCGTATCCGTCTGCCACGACCGCGTGCCCCCCGTTGGGGCCTTGTATCCCCAACAGAACCGGGTAACGGGCGTCCAGGTTAGGATTGATCATGCCGACGAGGCCGGCGCCGATGTCCGAGTTGTTGTTCCAGCCTCGGATGGTGTTGGCGTACTGGAAGGTATTGAGCAAAGCAGTTCCTGCATCAATCAGCGATGAGGACGAACCGCTGCTGGTGTATTGCATGCCGACGGTGGCGCCTGCGTCCGCGACCAGCGCGCCGATGGCCTGGCACTGCACGGTCGTGGGGTTGGCGGGCGGGACGAGGGGCATATTGCTCCACACGTAGGGGCCGCCCGCGCCGTCACCGCCGCGCAGGGTATAGGCGAGGGGAGAGCCATCCGAGTAAATCGTGAATCCTGCCGTCCCGACGCCAGCGCTGGGGAACTGATAATACCGCATGAGCTGGGACATGGCCGTGGCGACGCAGCCCGCCGGATAGTTGGCGGTGCTGCCGCTCGTATAGGGCGGGGTGTAGTAGTTGTAGCAGGCGGTGGTGCCGGCCGCGGCGGCGGTTTGCTGGTCCCAGGTGGATTGCGTGAGAGGGGCAATCCGCACATCGGATACCGAGGTGAGTCCCTTCGGTGTTATGACTGGCGCGCCATTCAAGGGAGCAAGCCGTTGCCACTTGGCCTGGGCGCGCAGAGCGTTGGTATCGGGCGGCGCGGCGGCGGACTGCTGGGCGTAGGCGACGCGGGCCGACAAGTCGTTGCTCACCAATGCGCCCAGGGGGTTGTTCGCCGAGGGGTCATAGTGCCCCGCGACGGCAAAGCCCACAATCGGCTCCACGAAGTCATCCGCTGGAACAATGACAAAGCCCGACGGTTCCAGGTAAACGACGTAGTAAACGGGGTTGCCGGCCTGGTCGTTGAACGTGTCCACCTGTTGGACGGTCCCGCCCAGAGTCTCTCCCAGTGGCGCCGGGTCCGAGCTCAGCCAGCCGATGACGACGGCCGCCGCTTGCTTGGAGGTGACTGGCGCCGCGGTTGCCACCCGGAAGGCGGTGCTCAGCCCCAGCAGGAGGATCAGGCTTGCGGACATGCCTCCGAGGCGCGCGAGGCTAATGGGTGGAGTGATTTTCATAGGGGGGTTTTACTCGCCAGTGGGAGCAAATCAAGTGCCATTCTGCCGTTGAACACATTTTCTGGTTTTGGTGTCCATCGCTCAGTAATGTTTCAGAACCAATGAATACCGGAATCAATGCTATCAACGAGGCCGTGCAGGAAGCAGGAGCGTTTGTGCGCCCACTGTTCAACGAATTAGGGAAGGTGATCGTCGGCCAGACATACCTGGTCGAACGGCTGGTGATCGGGCTGCTGGCGAACGGGCACGTGTTGCTGGAAGGCGTGCCGGGGTTGGCCAAGACGCTGTCCGTCAAGACCCTGGCCAACTGCCTGAACGTCAGGTTCTCCCGGCTGCAATTCACGCCGGACATGCTGCCCGCGGACGTGATCGGCACGCAGATTTATAACCCGCAATCGGGGGCCTTCTCGACCCGCAAAGGACCGATCTTCGCGAACCTGGTGCTGGCGGACGAAATCAATCGCGCGCCGGCGAAAGTGCAGAGCGCGTTGCTCGAGGCGATGCAGGAGAAGCAGGTCACGATTGGGGACCAGACCTTCAAGCTGGAAGAGCCGTTCCTGGTGCTGGCGACGCAGAACCCGATCGAGCAGGAGGGCACTTACCCGCTACCCGAGGCGCAGGTTGATCGCTTCATGCTCAAGCTCAAGATCGGGTATCCGGCGCGAGGCGAAGAACGGCAGATCCTCGACCTGATGGCGCGCACGTCCGGCACGCCGACAGCCAGCGCGGTGGTTGAGCCCAAGCAGATCCTCAACGCGCGGCAGGTCATCAATGACATTTACATGGATGACAAGGTCAAGGACTACATCGTGGACCTGGTGTGCGCGACCCGGGACCCCGAAGCGCATAAGATTCAGGTCAAGGAGTTCATCCAGCTAGGCGCGTCCCCGCGGGCGACGATCAATCTCACCCTCGCCGCCAAGGCTTACGCGTTTCTCAAGGGCCGCGGCTACGTGACGCCCCAGGACGTGAAGAGCATCGGCATGGATGTGCTCCGTCACCGGGTGGCGATTACGTACGAGGCCGAGGCGGAAGAGAAAACGAGCGAGATCATCATCCAGAAGATCTTTGACGAGCTGCCGGTGCCATGATCCCGCGCGAGATACTCAAGAAGATACGCCAGATAGAGATCCGGACCAACCGGCTCGTGAGCGAGACGCTGGCCGGCCAGTACCACAGCGTCTTCAAGGGCCAGGGGATGAACTTCGACGAGGTGCGCGAATACCAGCCGGGGGATGAAGTCCGCACGATTGACTGGAACGTCACCGCGCGGATGAATCATCCGTTTGTTAAGAAGTTCGTGGAGGAACGCGAGCTGACGCTGATGCTGGTGGTGGATGCGAGCGGCTCAGGTTTGTTCGGCTCCCACGCTCAGTCCAAACGTGAGTTGGCGGCGGAGATCGCCTCGGTGCTGGCCTTCTCGGCCATTCGCAACAACGACAAGGTCGGCCTGATTCTCTTCACCGATGAGGTGGAGAAGTTCATTCCGCCCCGCAAAGGCCGCCGTCATGTCCTGCGCGTCATCCGCGAAGTGCTGTTCTTCGAGCCGCGTCACCGCGGCACCGATTTGAACGGCGCGCTGGAGTTCCTGCTGCGCGTGACGCCGCATCGGGCCATCGCGGTGGTGATTTCCGACTTTATCGGCTCCCCGGCGGTCGCGGCGGGCGACCGGCGCGGGAGGTTGCGACCGCAAATGATGCTGCTGGAGTCGCTCGCCCAGGCCTCGTTCGCGAGGCTGCGCCAGGCCAATCGGCGGCACGATCTGGTCGCCGTTCAGATTGCGGACCGCTATGAACTGGAGTTGCCCGCCCTGGGCCGGCTTGTGCTCAACGACGCCGAAACGGGCGAGGTGGTCGAGATCAACACGGGCGACGAACGCAAGCGCTCCGCGTTCGCCGAGCGGCAGGCCCGGGCCCAGGCCGACCTGGCCCGCCTCTTCCGCTCGGCGGGGATTGACGCCATTCGTTTGCGTACCGACCAGCCCTACGCGGCGGAGTTGGGCAAGTTCTTCGAGACGCGGGAGAAGCGGAGGTTGCGCGGATAGGTATGAGTCTGGAGTCTAAAGTCCAAAGTCTAAAGTCGGCGGGCACCGCCGTTCAGCGGACGGCCAGTCGTTGCGGACAGCCTCTCATGGGTCACTGAGCGAGCCATGTCTATTACCAACCCTCATCCCCAATCGGCGGCGCTGGCCGGCGTGAATACGAATGGCCTGCGCGACATCAAGCCGCCGGTTGACATTCCGAACGGGTGGGTGTGGGTGGGGTGGGGGCTGGCGGCGCTGGCGGTTGCCGCCCTGGCGTTCTGGGCCTGGCGCTACTGGCAAAAGCGGCGCGCTCAGATTCCACCGGTTCCGGTCATCCCGCCTCACATCCTGGCGAAGCAGAAGCTGCGGGAAGCGCTGGCGCTGATCGGCCAGCCGCGCGAATTCTGCATCCTGGTCTCCGACACGGTCCGCTGGTATCTGGAGGAACGGTTCGATTTCCACGCGCCTGAGCGCACCACCGAGGAGTTCCTCTACGAGTTGCAGGGGACCAATCTGCTGACGCCCGACCAGAAAGACAGCCTGAGCGAGTTCCTGCGGCGGTGCGACCTGGTGAAGTTCGCCCGCTACGAACCGGGCCAACCCGAACTGCACGATTTGCACGAATCCGCCTTGCGGCTGGTGGAAGAGACGGAGCCCATAATGGCCACGCTCCAGGCGGTCAAGGCGGGCGAGCAGGTATGACCTTTGGCCATCCATACTTTCTGCTGTTGCTGTTGTTGCTGCCGCTGCTGGGCTGGCTGAAGGGCCGGCAAGGGCAACCGCCGGCTTTCGTCTATTCCTCAGTCCAATTGGTGCGCGGCATTCTTAATGTGACCCGCACGCGCTCCGGCGCTTTCCTCGCCGCGCTGCGCTGGCTAATCCTGGCGCTGCTGATCCTCGCGCTGGCGCAGCCGCGCTTGACCCGGAGCGAAACCAAGATCAGCGCCAGCGGCGTGGATATCGTCGCGGTGCTTGACATGTCCTACAGCATGGCCGACGAGGATTTCGAGCTGCACGGCCAGCCTGCCGACCGGCTGACCATGGCGAAGGAGGTATTGAAGAAGTTCATTGATAAACGGCCCAACGACCGGATTGGACTGGTCGTGTTCGCCACCGACGCCTACACCGCCGCACCCATGACTCTGGATCATGATTTCGTCTTGCAGAACCTCGAACGGCTTCACCTTGGGACGATTGATGGGGGTTCGACGGCGATCGGGTCGGGCCTCAGCACAGCGATCAACCGCCTCCGCGACCTCAAGTCCAAGAGCAAGATCGTGATCCTGATGACCGATGGCCGGAACAATGCCGGGAAAGTGGCTCCGCGCACTGTCGCCGAAGCCGCCAAGGCCCTCGGCGTGAAGGTCTATACGATCGGCGTGGGCAAACGCGGTGAGTCGCGGCGGCCCCGCATGGATCGAAATGGCCGATACTTGACGGACTTCTTCGGCCGGAGAATATACGACCCTGACCCCGAGGACCTTGACGAGGGCGTGCTGCAGGAAATTGCGGACATGAGCGGCGGGAAATACTACCGCGCCGACAACTCCCAGAAATTCCAGGCCATCTACGCCGAGATTGACAAGCTGGAGAAGACCAAGGCGGACGTGAAGAAGTTCACGCATTATGACGAGCTGTTTGCCTGGGCGATTTCGCCCGGCCTCGGCTTGCTGCTCCTGGAAGTGCTCTTGCGCCACACGTTTTGGAGGAGGCTCCCATGATCTTCGCGAATCCACACATGCTTTGGCTGCTGCTGGTGATTCCCCCGGCGCTGCTGGCCTTTCTCTGGTGGGCCGCGCGCACGCGGCAGCGGTTGCTTACCCAGTTCATCCAGGCGCGGCTGCTGCCGACCTTGACGGTTGGTATCTCCGCCACGCGACAGAAGATCCGCGTGGGGTGCCTGATCCTGGCTGCCGTCTGCCTGATTCTGGCCCTGGCGCGGCCGCAATGGGGCTTCGACTGGGAGGAGATGAAGCAGCGCGGGCTGGACATTGTGGTCGCCATTGACACCTCGAAGAGCATGCTGGCGCAGGACATCCCGCCTAACCGACTGGCGCGGGCCAAGCTCGCGGCGCTCGAGTTGATGCAGCACGCCCGCTCCGACCGGCTCGGCCTTGTCGCCTTTGCCGGCAGCGCGTTTCTGCAATGCCCGCTGACCATTGACGACGCGGCTTTCCGACAAAGCGTTGAGGCGCTCAACGTGAACATCATTCCCCAGGGCGGAACCGCCATCGCCGACGCGATTGACACCGCCCTGACCGCGTTCAAGGAAGGCGACAACTATAAGGTGCTGGTGCTGCTTACTGATGGGGAAGACCACGACTCTGGCGCGCTGGAGGCCGCGGAAAGGGCAGCCAAAGCCGGCCTGCGCATCTTCACGATTGGCATCGGCACCGCGGAAGGCGAGCTGTTGCGCATCAAGGACGCACAGGGCGCCAGTGATTACATCCGCGACGAGCAGGGCAACGTGGTGAAGTCCCACTTGAACGAGCGGCTCTTGCAACAGATCGCCGGCGCGACTGAAGGCGGCTTTTACCTGCCCCT
>Ga0335078_10012248_pt1 | contig 12726 bp, 13 predicted proteins | sample Lox_Sample_32_FD_206711 | JGI IMG/M metagenome (GOLD analysis project Ga0335078, IMG submission 206711) | Soil microbial communities from Loxahatchee National Wildlife Refuge, Florida, United States - Lox_Sample_3.2 | ecosystem: Environmental > Terrestrial > Soil > Wetlands | place: USA... | reverse complement strand
CAACAACAAACCGACCTACATCCGCCTCGACCCCTCGAGGGGCCGAACACGCGCGCCGGCGTGCTGAGGCGACGTAGGCGTCGCCAACTCAATCCACGCCAACGACAGGGCATGCTGCTCGTGGTGGTCGCGGCCGCCGGGCTGATCGGTGTGTTCGTGTTGATCGCGGGCTACGTTCGAAACGTCTCCAAGCAGGTCGGCCCGAAGGTCGAGGTGCTCGAGCTGACGGCGCCGCTCCAGCGCTACGAGCCGGTGACGCCGTCGATGCTCGGCTACGTGTCGCTGCCCTCGAAGTGGGCACCGGCAAACGCGCTGCACAGCCCGGACTCGGCTATCGGCCTGGTGAGTCAGGTGGCTCTCCCCGCCGGCACCGAGCTCGAGCAGGGGATGCTCGGCACGCCGCCGACGCTGTCACCCGGGCAGCAGGAGATCGCGATCCTGGTGGACGCCGAGAGCGGCGTGGCGGGCGAGGTCACCCCTGGGAGCGTGGTCTCGATCATCGCCACGTACGCCGGCAACAACCAGGGCGGCAAGAACTCGGCGCGGGTGATCGTGCCCGTCGCCAGGGTGCTCGGCGTCGGCACGCCGACCACGGCGGGCGGGTCGGCGAGCGGCAGCTCGGCGCCGACGAGCCAGAACGAGGTCGTCCCCGTGACGTTCGCGCTCTCCCAGCAGCAGGTGCTCGCGGTCAGCTACGCCGAGACGTTCGCTCAGAAGGTCCGGCTCGCGCTGGTGGCGCCCGGCACAGGATCGGTCCCGCAGCCGCCCCCGTACACGCCGAGTCCGTGAGGGCGGTTCGGTGATTCGGATCGTTCTCGCAGTCAACGACAACCGCCTCGCCGATCACTTGTCGGGCCTCGCCGCCGAAAGCGACGAGCTCGAGATCGCGACGACGCTCCGCGACCCGCAGGAGCTCCGCGGGGCGCTGCCGCGAACCGACATCGACGCCGTGGTCGTGCACGACCGGCGCGGGTCGCTGCCGCTGATCGAGATCACCCGTGAGCTGACGATCGCGCACCCGGACCTCGGGCTCGTGCTGATCGTCTCCGAGAACTCACCCGAGGTCCTGCGCAGCGGGATGCAGGCCGGCGCGCGGGACGTAATCGCCGAGCCGATCGGCCTCGAGCAGCTCGAGACCAGCGTGCTCGCGGCGGCGGCGTGGACGCAGGCCCTGCGCCGGCGCGCCGCGCGCGATGCCCATGGCGAGCTGCACGGCCTGGGACGCGTGGTCACGGTGGTCGGGTCGAAAGGAGGGGTCGGGACGACGACGGTCGCCGTGCACCTCGCGCTCGCCGCGCGCGAGCTCGGCGAGGCGTCGGTGTGCCTGGTCGAGTACGACCTGCAGGCCGGCGACCTCCGCGCGTTCCTCGACCTTCCCTACCGCCGCAGCGTGGTCGACCTCGCGGCCGTGGCCGACGAGCTGACCTCGCGCCACCTCCAGGAGACGCTGTACACCCACGCCACCGGGATGCGAGTTCTGCTCGCGCCGCAGGAAGGCGAACAGTCCGACCTGGTCACGGCGGCGGGCGCGCGCAACATCCTGACCGCGATCCGCACACGCGAGGACCTGACGATCGTGGACGCCGGCTCGACGCTGACCGAGGCGAGCGCGATCGCCGCCGAGATGGCCGACACGGTGCTGATCGTGACCACGCCCGACGTGGTGGCGCTGCGCGGGGTCTCGCGGCTGTGCTCGCAGTGGGATCGGCTCAAGGTCGAGCCGCCGGAGATCGCCGTGCTGCTCAACCGCACCTCGCGGCGGCTCGAGGTACCACCCGACCTCGCTCGCCGGGTGGTACCGGCCCCCGTGCTCCAGACGACCGTGCCGGCCGACTTCTTCTCGCTCGAGTCCGCGATCAACACGGGCATTCCGGCCGCCGGCGCCGCGAGCGACACGATGCTGCGCCCGATGGCCAGCGTCCTCGGCGAGATCTCGGCGCTGCGCCCGGCGGCGTCCGACGGACCTGAGACCTCGGCCGCGAAGCGCATCGCCGCGCGGTTCGCCGGCGAGAGCGGGCAGGCCACGATCGAGTTCGCCGGCCTGCTGCCGCTGATGCTCGTGGTGATCCTGCTGCTGTGGCAGGTGGTGCTGCTGGCGATGACGTTCGTGTTCGCCGGTCACGCCGCCAGGGCGGGGGCGCGGGCGCTGGCTGTCGGCGACGCGGTGCAGACCGCGGCGGTTGGTGACCTGCCGTCGGCGTGGCAGTCGGGCGCCACGGTGAAGCAGACCGTCCAGCAGGCCTGCGACGGCAGCTCCCCGACCTCCTCGGGCGTGATCGACGGCTGCGTCAAGGTCTCGGTCCAGACCCCGCTCCTCGTACCCGGGCTGTTCGACGGCGTGCTGCCGTCGATCACGTCGAATGCCGGGACGGTGATCGAGGACGCCGCGCTGCCGTCCGAGCAGCAGTTCGTGCTCGCGACCACTCCGGGTTCAGGAGCCGGTTGCGGCTCGACGAGCGCTCCCGGCTCATCGCTCGTGCTCGCGCCGAAGCAGTACGTGAATCCGTTCAGGAACTCCGTCGGCCTGGTTCCGGAGCGGATCGACCAGGGCGTCGACTACTCCGGGAATGGCCCGATCGAGGCCATCGGCAACGCGACCATCGAGTTCGTTGGGAACCTGGGGTGGCCGGGGTACTCCTACATCGCGTACCAGCTCGACGACGGACCCGAGGCCGGTCAGTGGATCTACATCGCCGAGGACATCTACCCGGTCGCCGGGCTGCACGACGGCGAGCAGGTACGGGCGGGCCAGCCGATCGCCACGTTCGAGCCCGGCGACGACGGGATCGAGACGGGGTGGGCGATCCCGGATCCGGCGGCGCCGGAGCCCGTAGCCCATGGCTACTACACCGAAGGGGATCGCACCGCCGCCGGTCAGGCCTTCAGCGACTTCCTCCAGTCGATCGGGGCACCGGGCGGATGCGGTGAGGGCAGGCCGATCGTGGGGACCTACTCGTGAGCCCGATCGCTCCTGTACCCGAGCGTCGCCATCTCGGGCGCGGCGGAGTGCTGTTGGCGCTGCTGCTCGCGGCCGTGCTGGCCACTGGACTCGTGGTTGCCACGACGTCGGGCGGGCGCCAGGCGCCCCCGCCGTCGTTCCGGGTGGTCGGGCAGCCTGCCCCCGGCCCGTTCTCGAATGCCGCGCACGGCCTGCCCGCAGCGGCCGTCCAGGCCGCTCGCACGTTCTTCGCCGGCTACCTCGCCTACCTCTACGGTCACGGCACCGCGAGCCAGATCCGGGACGCGTCGACCCAGCTGACCGCGAAGCTGCCGAAGGGGCCGCTGTCGATCTCGCCGGCCGGGCGCAGGCTCCATCCGAGGGTCGTCAGGCTGGGCGCGCGCGAGGCGGCCGGGCCCGCCCTGCACGTGACCGCGCTGATCGGCGACGGGATCGCCCGCTATCCGATCCGGACCGTCATGGCCCACGAGCGGGGCGGCTGGGAGACGACCCAGCTCGTCAGCCCGGAGTAGCCCGTGCGCTCGGAGTCCGGACAGTCGACGGTCGAGTTCGCGGGCACGATCGTGTGGCTGCTGCTCGCCGGGCTGTTCGCGTTCCAGCTGGCGGTGGCCGGGTGGACGGTGGTGTCGGCCGGCAACGCGGCGCGTACGGCGGCGCGTCTCGTGAGCCGCAACGACACCCAATCGGACGCGCGCAACGTGGGGATCAAGGGACTCGCCGCGCGCGGGCTCGACAGCGCGACCATCAGCTTCGGGTCCGGTCCGAGCGGCGGCGACGAGGCGACGGTGACTGTCCAGATCCCGCCCGTGTTTCCCGGTGTGTCACTGATCAAGCCGACGATCACCGAGGGGGCGGAGGTCCCCCCGACCGGCTGATGGGTCTGCGCGACCGGATCGTCGCCGAACGCGAGCAGCGCTCGACGCTCGACGGCACGGACTACTACCGCCGCCGCCTGCTCGAGGAGGTGAACTTCGCCGAGCTCGGCGAGCTGACCGACGCGCAACGGCGGGTTCGCCTCGAGCGGATCGTCGGGCAGATGGTCAGCCGCGAAGGCCCGGTGATGACCACCTCGCAGCGCTCACAGCTGATCCGGCGGGTGATCGACGAGGCGATCGGGCTCGGCGTGATCGAGCCGCTCCTCGGTGACGAGACGATCACCGAGATCATGGTCAACGGCCCGTCGGAGGTCTGGATCGAGCGGGACGGTCGGATCGAGGCCACCGACGTCCGCTTCTCGAGCGAGGCGCAGCTGATGCAGACGATCGACCGGATCGTCTCGCAGGTCAACCGCCGCGTGGACGAGTCGAGTCCGATGGTGGATGCCCGGCTACCGACCGGCGAGCGCGTGAACGTGATCATCCCGCCGCTGTCGCTGATCGGGCCGGTGCTCACGATCCGCCGCTTCCCGCGCCGGTTCACGCTCGCGCAGCTCGTGGAAATGGGCACGCTCGACGAGCCGACCCGCCGGCTGCTGTCCGCGCTCGTGCGGGCTCGGCTCAACGTCGTGATCTCGGGCGGTACCGGCGCCGGCAAGACGACGCTGCTGAACGCGTTGTCGGCCGCGATTCTCGAGCGCGAGCGCATCGTCACGATCGAGGAGTCGGCCGAGCTTCAGCTCCAGCAGCGCCATGTGATCGCGCTCGAGGCGCGGCCGCCGAACGTCGAGGGCAGGGGCGAGGTGACGATCCGCGACCTCGTCCGGAACAGCCTCCGCATGCGCCCGGACCGGATCATCATCGGCGAAGTCCGCGGCGTCGAGACGCTCGACATGCTCCAGGCGCTCAACACCGGCCACGAGGGCTCGCTCGTCACCGTCCACGCCAACACGGCCGACGACGCGCTCTACCGCCTGGAGACCCTGGCCACGATGAGCGACCTCCACATCCCCCACGCGGCGCTGCGCGAGTACATCAACAACGCGATCCACGTGATCGTCCAGATCGAGCGCGGCGCCGACGGCGTGCGGCGCGTGAGCGAGGTGGCGGTCGTCGGCTCGCGCCGCGGCGAGCCGTTCCGTCTTGGGACCGCGATGCGGTTCGAGGCCGACCCGGTCCAGCGGGAGCGCCGGCTGTCCGGGCGCTTCCACCACTACGGCCTGCCCGAGCGCATCCTCGAGCAGCTGAAGCTCGCCGGCGTCGACGTGCCGAGCGCGTTCGCGGCCGCCACCGGCGCCGCGGTTCCGAGTCGGGAGGCGGTGTGACCCATTCCCTGACCGCCGGGCTGGTGCTGTTCGCCGTGGTCGCGGTCGTCGCGCTCGTCGGCCTGTGGCTGCTGGCATCGGGATCCGCGCGCCGCAGCCAGGTGATGCAGCGGGGCGGCGTCGACCTGCGTCGCGGACCGACGCTCGACGAACGGCTCGACGCGCGTCTGCTCCGGACGCGGAGCGGCACCGACCTCGCCGCGCGGCTGCGTTCTGCGGGCAGCGAGCTCAGCGCCGCCCGCTTCCTGCTGATGGTCGGGGGCGTGTCGCTCGGGGCGCTCGTTCTGGTCAGCCTCCTATTCCCGCCGCTGCTCGCGATCGCGGCCGCCCTGCTGGCGGGCTGGGGCTGCTTCGTCTGGCTCGCCCGCCGGCTCGACAAGCGCCGCGAAGAGTTCATCGCGCAGCTCCCCGAGGTGGCGCGCCTGCTCTCGAACGGCGCCTCGGCCGGACTGTCGGTTCCGGCGGCGATCGAGCTGGCCATCCGGGAGATCGACGAGCCCGCGAGCGAAGAGCTGCAGACCGTGGTCGACGAGCTGACGTTCGGCCGTTCCCTCGACGATGCGCTCGACGGCCTGCAGCGCCGGCTCCCCTCGCGGGAGATCGCCGTGCTGATGACCACGCTGATCATCCAGCACCGCGCCGGCGGCGACGTCGTGCGGGCGTTGCAGGAGCTCTCGACGACGCTGGACGCCCGCCGCGAGACCATGCGCGAGGTGCGCACGGTGATGGCGGGCGCCGTCTACACCGCCTACATCGTGCCGCTGATCGGCGTCGGCTCGCTGGTCATGCTGAACACGATCAACTCCCACACGCTCGACCGGATGACGACGAGTCCGGTTGGGATTGCGGCGCTGGTCGTCGCCGCGGGGCTTTACGCCGCGGGATGGATCGCGATCCGCCGGACGACGAGGATCGAGGTGTGATCAATCCGCTGTTGACAGGGCTGGCCGCGGCGCTGTGCTGCGGAGTGGCGATCCGGGGCTTCGTGATGATGCGGTCGGCATCGGCGGTGGAACGCCGCGAGCTCGCGATGGAGCTGCCCGAAGAGGGCAGGCGCCGCGGCCCGACTCGCCAGCTGATCGATCTCGTGGGCGCCAGGCTCGGGCCGGTCCTGCTCAGCCGCATGAGCGACCGGCGCCGGGACTCGATCCGTCGCAAGCTGGATCTCGCCGGGAGACCTGGGGGCATGACCGTCGAGCGCTACGCCGAGCTGAAAGCGGCCGCGGTGGCGCTTGGCATCGCCGGCGGCTTCATCTGGGGGCTTCTCGTGAGCTCGTGGCTGCTGGGGCTGGTGGTGGCCGCGCTCGGCGTCATCGCGGTCGACGTCTGGATCTCACGTGTCGGGCGCCACCGTCAGGCGGTGCTCGAACGGGAGCTGCCCGATTTCATCGACATCCTCGCGATCACCGTCCGCGCCGGGACCGGATACCGAGCCGCGCTCGGGCGGGTGGCGTCGTCGCTCGAGGGTCCCCCCGCCGAGGAGATCGCGCGAACGTTGCGGGAGATGGATCTGGGCGCGACCAGGCGGGAGGCGTTCGAGGCCCTCCGCTCGCGCAACTCGAGTCCCACGCTCGACAGCTTCGTCGGGGCCCAGCTCCAGGCGGAGGAGCTCGGCGTCCCGCTGTCCGACGCGCTCGCCAGCATCGCCGCCGACACGCGTCGGGCGGCGGCACAGGAGGCTCGCCGGCGCGCGCAGCGAGCAGCGCCGCGGATCAGCCTGATCGCGGCGGCCTTGCTCCTTCCAGCGACGATGCTGCTGATCGCCGTCGGGCTGTTCATCGGTTCAGGCCTCAACTCGTTCCACATCCTTGGCTGAGAACACGAACATCACGAACGAATGGCTGGGACGGCTGGTACGCGTGCTGCTCGTGTTCCGCTGTCTGGTGCTGCTCGTCACCGTCGTACTGCTGCCGGCCAAGCAGCACAGCGCGGTCATCGGGATCGCCGTGATCATCGCCGCGCTGATCAGCTACGTGCCGCTGCGGCACTGGAACCGGATCGCGCCGTCGCTGTCGCGTCACCCGGCCTACCTTGCTTCCGAGGTGGCGCTGGCCACGTTGATCCTCGCCGCCGCCGGCGCGCGGAGCTCGTTCTTCTATTTCACGCTGGCGACGGCGGCGCTGGCCGGAGTGGTCTACGGCCGCCGTGGCGCGCTGCCGTTCTCGGCGCTGCTGATCGCGGCGTACGAGCTCGTGGCGCTCGAGGGGCTGCCCGACCTGCACCCTATCCACGACGTGCAGAGCATCGTATTCGTGCCGATGCTGTATCCCGCCGCGCTGGCCGCGGGCGTCGCGGCCCGGGAGCTGGTCGAGCGCGGAGCGCAGACGGAGGCGCTGTTGCGCGACCGGACCGAGGACCTCGCCGCCGAGCGCGAGCGGCTGCGGGTAGCCCGTGAGCTCCACGACTCGCTTGCAAAGACCGTCGAGGGCCTGTCGATGAGCGCGTCGATGCTGCCGGCCCGCTGCGAACGCGATCCCGTGGTCGCGGCAAGGGTCGCGCGGCAGCTCGCCGAGGATGCCCGTCAGGCCGCGGTCGAGGCCCGCTCCCTGATGTCCGGCCTGCGCACGCCCGTCGCCGAGCTACCGCTCGCCGACGCGGTCCGCCGGCGCGTGGAGGGCTTCGGCGCGCGTTCGGGGATCGCCGTCGGGTTCGACGGCGGTGGCCTCGGGAGCCTCGGTGAGCTCCCGTCGAAGGTCAAGCACGAGCTGCTGCGGATCCTGAGCGAAGCGCTCAACAACGCCCAACGCCACAGCGGCGCGAGCAGCGTGTCGGTGTCGCTCGAGAACGACGTGGACGGTCTGGTGCTGTCGGTCAGCGACGACGGCGCGGGGCTGCCCGCCCCCGTCGACATCGACGCGCTCAAGGCCGACGGGCATTTCGGCCTCGCCGGAATGCAGGAGCGGGCCAGGACGATCGGCGCGAAGCTCAGCGTCGACTCCGCTCCCGCCGGCGGCACGACCGTCGCCGTCCGTCTCCCATCCGTGCCCGAGGAGAGCCTCGTGGCGGTGCCCTCCGGCGAAGACGATACGAGCGTGCACGATGTTCGGCCGAGTCTGCTCCGCCGGCGGTCCGCGAGGGCGCGAGCATGATCCGCGTCCTGATCGTCGACGACAACGCCGTGATCCGGCGCGGAATCGGCGCGCTGCTCGACGAGGCCGAGCAGGTCGAGGTCGTCGCCGAGGCCGGTGACGGTCAGGAGGCGATCCGCCTGGCCTCGGAGCTGCGGCCCGACGTCGTCCTGCTCGACGTCCGGATGCCGGTGATGGACGGAATCGAGGCGGCCGGTCCGCTGTCGGAGCGGGCACGGGTGATGATGCTCACGTACACCGACGAGCAGGAGCAGGTGGTGGCCGCGATCCGGGCCGGGGCGTCGGGCTATCTCGTCCACGGCCAGTTCGACGCCGACGAGCTCGTGACGCGCATCCGCCAGCTCGCGGCGGGCGAGACCGTCCTGTCGCCGGCCGTCGTGGGGACGGTGTTCGAGGCTTTGCGCAAGACCCCGGGCGCCCCCGACGACCCATTCGGTCCGGCGTCGCTGACCTCGCGAGAGCGCGAGATCATGAACCTCATCTCCCAGGGGCTGACGAACGGACAGATCGCCGAGCGCTTCGTGCTCAGCGAGAAGACCGTCAAGAACCACGTGAACCGGATCTACGGCAAGCTCGGCGCCTCCAACCGGGCCCAGGCCACGGCCCTGTGGCTCGGCACCGCACCGCGCCAAAAGCCGTGATCTGCAGGGTAAACGCCCGAGGGGCCCAACCGGATTTGGGCCCCCGGGACCGCTGAGAATGAGCCCCCGGCCTCTGGCGGGGGCGCCTGTGGCGACCTAGCCTCAGGTCCACGAATTCAGTTCCGTCGCCCCCAAGCAAGGAGCCGCCGAATGTCACAACTCGTCCTTCACATCGCCTCCCGCGCCAGAGTCGCGCGCCACTCCGCCGCCGAGACGTTCGCGGCCTGCGCGAATCGGACCTTCAAGCGCTTCGCCCGCGAGCAGACCGGCCAGGACATGGTCGAATACGCCGGGGTGCTGCTGGTCGTCGCTCTGATCATCGCCGCGGTCGTCGCGAGCGGTCTCGACACCACGGTCAAGAACGGCATCAGCGGCCTCGTCAACGACATTCTCAGCGGCAAGAAGCCGGCCGGCGCCAGCGGGTAGCCCGGCTGACCCGGGGGGTCGGACCCGAGAGGCACAAGCTCCGGCTTGTGCCTCTTTTGCTTTAAGCGCCAGCCGTTCTAGGGCTGGGGCGGTGGGGTGGCTCCGATCGGCACGCCGGTCACGTCGGCGCTGCCGTTCGGCAGCTCAACGTTGATGGTCGAGGTCGACGCGGGTGGCGCGGGGAAGTAGGCCCAGACGGGATAGCTGTCGCCGGGATTCATGTTGGGATTGATCCCGGCGACGACCGCGTGCCCGGAGGTGCTGTCGCGAACCGGGATGTACTCGGTGCCGGTCGCGGGGTCGACCAGGTAGAAGGCGCTGATCGTGTTGGAGTCGCCGCTGCTGGCCGCCTGTCCGGCCTGAGGCGGGACAGTGGGCGTGCCGGCGAAGGCTTGCTCGGCGTCGCATTTACCGCTCGTGGCGCTCGCGCAGGCGATGGTCATCCTCGCCACGGCGAGGTCGCCTTCCCTGAACACCGAGTTGACCGTGACGTTGAAGCTCCCCTGACCGTTCTGCGCGCTGGGGGAGTAGCTCGCGACGCGGCTCTGCGAGCCCGCCGTCGATGAGGTTTGCGCGCCGGTGGTGGGGGGTGCCGTCGGGGGTGTCGGCTTCCTGACGGCGAACACGATCGTCACGCGGCGGTTGAGTGCTCGTCCGGCGGGGTTGTCCTGCCCGTCCGGAAGGGTGTTCGGCGCGACAGGATCGGCGGCGCCCTTGCCCGCCGCCTGGTAGTTGATGCCCGAGGTGAGCGGTGTCAACGCGGCGACGACCGATTGCGCGCGTGCCTGGGACAGCGGGCCGTTCACCGAGGACGGCCCGATCGAGTCGGTGTAGCCGGTCACCTGCACCGGGCCGATGGCGCGGGCTCTGATCTGGGGGGCGACGTGGGCCAGGATCGAGTGCGCGGCCGCCGTCAGGTTCGACTTGTCGAAGTGGAACAGCACGTCGGCGCGGAGCGTGAGGGTGTCGCGGGTCGCCGACTCCTGGTCGCTGCCGGTGGGATTGCCGGCGGTCAGCACGAGGTTGTCCGTCGGCAGCGTCAACCCGGTCGTATTGGTGCTGTCGGGGGGGCGGTCGAACGGCGCGGCCGACGACGCCTGAACGCCGGCGGTGGCCACGGGTCCGGAACCCGATGTGATCGGCACGTTCGGGACCTGTGGTCCGCCTTGCGGGAACAGGACGTCAAGCGCGGTGACCGGTGAGGTCGGCGCCGGGAACCTCACCCATGCCAGATGAGTCACGTTGTCATAGACGTTGCTCGGCAGCTGGGAAACGTTGGGTTGTCCACTGGCGTCCCGGACCGCGAGGTACTCCTTGTTCGCCTGCGGGTCGACGAGAGCGACGGCGGACGGGGTGTTGAAGTCGTTGTTGCCATTCATCTCGATCTCCGGAGGCGCGAACGCGAACTCCAGATCGCAGCCGGTGCTGGGGTCCTCGAGGCAAGTGACGCCGAAGTCGAGCACGACATATGGCCCCTGGCGCCGGAGGTCGTAGATCGTCAGGCGCATCTTCTCGGGGCCTTGCCCCCCGTCGGCGACGTCGGTGACCGTGGCCACGGCGTGGTTGACCGGTTTGGCGTGCGTCGGGCCCGTGGCGGTCGACGTCGTGCTCGTGGCCATCTTGTGCTGCGAGCCGCCGCACCCGGCGAGCGTCGCAGCGCACACAGCCGCCGCCAGGATCGCAACTCGGCCATCAGGTCCCAGGCGCCAGCGGGACCTCCCAAACCTCCGCGCCGGGCTTGTCATGCCTCTAATCAGGTAATCACAACACCGGCGCCGCGGCGTCGATTCGGTGACACACTCCGAGGCGGGATGGCGGCCTCTGTGACTGTGATCGGCGTGGGGTGCGAGATCGACCGCCTGTTCTCCGGACAGCCGGCGGTGCTGCCGGTGCCGGCGCCGCCCGGACAGGACGATCTGCGCGACCTGTTCGACGCGATCGCCGGGCCGCTCCGGGCCGACCGGGCCGTGATCGTGATCATGGGCGACTGGTTGCCCGAGGAGGCGCTGCGCGGCGTCCGCACGGTCCATTCGCTGCTCCAGACCGATCGGGTGGCGGTCCACGTCACCGGGCTTCCACCGCTCGCGGCCAGCGTGCTCGCGGCGCTGGCGGGGGCGCTGGCGCCACACGCGCCCTCCGCCGGCGCGCTCGCCGGCGCGCTCGAGACGATCGCCGGCGAGCTCTACGTGCTCGCCTGGACCGGGAGCGTCGCCGGGCTCAAGCACCCGTCGGTGTCGCTGTTCCACCACGCGCGCTCGCTGCTGCCTGGCTCGGCGTTCGGCGTCGGCCTGCAGCCAGAGGCGTTCGTTCAGCCGATCTCGCGGGATCCGGACGTTCCGTTGACCGCGCCCGAGCATCCGCTCGAGCTGCTCGTGGCGCCGACGGAAACCGCCGAGCTGAGCTGGACCCTCGAGTTCGTGGCGCCCGCGCTCGGGGACGTGCCCGTGCGCGAGCTGCCCGCCACCATGCACGGCCCCGACTGGTGGGGCTCCTCGCGCCTCGCCGAGATCGTCGGCGTGCCCAGCAGCCTCGAGTCGCTGGCCGATGTGGCGTTCGCCGAACCGGCGGTGCCGTGCGGGTGGTGCGCGGAGCCGATCCTGGCCACGCCCTGTCCGTTCTGCGGCGAGGCTGCGGCGCCCGGGGCGAACCGGGTGGAGCAGGGACGGGCTTAGACGGGCCTGACGGGGTCGCGAAGCCCGAGAAACTCGACACTCGCCGCGCCGTCCGGATCGAGTGTCGGGAAACTCGCGCCAGAGCAGAGTGAACCCCCATTCACCGCCGAAGGTGAGTCGAATGTCGACTTACTCGTGGACGCGGCCGCCGGCGAACCTTGGTGCGCGATCGCGGCCGGCGGTGAGCCTTCTTCGGGATCGCGCCCGGCGGTGAGCCTTCGTCGGGATCGCGGCCGGCGGCCGACAGACTCACGCCCGCGCGCGCGATGGGTCACAACCTCACACTCGACCTCCCGCCGGAGCCGACCGCGTCCGGCGATCCGCCGCTAACCGAGGTCCACGCCGGCGGAAAGGAATTCGTCGGCGTGTCCCCCGAGCGTCTCCACCACCGACCGCGCGTGAACGCACAGCCGCATCCGCCGCGGCGGCACCGCGCGGTCGACGCGCACCACCGCGCCGTCCTTGCCCAGCCAGATCAGATCGAGCGGCATCCGCATCCCGAACGTGTGGACCGACGGGCACCGCCCGATCAGCAGCGCGTGGTCGGCGGGCAGCGATTCCAGTCCGGCGAGACCGTGCCGGCGCGCCTTGCCGCCCTTGGCCTCGACGAGCGTCAGCCCGCCCGGGAGCGAACGTTGAGGAAGCCCGGCAAAGCGCTCGGTGTACGTCGACTTCGGCACCCGCGCCGCAGCCTACCCGCGAGCACCCTTCTCTGACCCGATGCTCCCATGGGGGCCCA
>Ga0335078_10012247_pt1 | contig 12726 bp, 12 predicted proteins | sample Lox_Sample_32_FD_206711 | JGI IMG/M metagenome (GOLD analysis project Ga0335078, IMG submission 206711) | Soil microbial communities from Loxahatchee National Wildlife Refuge, Florida, United States - Lox_Sample_3.2 | ecosystem: Environmental > Terrestrial > Soil > Wetlands | place: USA... | reverse complement strand
GCAGGTTCTGCAAACCGGCCGGCTCCCGGAAGGCATGCCGAAATTCGATTTCACGGCCGCGCAAATCTCCGATATCGCGGCGTTCCTGCACAGCTTTCGCGTCGCCGGCTACGATGCCTCGCGCAATCGGCCTCCGAGCGTGGTTGTCGGAGACGCCAAGGCAGGCGCGGTCTATTTCCAAACGAAGTGCGGGTCCTGCCATTCCGCGACGGGCGACTTAAAGGGTATCGGCACTAGAGTCTCTGACGGCCGGACGCTGCAACAGCGCTGGCTGATGCCGCCTGTGGGCGGACGCGGAGGCAACACGGGCGCGGTGGCGACAGTCACGGTCACGCTTCCCTCGGGGCAGCGCGTGGAAGGCCGGCTGGGACGCATTGACGATTTCATCGTGACGCTGGCTGCGGCCGACGGAACGCAGCAGACCTTTCGGAGGGACGGCGATAATCCCAGGGTCGAGATTCACGACCCGCTACAACCTCACAAGGATCTGTTGCGGGTTTATTCGGACAAAGACATTCACGACGTGACGGCGTATTTGGTGACTCTCAAATGAAAGCTTTCCTCTCGGCGCTTCTGATGAACACGCCCGCACAACGGAGCCTGGCGCGGAGGCGCCCGGGGAGTTGTTGGGCTGTTTGGGGGGGCGCGCCGGTCCTGTGCGGGCTTCTGATGTGCAGCGCGGCTGCCGCGCAGATGCTCGATCCCGCGACGCTCGCCAAGCCTTTGGGCGATTCGTGGCCAACGTATTCGGGCGATTATTCCGGCAAGCGTTACAGTTCGCTCACGCAAATCAATCAGTCGAACGTGAAGAATCTCACGCTCGCATGGGTTGGCAGGATTGCGGCGGGTCCGGGAGGGCGCGGTGGCGCGCCGACAACCACGGGCGGGGAAGGCACCGGCGAAGCTGCGGCTGGCGGCGGTACCAGCATCAAAGGCGCGGTTCTCGAAGTCAACGGCGTCTTGTACGTAGCTACGCCGGATAACGCGTGGGCTCTGGACGCTCGCGACGGGCACGAGCTCTGGCACTACTTCTGGCGGACTCGCGGCGGAACGCACATCGGCAATCGCGGATTTGGAATGTACGGAAACTGGCTGTTCATGGAAACGCCCGACGATTACCTTGTTTCGCTCGATGCGAGAACCGGGGCCGAGCGCTGGCATAAACCGATCGCGAGCTTTGAGCAGCAGTATTTCTCCACCACCGCGCCGATCGTTATCGGCAATCACGTTCTGGTGGGGACCGGAGACGACTTGGATGAACCCGGCATTTTGCAATCCTTCGATCCGGAAACGGGAGATGTGCAATGGAAGTACTATTCGGTCCCGATGAAGAAGGGTGACGCCGGTCTCGAGACCTGGAAGAATTTGGATGCTGCGAAGCACGGGGGCGGGCAGATGTGGGTTCCCGGTTCTTACGATCCGGAGACGCACCTTTATATCCTCGGCACAGGCAATCCTTCGCCGGCCTATACGTCGGTGAGCCGCGGCGAAGGGGATAACCTCTACACTTGCGCCATTGTCGCGATCAACGTCGATACGGGCAAGATGGCTTGGTACTATCAGACCTCGCCGCACGACACCCACGATTGGGATAGCGCGCAGACTCCGGTGTTAGTGGACGGCGAGTTCAATGGCAAGCCTCGCAAGATGGTGCTGACGGCCAGCCGCAACGGTTATTACTTCACGCTCGACCGGCTCACGGGGGAGCATCTGGTCACCGGCAAGTACACCGACGCGGCGAATTGGGCCTCGGGCTACAACGCCAAGGGCGCGCCAGTGCGCGATCCGAAGAAGGACTTCGATATCGGCGGGTCGCTGGTCTCTCCGGCCAACGGTGGCATCACCAATTGGCCGCCACCCGCTTACAGTCCGGACACCGGATTATTCTACGTTCCGCAAAACGACAGCTACGCGATGTACTACCTGACCGAAACCGATCCGCGAGGCGCGATGGGGCTCGGCGGCAAGGAAGAGCAGAGCGTCGGATCGACCGGCGGCTACCTGACAGCGATCGACTACAAGACCGGCAAAGTCGTATGGCGGCACAAGTTCCCCGGAACCGGCGGCGGAGGCGCGCAGGGATTGCTGACGACAGCCGGCAAACTTCTATTTGGCGGCGATCTCGGCGGCAACATCGTCGCCTACGATTCGGCCAACGGAAAACCGCTGTGGCACTCGCACATCGGGCAGGTGTCGAACGCGCCGGAGACGTACATGCTCGACGGGCACCAGTACCTGCTGGTGGCCGCGGGCGATTCGCTGTTCGCGTTCACGTTATATTGAGCGCGCTCCTGATCAGTAGACACCTCTATTTTCAATGGCGTCCTTGTTTTTTCACCGTCCCTAAAAAAGTCTTTTATGCGCAGCATCACGCCTTTCGATTGCTGGTTTAAGCCGGCGGCCGATATACTCCAGCCATGGCCAGCCGCGCAAACATCGTTTGTCTGATCGCGCTCGGTTCGCTGGCTTCGGCATTCGGGCAAACAGAAACTACGCGCAGCGATCCCGGTCAAACCGCACAGAAGTTCATTGGCGAAAAGCTAGCACTCTGGAAGCAGAGGCTAAAGCTCGACGATTGACGGATCTCTGCGTCGTTCGTTCATCGGGCCGATCTTCCGCCGAAGACCATGGGCGGGATCCGCTGGGACCGGAATAAGAAAACTGCCGAGATTTGGGTGCTGGACGCGTCGGAGTACAAGCTGCCCGCACAGGCGATGCTCGACGATATGGAGCTGACCCTAGTTCACGAACTGGTTCATCTCGATCTCACGTCGCTGCCGCGGGGGCAAGCCAGCCGCGGCAGCGAGGAGCGCGCAGTCGAGGGCATCGCGCAAGCAATGTTGGAGTTGGATCGCGAGAAGCGGTAGACTGCTTCCCGGTCAGCCTCACTACTTACGAAACGCAGGGTCGCCGAAATGACGCAGAGCCGACGGCCCCTTTAGCGCCGAGGCGCCCTGCGCGGTCTGTGCGCGGTATGCGTTACCGCGGAGAACCGCCTCATTGCGGGTCATCCCGGAGCCTTTTCCAAACTGTACGGCTGGTTTACGGTCTTCCGCGGCCGGATCCACGCTTTTGCGTACGATGCCGACCTTGGCGGGTTGACCGCCGAAACAGCCCAGGCTGCCCGCCAGAACAAAGGCGGCCACGCCGATGAATCGCGATTTCATAAATCCATCCTTCCAGCGCAATTTTTGCGCTCATCCTACCCATCAGGATCGAAACATGGATCCGTACGCGGCGCCCGGCATGGGGCTGTCCGATTTCACGGTACGCGCGCGCGCCTAAGAATGTCCTGAATTGTGCCTAAAATATTCCTAAATCAGTGGCAATCCCATACATCAACAGGCAAGCGTGTGCTCCGCAAGCGGGCCACGTAACGGGATTCTGGCCAGACCTCCTTCTCTTTTCTAGAACGGTGTGCCGCCTGAGCCGGTAAAATGGAGCTTACGAGGCTCCTTTTGAAGCTCTCCGTCATCTTGCTGCTGCTGCCGCTCACGTTATCGGCATTCGAGCAGCCTTTGCCCCCTCAGGCGCTCCAACATGGAGTTCGAGCTTCCGGGCAAGCCGTTGTTGTGTTCGAGGATGGACGTGCACCGTCGGCTCAGAATGCTTGCTCTCTGGTGGAAGCAGCCGTCGGGGGAAGATCACTATTTGTTTTGACCAGCCAGGGGCTGGTAGTGACTCAGGCAGGCGCTCTGGCCGCGTTGGGCGCCGATGGAGCGATCGCATGTATCCAGTTCGATACCTGGGTGGAACACCTTCCCGAGAATTACGCGGAAAGCGTCATCGCCGGGTTCTCAAGTACGGAGCGCGGCCCCTCAAAAGCCACGTTCGAGCGTTATGTCCGAGACAACCTTCGCCTGATTTATTTGAGTTATAAGGTAACCGTGGAGAAGTCGCCGGATGGGGCCTATCGCGTGGCATTCTCCGCGCCCACCGCTCCTGCTCCGACCGACTTGCGGCCGCGCGGCGAATGGAAGATGGTCTCGCCGGCACAATATCCTGTTCCTCAGATTGTCCACGACGGCGACGAGGTCCGTTTGCTCCTTTACACCAACCCAAACGGGGTCGAAATGGTTGATTATCTGCGCATCGGCCGGGCGGATAAGATGCCGAAGCGCAAGGATGCGGCTCGCGACGCTTACGCGCTGGACTCCGAGTTCACGCTCGCCAAGCCCACCGTCAGCGTGAATGGAATCCCACTAGAAGCGGTGCCGCTCCCCGATGTTCTTCGCGGCGGCGTCGTGTGGGTCTACGCGCCCGGATACGGCCGTTATGTTCTGTCGTTCGCGCAGCATCCGGGGCTCGAAAGAGCCGGAGAAGTCAGCGGAAATCTGCTCACTTTTTCCCTGGATGGCAATATTGTTCGAATCGCCTGCGCGGACCGGATCGCCGCCGGTGGCGGAATCTACAATGTCTACGCCGAGCGCGACGAATCGTGGCAGCCGGCGGATCCCAAGGATCGCGGGCGATTCATGATTGGGACTTCGCCGGGAGTGGAGACGGCCAGCGGGAGGTAGACAGCGTTGTAGAATGGCGTCCCCAGGGGGATTCGAACCCCCGTTACCGCCGTGAAAGACCTTGTGACCTAGCCGATTCTTGGACCGGATCGGAGAATCTCGCATAATCGCCTGAAAAATAGGTGCCTACTTAACTTACTTGATTCCCCATGGGGAAAAAGGTTGTATAGTGAAAAGCCTGCCATGCCGAATTTGGATGACGCCCTGATTGACCAAGTTCGCCAAATAGTCGAGGAGCATTATCAAAAGGACAGTTCTCCGCTGATGCTCTCAACCCTAGGAGCGAGGCTACGCAAAGACGGTCTTTGGGAACCAGACAAGGCGAAGGGCCGAACGCTTCGTCAAGTACTCGAAGCGGCTCATGATCCGGAGTTGGTGCTTGTGCGCGATCCGGATTCTCCCGCATTTGTGGCTGTCACGACCAGTGCTCAAAAGAAGATCGTCGATGCTTGGATCGAAAGGCGAAGTCAAGCAGCAACGAGCGTACCGAGCCTCAATGCTTTGCCGCGGTCCGTGCTTGTTGCTTTTTGTGTTCCGCAAGAGCCAGGCAGGGCTGTTTTCATAAGCAAGCGCCCCCCGTTCAAATACCAGATCTGTCCACGCAGCGAAGCTAACCTTGATGAGTTGGTAGAGATCGACGAGAAATACAGGCGCCCAGGCCTAGACGTCCGAGGTGAATTGAGCGCATCGGATCGCCTCGACTTGCAAATGAAAATCACGACCTGGAGCAAGGATACAAATATCCCGATCGACTCATTCTATGTGCGTTCCCCAAGCCAAACCTCAAACGCTTTAGAGCGACTAATCGAAGCCCAGCCTCGCGGCGTAGCAGAGCGAATGGTGATCCCCGGCGACATCGCCCTTTTGTTGAGCCGGCGGCAATAGCCAATGAAGCGAGATCGCCGTGATTATCGCGAGAAGATTCAGCTTCCCCTCCTCGTTCTCGCTGGCCTTCCGAATCCTGCTTGTGCAGGAATCGCATCTTTGGTCGAGCAGCACTTTAGATCGAAGGTGATCCGCCACGCGTCCGGCAACGATGATGCGCGGCTGTATACCGACGCAACGATTGGCGCTCTGATGAACGCCGTTAGCGGTTTCGCCGTCCGGCAACTCAGAAGCGAGGCACACCCTCCAGTACCGAAACACATTCTTCTGGCTTACGTGCCTTCCGATGACGATGAAGGTCTTCTTGACGCTTTTGAATTCTTTGTTTTTCCGGTCAGGCTTGTAAGCTTGTCAAGATACGACGAACATGGTCGTCAATTGCGACACGATCTGAAGGTCGCGACAGACCGCGTTGTTTCTTCCCTTGAGGTGGCTCTTCACGAATTCTCGGACGTGAAGCGGCGGCTGTCGAGTATCAGCGACACCGAGCCCTTGTTTCTTCCACCGGAAAACTTTCATGTTTCTGCGACGTTGCGTGCCGCGGGGGTATTTAGAGCAATGTTCCGGCAAAACACATCGTGGAACGACCCGGTTAGTTCTATTCAGCGCGTTACGGTGAAAAGCGAGGACCTTCCCAAGGTTGTACGGGGAGGCGGCCAAAAACGGATCCTGTCGGACACCCGGGGGCTTGTTTTCCCGCATGATCCTAGCGAACATGGACTCCCGCGAGAATTGCCGGCGGAATGCTCGCCTACCGATCGGAAGGACATCATGAGGTCATATTTCCGTTTTGGTGTTCCGCTCAGAAACGGATTCCATCACGATGTTCAGTTCCCAGGCAGAAACTTGAAGGGTGAGCTGTTTGACTGCTGCCGTCAGGGCAGGATCGAACTAAGCTGCTCGCACGCAAACGTCTACGCAAACGATTACGTGCGCCCAGCGACAAAGTAGAAGGGCCGCTTTTCGCGAAAGCAGCCCTCTGAGGTATTAGAATCTTCCTAGAACCTAGCTCTGACCTAACTCCTGTCCCAGCTGGTAGGTTGCACTCTTAATTGAGTGCAACCCCGACGATCCGAGCATCGCCAGGATCGAAGGGTCGAATGAACCGTCAGATCTCGGGTTTTATCCCCGGCGCTTCTCCGTTAATGCGGTCCGCGCGGATGCCATTAGCAGAGCCGTAGTCCTACGGCGTTGTCAAAAACATCTTGACGGCTAAAGGTTAGGGCATAAAAAGGGTTTTGTCAATAGATCATCCCAAGGCAAAGAAAACAAAAGAGAGGGCGGCTAAGGGCGAGTGGTGGAGAGTCCCAAGGGCCTCAGCGCCCCTGGGCGAAGACTTGGAAAAACCTTCGAGCCGACCCGCCCGCTGGGATTCCGGCGCTCCAAAGCGTTCTCCAAAACTCGACCTTTCGGCCTGTCGTCACCATGTAATCAGCGTCGGCACTTGCCGCAGGCGTAAGCATTGCGTAATCTTTGGCGTCCCCAGGGGGATTCGAACCCCCGTTACCGCCGTGAAAGGGCGATGTCCTAGGCCGGGCTAGACGATGGGGACGTCTGGTTGCAAACTACAAACTCTTAAGATACGCCAGCACATCCGCGCGCTGCTGGGCGGAGAGTTGATCCTCGAACGCAGGCATCCCGGCCGGGCTGCCTTTGTTGATGATCTCCATTACAGTCGCGTCGGTAACCTTCTTGTTCGAATCGCTGGTCAGGTTTTCCTTCTTGAACAAGCCCTTCAGGCCTGGCCCGACCTTTGCGTCCGTGCTATCGGCGTTATGGCAGACGTCGCAGTTCTGCTCGAAAATATCCTTTCCCTTTTTTGCGTCGCCATCCGCGGCGTTAAGAACCGCGCCCGCCAGCAGCAATCCGCCGAACACCCCTACGCAGACATAGTTCTTCTTCATTCGATTCAGCACCTTCGTTTAGTTTACAATCACGGCATATGAGTCTCCAAACCGGCGACCGCGCGCCGGAGATCCGCGCCGGATCGTTCCAGCTTTCGAAGCTCCGCGGCAAGAGCGTCGTGCTGTTCTTCTTTCCCAAGGCCGACACGCCCGGATGCACGCGCGAATCCTGCGAGTTCCGCGATTCTTCCAAGAAATTCGCGAAGCTAAACGCGGAGATCGTCGGCATTTCGCCGGACAAGAGTGAGGCCCAAGAGAAATTCGCCGCCAAGTACGGCCTGCCGTACACTCTGGTTCCGGACCCGGATCATTCCATCGCCGAGGCCTACGGCGTGTGGAAGGAGAAGAAGAATTACGGCCGCACCTACATGGGCATCGAGCGGACCACCGTGGTGGTCGATCCGGAAGGCAAGGTCGCGAAAATCTTCCCGCGCGTAAAGGTTGACGGCCACGCGGAGAAGGTGCTCGAATCGCTGAAGGCTTAATGGATCAGTGCGTGGCGCCCTTGGCGAACGACACGCCTTTGGCTTCCGGCCCTGCCCAGATCACGATCGAACCAATTACAAATACAGCCGCCGCGAGGCCGCCCATCGCCGCCGCGTAACTGAAGTGCTCCCCAAGCAAGGATTCGATGTAGCCGATGCTCGATGCGATCAGCACGCCAGTCTGATAGGCGAATCCAGGAAAGAAACCGCGCACCTGCGGCGGAGAAAGTTCGTTGATATGGGCGGGGATCACACCCCAGGCTCCCTGCACCATGAACTGCATCAGGAACGCCCCGGCCATTACCAGAGCTTGGTTCGGAGCGAATACCCACAGCGGAATCACGCAGGCCGCGGCGAGAGCGGCGGTGATCATCGAACGCCTGCGCCCGATGCGATCCGACCAATAACCAATCACCAGTCCTCCGAAGATCGCGCCTAGCATCGAGATCGCCGTCACCAGTGAAGTCGCGCCGACGTTGTAGTGAAGTTGCCGCTGGAGATATGTCGGGTACATGTCCTGCGTACCGTGAGAAATGAAGTTCATCATCGACATCAGGACCACCAGATAGAGGAACAGGCGCATGTTGCCGAAGATCGCGCCTTTGTATGCCGCCCAGCTTGTCCTGGACTCATGCCAAACTTCGGATTCTTGAACTCTGGTGCAGATGAGAATCGTGAGTGCGGCCGGAATCACCCCGGCGAAAAACATCGCGCGCCACCCCCAACGCGGGTAGATCACGTAGAGCGCTCCGGCGGCCAGAAGATAGCCCAGCGCATAGCCCTGTTGCAATAGCCCGGATGCCACGCCGCGCCACTTTGGCGGCACCGATTCAAGAACCAGCGAGGCTCCGACGCCCCAATTACCGCCCATCCCGATTCCGTAAAGCAGACGTGTGATCAGGAAGATTGTGTAGTTGGGAGCAAGACCCGACAGCACTTCCATGGCGGAATAAAACGCGATGTTCGCAATCAACACCGGGCGGCGTCCGCGTCGATCGGCCAATAAGCCGAAGATGAACGCGCCGATGGGACGCGTGGCGAGCGTAGCCATGGTGGTTGCCGTGATCGCAGGGATCGAGCGGCCGAAATCCTTCGCCACCTGCGGAATAACCAGCGCAAGCACGAAGAAGTCGAACGCATCGAAGGTCCAGCCGAGAAATCCAGCGGCCATCGCGCTGCGGGCGTTCGAATACGTCGTCGACGGAGTCAAAACATTGCTGGCCACGTGGCCCTCATCAAACAGAGGTCAGTGTACACCACAAGCGCAACCAATGCAGAAAATCCGAGATAGGATATAGGCATGGCACAGGACAACGGCGGAAAACTGGTTTGGTTCGTCGCGGGCGCGGCGATCGGCGCGACCATCGCGCTTTTGTATGCTCCTCAATCTGGCGAGGCTACTCGCAGGTACTTGGGGAAGAAGGCCCGGAAATCCGGCGACGCGATCGCCGACGCAGGCCGTGATCTGCTCGACAAGGGCCGCGACCTTTACGATCAGGGCCGCCGCGTAGCCGACGAAGCCGCCGACCTGTTCGAACGCGGCCGCCGCATCGTGGAAGGCTAGGACCGCCGCGACGTCCCGCTGCGTTTGACATCCGCGGCAATTTCGCGTACATTGGAGCTTCGGTCTTAGCTGCCCCGGCAGCACGGCTCTGACACGTAACCAGAGCGCCCCGTCCGCTCAAAGCCGTTAGATCAACCCCTCGTCAGGCATTCCCGTTATACGTGTATTCCCTTCGCTCTCCGTCGGGAGCGCTGGACTTGGTCCATTCGCGACTTCAGTCTAGATCTGCCGGTGCGCTGTTTGAGTCGGTCTAACTCGCACAACCAAGGAGAGAGAACATGACACTTACGCGTCATCAGGAGCAGAATTTCATCCAACGGGGGTTCTCCCGGCGCCACTTCGGCCGCCTGGCGAGCTTGATCGCCGGCGGCGCGACGCTACCTTTCTATAACGAAGCGGCGCTGGCTCAACTTTCGCAGGTTCGCGGAGCGCCGGCGGACGCAGTCATGATCAACGCCAATGAAAATCCCTTGGGTCCGTGCGCGGAGGCCGCCGAGGCGATGCGCAACATCATCGCCAAGGGCGGCCGCTACAACTACGGCGAGACCGACGATTTCAAAGCGACTCTTGCGGAGCAGGAGGGCTTAAAGGCGAACTATGTGCAAGCCTTCGCCGGCTCCAGCGCGCCTTTGCATCAAGCGGTTCTGGCGTTTACTTCGCCCACGAAACCTTACATCATGGCCGACCCCGGATACGAATCCGGGGGCAATGCTGCGAAGTTCGTCGGCGCGAAGGTGATCAAGGTTCCGCTGACCAAAGATTATCGTCACGACGTCAAAGCGATGGCCGCAGCCGATCCGAACGCGGGGTTGATTTATCTCTGCAATCCCAACAATCCCTCTGGAACGCTGACGCCCAAGGAAGACATCGCGTGGCTGGTGGAGAACAAGCCCGCGGGATCGATCCTGATGATCGATGAGGCGTACACGCACATCTCCGGCGCGCCGTTTTCGTCCGAATTTGTCGCCAAGGACAAAGACGTGATCATCCTGCGCACGTTCTCGAAGATTTACGGCATGGCGGGGCTGCGAGCCGGCGCGGCTCTGGCCCGTCCGGACATTCTCGAAAAGATCGGCCATTACAGCTCCGGCGCGATGCCGATCACCGGCATGATCGGCGCGAAGGTCAGCCTCAAGGTCAAGAATCTGGTTCCGGAACGGCGCAAGATCATCAAGGACGTTCGCGACGACGTGTTCGCGTTCATGGACAAGAACAACTTTAAGTACGTCCCATCGGTATCGAACAAGTTTATGGCGGATACCGGTCGTCCCGCGAACGACGTGATCATGGCGTTGCGCATGGAAAAGGTTTACATCGGCCGGTCATGGCCCGTCTGGCCCACGCACGTCCGCGTTTCGATCGGAACGCAGGACGAGATGAACAAGTTCAAAGCCGCGTACCTGAAGGTGATGAAGGCCTAATAAAGCAGCGCGTCCGGCTGGCGCACCGGGCCCTCCCAAGGATAGGCGGGCATCGAATAGGTGCGCAGTGCGGACGCCAAAATCACATGATCCGCCGCACGAGGTTATACAGCTGGAAGAAGTTCGTAGGCGACTGTGGCGGCGGGGCGATCGCGGCATTGATCGCCCTGCCGTACGGTCTTTCGATGGCAGCCCTGATGGGTCTTCCGCCCATCCTGGGAATCTTGACGTCGATACTAACCGCGCCGGTCATAGCCTTGCTTGGCCGGAACGCAATGCTGATCGGAGGAACCGGCAGCGTCACCGTGCCGTTCATCGCCGCGGCGGTGCGGAGCCAGGGAATTGGCGGCGCGGCAAAAGTTTCGATCGTCGCATCCGTGCTGATGATGGCGTTCTGCGTCTTGCGCCTGGGGCGGCACGTCAGCAAGGTGCCGCACGCGGTCGTGGCGGGATTTTCCGTGGGCATCGGCGGGATCATGGTGATCTCGCAATTGAACGTGATCTTCGGTGTTTCCGCGCCGAACAGCCCCAGCGCGATTTCTCAAGCGGTGGAGGTGCTGTCGCAATTGGGGCACGCGCGGCTTGCGCCGTTCGTGTTGAGCGGAGTGGTTGTCGCGGCGGCGGCGGTTTGCGGACGATTTGTGCCTCGAATCCCGGCGCCTCTGGTTGGCGTCGCGCTATCGGGGATGGTTGCGGCAACGCTGGGATTCCATGAAGCCGAAGTCGGTTCGCTCAAATTGGAGCTGCCGCCGTTCGCGGGGTTCGCGTGGAATCCTCAAGATGTGGTGCAAGTAATCCCATCGGGGCTGGCGCTGGCGTTCGTGACCGCAGTCAATCTGTTGATGACCTCGCGCGTGGTGGAGCATTTCCGCGGCCGCCATCAACACATGAAGCGTGCCGACGCCGACGCCGAGCTCGGCGCTTACGGCATCGCCAACTTGTGCGCGGGAGTCTTCGGAGCGCCGATGAGCGTCGGAATTCCCGCCCGCAGCCTGGCGGCCGTGCGCTGCGGCGGAACCACGCGCATGTCGAACTTATTGCACGCCGTGTTTCTGTTCTTCCTCGTGAAGCTGGGCTCCGGATATTTGGCCCACATTCCGCTGGCGGCGCTCGGCGGAGTAACCGCTTGGATGGGTTTCTGTCTGCTCGATTGGAGCGCCTGGCGGCGTCTTTCAAAGATGCGCCGTATCGATGCCGCCGCGTTCCTCGCGACTGCGATCAGCGTGCTGATGGTAAATGCGGTGGCCGCAGTGCTGATCGGATGCTCGCTATACGCGATTCAGTACCTGCGCGAACGCGCCGCAACAATGGGTACTGGATTAAGGACGGGAGCGGAGCCTCTCCAGGTCTCCGGGGCTGAGCGGCAGCTCTCCCGCAATTAGCTGCTGCACGGTCAGAGCGGGCTCGAAAACGCCCTCGCGGCTATGCTTCGCCTGTTTCGTCAGCATGTGTACCAGCTCATGCGCGACTACACGGCCTAGAGCCTTGCCGATCAGAAGATCGCCCTTCTTAAAATCTCCGCCGTGCAATCCGGAGCGGACAAACGCGCCCACCCGGTCGCAGGAGACTTCGCTGAACGGCTGGATTTGCCCATCGGTTTCGTAGGTCGAGGCGAGCGGACCGATCTCGCCGAGCTCGTCATAAAGCGGCGCAGGCGGGAGCTCGCAGTCGCCGTTGAAGCGCACGAAAACCAAATCCGCGGCCGACGCGCTGGCCGCCTCTTCGCGCGACTTGAAATCTAGACGAAGGCCGGCGCTCTTGAGGATGTCCTGCGTTTCCTGCTTCATGGCATCCACGGATTTCTGCGAGTGTGGGCCTTTGAAGTCGAGAACGACGGTCAAATCCGACGGTTTTGTTGCGGCACTGAGGGGCAAGACCGCGGTAATGAGGAACCACCCAGCAAGGGCGTGACGCATGCTCTCCACCTTGGAGAAAGAGGCCGACATA
>Ga0335078_10012246_pt1 | contig 12726 bp, 11 predicted proteins | sample Lox_Sample_32_FD_206711 | JGI IMG/M metagenome (GOLD analysis project Ga0335078, IMG submission 206711) | Soil microbial communities from Loxahatchee National Wildlife Refuge, Florida, United States - Lox_Sample_3.2 | ecosystem: Environmental > Terrestrial > Soil > Wetlands | place: USA... | reverse complement strand
ACACGGTTGGGCGAGTCCAGCGGACCTACACGCTGATCAGTTACATCTCGGCATTCGCCTGAGGATGGCGGAGAAACTCATGATGATGAAGAAGAGACAAGCCGGTTTCACGATGATCGAATTCATGATCGCCATGGCGATCAGCCTGATCGCCCTGGGGGCCACCATGCTGGCGTTCAAAGACGCCACCACGACGAACCAGAGCGTCACGCTCAAATCGGATATTTCGGACAACCTGCGCGCGGGATTGAACTTGATCGAGCAGGACCTCATCTTGGCGGCCGAGGGCATTCCCACGGGCGGTATTCCGATTCCTTACACGCCGGGTCCCGCTAGCTGTTTGGGCAGCGGCGGTGCGCCGATCAATCGGCCGAATCTGACGGGCGGATTGACTTTCCCGGTTTGCAACGTGGTGCTGAACGCGGTCGAACCGGGATGGGAACTCGGTCCTCCAATCACCAGTCCGGACTCCACGCCGGGCGTGAACACCGACATGATCACAATTCTGTATGCGGACAACACGCTGGCATTGAACGCTCGAATGATCAATGAGCCGGCGGTGGCCCCTAACCCCGGCTGCCCGAACGGCAGCATCACGAATAACGGGCAGACCGTCACGTTCGATTCGACGTGCATCCTCTTTTCGCCGACCGGCGTTCAGCTCAACGTGGGCGACCTGATCATGTTCAGCAACGCCAAGGGCAATGCCATTCAGGAAGTGACCGCGGTTAGCGGCCAAACCCTGACGTTCTCTGCGGGTGATGGCCTGAACCTCAACGGCCGCACCGATCCGCAGGGGACGATGACGCAGCTGGAAAACACCAATGCGAGCGGCAATCCGAACGGCACGTTCCCGCCGACCACCGCCACGCGCATTTGGATGATCACCTATTACCTGGACAACGTCACCGACCCGTTGCATGTGCGCCTGATTCGCCGCACCAACTACAACGCGGGCCAGCCCGTTGGCGAGACCATCGAGAATCTGCAGTTCAAATACAACTTCATCGACGGCGTGACCAATCCTTCGGGCCAGCAAACCATACCGACCGGTTTGTCGGAGAGCCAGATTCGTGCCGTTGACGTGATTCTCGGCGCGCGCTCCACCAGCGTTTGGAGCAAGAACCATACGTATCTTCGCAACAACTTGATGACACAGGTCAGCCTCCGCAGCATGGCCTATGTCAATCGCTACGACTAATTCAGGAGTGGACTAAATGAACGCCATGAAAAAGCTGATGCGACGCGATTCCGGCATCGCCCTGCTCACCACGATGCTGCTCATGCTGTTGATGTCCAGCTTGCTGGTCGGCTTCGTGCTCCTGATCACCTCAGGGCAGAAGCTCAGCGGCACCAACAGCGACCAAAGCCGCGCCTTCTACGGCGCGGAAGCGGGCATGGAGAAAATCACCGCGGATATCGGCACGCTGTTCGACACCAACTACGCACCTTCGGCTGCCCAAATCAATACTATCGCGGCGGCGCCGCCGACGATTTCGGGCATCCAGTACCTGCAGTACAACGGCAATTCGGGCTACCAGGTCAACTACGCTACCGACTCCAACGGCAATCCGCTGGCGACGGTCACTACCGTGCAATCTGGTTCCTATCAGGGCATGACGGCGCTGGCCACCCAGTACACCTTGCTGGTTACCGCGCGCACGACCTCCGGCAACGAAGTGAAGTTGGAGCGCACTACGCAGACCGTCGGCATCCCAATGTTCCAGTTTGGTATTTTCTCGAGTACCGACCTTAGCTTCTTTCCGGGCCCGCCGTTCAGTTTTGGCGGCCGCACCGCGACCAACGGCAACTTGTTCCTGGCTACGTCGAGTGGCCCGCTTACGCTGTCTGACAAAGTAACCGCCGTGCAGAACGTCATTCGTACGAACCTCTCGAACGGCGTCGGAACCTCCAGTTCTTATGCCGGTACCGTGGACATCACCACGTCCCCGGGCACTTCCTCCTATCGCGCGCTGGCGCTGAATGAAGGCAGCCTGGTTGGCACGATCGGATCGGCAGTCAATCCCAATTGGACCAACATTTCTCTCGGCGCGACCAACTACGCCGGTAACCTGCGGAATGGCGCGACCGGCGCCACCACGTTGAATCTCGGCATCGTGTTACTTGGCAACGGCTCCACGAAGCCAATCGATCTGATCCGTCGCCCGGTTAACACGAGCGAGAGTGCCTCGATTACGAACCTCCGTTATTTCGCGGAGGCCAGCTTCAAGGTTCTGCTCTCCGACAACCCGACGGATATCATGTCCCTGCCTTGTATTGATACCAGCACGCAACCCCTTAATTTGGGGCAGCTGGCCACCGCGGCCAGCAATTGGACCGCTTTGGGAGGCAATCCGGCGGCGCTCTACACAAAAATGACGACCAACAACACGGCTGGGTACAGCACCTTGCCCGTGCCCATGGCGGCATCTGGCGCCGTGAAAGGTGCGTCGCCCTTCAGCTATAGCCCGGGAGGAACCACCAACCTCTCCGGCAACGGCTACTGGTTGCCCACACCGAGCGGAACCGGCTTTGCCACGGATTCCGGTCTGCCCATCATTCAGGGCTACATCAAGATTGAAGTCCAGACTGCTTACGGCAATCCTTGCGGCACCTGGAAAGATGTCACCTTGGAAGTTTTGAGCTACGGCTATGCCGGACGGAATATCTTTCCGCAAGGCACCGGCCTCTCTTCCGCCAAATACGGCACCACGGAACCGTTGCTCCCGCTACCGACTACCCAGGTGGCATCGCCTTACAGCGCGGGTTTTGCCTGCTCGACCGACGTTCATCCGAACGCGATCATCCGCTTGGAGCGCGTTCGCGACAACCCGTCTAACTACGCCACCGCGGGTCAGTGCGGGATAACGGTGTCCGCGGGAAAAGTGACGGTCGCTCCTAGCGTTCCTTCCGACTACTGGCCGAATGCGCTCTTCGATACTCGCGAAGGCAACGCACGCGACGTCGCCCCGCCGGGTAGCCTGGGCAGCAGTCCAAACCAGATCAGCTATTCCCAGATGGTTACGCCTGGCGGAGTGATGCAATACGTCGAAGTCGACGCCAAAAACCTGGCTGCTTATTTGGCAGGTACCGGAGTTTACGCCGGCACCTCCGGGCACCTGGCATACGACTCGGTGAACGCTCCCAACGATTACACCGTTTATATTTCGGACCGTCGTGGGAACTACACCGCGGGTGCACTCACGAATGCCTGGCCCCCGCTCTCCCCCAGCGGCCACGAGACCGGCGAGTTCGGTTGGAATGACTTCGTGAACCCCTCCAGCGCTTACGCCTGCCCAAATGGCACGCAAGATACGGGCGAAGACCTCGACCAGCTTGGCAGCACCGGGTTCTACACCTATGGAGCGAACCCGACGTACATCATGGATGCCGGTGCGGTGACCACCGCGATGAGCCAAACCAACGTGGCGTCCACTTTGAGCTACGGTCAATTTGGGTTTTACGGCACCGCATCTCCGGGCAACCTCTACGGCGCCAGCACGACCACCAACGCCATTACGGCCAACCCGAGCTGCACCGTCACGTCGCCTTCCACAATTTGGCCCTGGTCCTTCATCATCCATGCCAATGAAGCGCGTGAAAACCCGAACCCCTTCTTCCGCCGGGCCGTCAAGATTGTGGACGGCAACCTTTTGACGGCGATCGGCACTTGCCCCGGTACGGTGCCTTGCGGAATAGCATTCGCAACGGAAAATCCCGCATACATTCAAGGCGACTTTAATGCCAACTCCGCGGGAGGCGGCTTTAACGATGCCAACGTGGCGGTGTCCATCAATGCGGATGCCGTGACATTTCTTTCCAACAATTTCAACGACGTCAACAGTTTTGCGTTTCCCTTCGCAACGTCGAGCACCCAGCGCAATGCCACCACGACTTATTACCGGGCCGCGGTAATGGCTGGTAAGGGCGTTTCATTCCCGCAGCCTACGACTTGCGGAACGGTGGCCTGCTACGCGGACTACGGTACCGATGGCGGAGTCCACAACTTCCTGCGCTTTCTCGAAGATTGGGCCGGCCAAACCCTCAACTATCGCGGCTCGATCATCAGCATGTATTACGATGCGCAGGCTGTCGGTACCTACAAAGACGGCCTTACCAACACGGTGTACCAACCGCCGACCCGCGGATACAACTTCGACACGGAGTTTCTGACTCCGTCGTTGTTGCCACCGCGTACGCCGCTCTTCCGCGACGTAAACACCACGGGCTTTACGCAACTTCTCCTGCCCACTCAGTAAAACGCAGCCCAACCGCTGCACCCCGACCGGCCCCGACTCCTCCGGGGCCGGTTGTTTTTTGGGGCAGGGAAGAGAGCTTTTCGGTTGTCGGCGAATTGCTAGCTGCCTGGACGCATACGCGTCGTAAAACTCGTATCGGGAGTGGGCACTACACAAGCTTGTAACGGCGGCCAACCGGCGTCGGTGGTGGGATTGCGGCACAGTGACGTAATTGCGGGACTAACCAGGGACGGCGAGACTGTATTGTCGAGTGGCTCGGCGTAAATCTGGTAGCTGTGGCCGACGGGTAGACGGGCAATCTGGTAGCTGCCGTCAAACTGCGCAGGCCCAGCGCCGCCGCAGCTCCAGCCGCCGATAGTCGCGCCGATTACCGCGCCGCTGGCATTGTCCACCGCCACGACATGCGCGCCGAAAATCCCCGTGACACCGGGAGGCGATAAGGGCAGCGAGAGTGGATTTGCCGGAAGAATTTGTCCGGCGATAGAGCCTACATTCAGTGTGTCATTCGGATTCGGATACAAGACGCGCAAACCGGTCCGGTCATCGTCGCCTAGCGGAGCATCGGGCTGTTGCGCGCTGGGCCGCGAACCGGAAAACGTTCCAGGCGCTGGGGCGAACGGGTACATCATCGCCGCCAGCACTGCCGAATGGCTGAATCCCAGCGTGTGTCCCAGTTCGTGAATGAGCAGCGATTCCAGGTCGTAAGCCGTCGGATTGCTGCCGAGCGCTACCGGCGTCGCTAACGTGACCAGGGAACTGTTAGGATCGAAGTAAATGTCGGCGTCCAGGATTTGTCCTACCTGGGTGGCTGGAGCACTGCTGCCTATCTGCACACCGATGACGTCCGCGGTAATCACTCGCGTGAACGCGAGAATCCCGGGAGTGAAGGCAGCGTCGGCCTGGTCGAAGCAGATGGAATTGATTCCGTCGGAACCGCAGGCGTTTTGTGTCGCAGTGCGGGTGACCGGCGCAAAAGTTGCGGCTGTCAAAGTGGTTCCACTGACGCCGGACCAGACGGCCAGCGACTGCGTAATTACGGCTTCGATCTCGCTCAACTGTGCCGGCCCCGGCGCGTTCTGCGTGAGGATGGTGACCGGATTCGCGCCCAAGACGGTGCTCCACTGTTCGGCGATCGAGCCGGACGCGATCAGTTCGTGAGACGCGACGGGGCACGCCGAACCGCCAGAGAGATTTGCTGGTTGGCGCACGTCCGGCACAATTTCGTTGAACGCGTATCCCGCAGCACCGGGAATTCCCAGGATTCCATACAGCGCCGCAAGCGCCACCGCGGTTAGTTCGCGCAACCTATTCTTGTTTCTGTTCTCCATGCCGGCAACTCCTCCAGCCTCAGCGATTTTCCTGGCGCAGCGCTTGGTGCAATCTCTCGCGGAAAATAGCGACCGGCAAGCGGCGTACTCCCGCGCGCCGGAAAGCGCGCGTTTGCGGATCGAAAATCGGGCCGCGGGAAGAATCCTGCGTCACCGTCTCTAGTCCGCTCTGCGCATCGCGGGTTACGCGAAAGGTTCCTTGCGACCAGCCCAAAACACGGTACGGCTCGCCTTCGCGGTTCCACAGAAACAAATACACTTCTTCGCCGGCCCGAAACGCCGGGACTTCGTCTACATGCGAATGGAGACTGCCTACGGCACCGCCGAGCAGACGCACCGTTACGACGGGCGATAACTCGCCTTTCTCACGCTGTACTACTTCGAAGTGTGTTTCGGTCCAAATTTCTCCCTGCTCCCAGAAGCTTCGCGAGCCGAGGCAGCGCAGCCGCGCTACAGCGGTAGATTCCTGTGCGAGATCGGCCAACGTGAGCGGCGCAAGTGTGGTCGCGCTGGCGGTCAGCGCAATCAGCACAATGCCGATCAGAAACAGAACCCACAAAAATCGCCGACGCTCGACATAGCTCATGGCTGGCCTCTCTTTCTCACTGGATCACCAGCGCACCGCTTGAGGCGGCTTCGTCCAGATTGGTGCTTTGAATGAAAAGTGTTCGCGCGCCCGGCAAAGCGCTGGCCGGCACTTGCAGGGTCAGGTGAATGATCCCCAGGCCCGCGGGCTGCTTGGCGATCACCGTCACGTCGCCGGGACCGGAGACGAAATAGGTCATGCTGGTGTCCAGTCCGCTCTCGGAAAACACGCAAACATCGAAGCTCGTGCTGGCGCTGGCTGGTCTCGGGAGCGGAATCGGATTGCCGGACAGGTTGCAGGAATTGTTTGCGACTGAGAAAAGACCCAATGCCGCAACGTTCAGGTCCACGTCGTTGCCTTCGGCGCTGGCTCCCGCGGTGGTTGGGTCCACGACCACGATGTTTTCGCCGCTCGCCGCGGGCACCGCAGCCGTCAACGCGATCACGGCATTGCTGGCGCTTACCGGCACAACTACGAGCGAGACAGCGCTCGATTCCGTTTTATTGGGATTCTGGATTTGCACGCTGACATTTCCCGCGACCGAAACATCCTCAGCGGACACGGGCGCCGTGCAGGCTGTAGCTGTGGTGCATGTTGTTGTGCGTGCAGTTCCGGCGATAAGCAGCGTCGAACCCGGACCCGGGCTGGTGGGGATAAATCCGGTGCCTTGCACGAGCAGCGTAAACCCATCCGCGGCGCCGGCGTAAACGCTGGCTGGAAGCAGGGCGAGGATGTTCGTGCCAGTGGAAATGGTTACGTTCGCCGAGCCCGATTGGGTGGTATCGTCGGAACTGGTCGCGACGACTTGCAGAGCATCCGGAGACGGGGCGGCAGCTGGCGCGGTGTAATTGCCATTTGCGTCTACCGTGCCGCAGACTCCGGCTGCGCCGCACGCGCTGCCCTGCACCTGCCAAATCACGCTTTGATTGCTCGTGCCGAGCACGGTTGCGGCGAAGGCCTGCACCGCCAGCGCCGGCAACGTGATGCTGGCCGGCTGCACAGAAACCAGCACGTGATTAATCACAGTGATTTGTGCCGAAGCGGTTTTGGTGGAATCCGCGGCGCTGGTGGCCATCACGCTCACGGGATTTGGTTGCGGAATCGCGCCGGGCGCGACATAGTCCACTTGCAGCGCGTTGCCATTGGTAACTGGCTGGCACGGATTCGACGCCACCACACAGGTTTGCCCGAGGGCGGCATTTCCTCCTGCTATGCCGCTGACGCTCCAGTTCAAACCCGTGTTGGTTGTGCCGAAGACTTGCGCGGTCAGCGTCACGCGATGATTGATGGCCAACGTGTCGGTTTGCGGTGTGAGGCTTACGCTGACGCCGGCTTGGACGGCGATGGTGGCCTGCGCTTTTTTTGTGGGGTCGGCTTGCGGAGTAACGGTGACCGTCACCGTGTTCGGATTCGGCGCGGTGCTTGGCGCGGTGTAAGTCGCCGTATCCTGAATCACGGAGCCGCCGGCACCTTGTGTGATTACTACGGTCAGCGTCCCACACGCGGTCGCGCTACATCCGGGCCCCGAGAGCGCCCAACTTAAATTCGTGCTGGGATTCGATCCGGGGATTGGCGTCATGGTGGCCACCATCGTTGCTGCCGTGCCAGCGGCGACGCTTTGCGGTGCAGTGATTTGTAGCGTGAAGCTGCTGGTGATCGTGATGGCCGCGGACGCCTGCTTCGAAGGATCGGCGACGCTCTGCGCACTCAGCGTAGCGTTCACTCCCGACGGCAGAATCGCAGGTGCGGTGTAATTTCCAGCGAGGTCCACGCTGCCGCACGCGGTTGGGCACGCGGCTCCGGACAAGCCCCAGCGCACCGTGGTGTCGGGATGTCCGTTGCTGGCGATCGTGGCGTGAAACGTTTGTAGCGCGCCCAACTCTATACTCGCGCTGGGCGGCGCAATTGCGATCGCGATGTCGCTGGTGATGGTCACCTGGGCCGTCGCGGATTTTGTTGTGTCGGCCAGGCTGGTCGCGGTTACTTGCACGATCACGGGCGAAGGCAGATCCGCGGGCGCGCTGTACGTTCCCGCCGCGCTGATCGTCCCGGTCGTTGTGCTTCCGCCAGCCAAGCCGTTCACACTCCAAGTGACTGCGGTGTTAGTGGTGTTGCTCACGGCGGCCGCGAAGTTTTGCGAATTGCCCAGCAGCACCGAGCTGACCTGCGGCGAGATGCTTACGCTGACGGTAGAAGGCGGTGGCGGGGGTGGAGGGAGAGTTGCTGCTGGTCCGCCTCCGCATCCCGGTAACGAGACGCAAACGATTAGCGCTAGCAGCCATCCCAACGGGACGTTATCGCGCCGCCGGTGCTTCCGCCGTCGGAGGGCCGGTGTCGCGATTAGTAGCGGGAGAGGCCGCATGGCCCGGCGAATTGCAGGCGAATGGCCAGCGAAGCCCTCGTTCAAAAGGGGTCGGCTGGCTACCAGCGGTTTTTGCCCCTTGGCTTCGGTAAGCCGTTTAGTAACAATGAGATACGCTAGGACTTAGGCGACGCCGAATTGATTGTTCTAGGCTGCGGCGTGTTGGGAAACATCCCAAATCCAGACTCGCAGCATCCCCATTCGGCACCGAGGTACCGGGCCATGTTCCAATACGGAACTGCGGCTCGAGCCGTAGGCGGCGGGCACCGGACTCCTTTTTTTCTACGCGCTATTGCCTGCAGGCTTTGAGCTTCTTTCACGTTCATGAACCATTCCTTCAGCCGTGGCGTCTGGCAGGTGTACGGGGAGGGCGAGCGCAGTGAGGCTCGCGAACAGGACCCTATGCAGGAGCTGGTTCTGACCCAGCCGGGCCGCACCGCTGAAAACGAGTTCGCGCGCGAAGCCGAGCAGGACGCTCTTCGCCGCGAATTTGAGCAACGGCTCGCTGAATGCGGGCCGCTAGCGTATCGCGTTGCGCGTGGGGTGTTGCGCAACGATGCTGACGCCGAGGATGTGGCGCAGGAAGCCTTGCTGCGGGCGTATCGCCGGTTCGAACGGCTGCGGGACCGCGCGCGCTTTCGCGGCTGGCTGGTGCGGATCTCGTTTCGGCTGGCGATCGACCGTCTGCGCTCCGCCAAGCGGCGGGAAGTTCGGGAAACGCTGTGGTCCCAGCAAGCGCCGGAGGCTTCCACGGAAGACGCCGCGGCAACGAGCGAGTTTCAGGGGCTTCTCGGGCGGGCCATGGACGAGCTCCCAGAGAAGCTTCGGCTCGTTTTGTTGCTCGCCGGGATGGAAGGCCACACGCTCGAGAAAGTGGCGGATATGATTGGCGTTCCCGTGGGCACCGTGAAATCACGATTGTTTTTGGCAAGAAAGCAGTTAGCGGAGAAGTTGCGATGCCATGTGAATTTTACAAAGAAGCGTTAACTGACGCCGCAGCGGCGAACGAAGCGCTCTCACGCGAACTCACGGCTCATCTCGATGCCTGCGCTGCCTGCCGCACCTTTTTTGCCGAAGAACAGCAACTCTTCGCCGTTTTGGACTCCGGCGTCCATGCCGCCGCGAACACCGAAGTGCCAGCGTCCCTGCTTTCACAAGTGCGTGCGCGTCTGGACGAGCAGAAAGTTTCCAATTCTTCGTGGATCCGAGTTGGCGCGGTTTTGGCTAGTGCTGTACTGATATTGATCGGGATGGTTTTCCTGCAGAAGATGCGTTCATCCGTGCGTCAGCCAGCGTCCCCGGCGAACGTAGCTGAGGCGAAGCCGGTGGTGAAGGAGCCCGCAATAATCGTGCCTTCTGAAGTACAGCCGGGAAGGCGGCCGGCAGAACGGCGCTCTGCGGGTGCTGCGAAGGAGAACCATCGACGAGTGGTTGGGGAGTCGGCGCGAACTGCAGAGGTAGCGGTTTTGGTTCCCGCACGGGAGAAAGAGGAAGTGGACAAGTTTGTCGCCGCAGTTAGAAAAGGGACCGTTAAAGCCAGCGATTTTCCAACGCAAAGTTCTGCCTCACCTTCAACCGAAACCGGTGAGCTTGCTCCTCTCGGCATCCCGAGGATTGAGATAAAGCCGCTTGCCGCGGTCAGCGAAGACTCCGCACCGACGCGATAAGAGAAGATTTTTTTAACGAGTGGACCGCTAAAAACAGGAGCGTTTCATGAAGAAGACAGCTTCCGCAGTGTTACTCGCAGTTCTATCGTCCGGTGCTCTTGCTGTGCGAGCGCAAGACACCTCATCTAAACTGGTGCAGGCAGAATCGGCGAAAGCTTCTGCTGTTACCGTCACGCCGCTGCGAGTGCAGGTGGTCTTTACCGAATACGATGGAGAGAAGAAAGTCAGCAGCTTGCCCTACACGCTTTTGATCAACGCAGATGACAAAGGTCCGCAAGCGGCGCTGCGCATGGGTCTCCGGGTTCCCATCGAAACCGGAGTCGGCTCCGGAGCTAACAAACAGTTCCAGTATATGGACGTCGGTACAAACCTGGACGGGCGTGCCGACAAAACCGACGATGGCAAGTTCAACCTGCGATTGAATGTGGAGAGGTCGTCTCTCTATACTCCGGGCGCTGCAGACAAGCCGGGTACAGTCGGCGGCAATGAGATTCTCCCGGGACAGCCGGTCGTACAGCAATTTCGTAGCCAAGTGAATCTGCTCATCCGCGATGGCCAAACTGTGCAATCGACGGTTGCGTCTGACCCAGTTAACGGGCACGTCACCAAAGTGGACGTGACGCTCAATGTGATCAAGTAGGTCGAGACCGAGCATCAAGTGCGGCGCAGAATCGCATTCAATGTGGCGTTCAGCTCCGAATGACGAAACTGAAAACCGAGCTGTTCGAGCTTTCGCGGCAGGACGCGCTGACTTGATAAGAGCAGCGCGTCCGCCATTTCGCCTAGCGCGAGGCGCAGCGCAAAGGCCGGAGCAGGGAAGAGCGCGGGGCGATGCATGGCGTGCGCAAGCGCTTTAGTGAACTCCGCATTTTGTACCGGCCGAGGTGAAACGAAGTTAATTGGCCCGCGCAGGTTACCGTTCTCCAGCGCAAACTTAATCGCTTCGACGGCATCTTCAAGCGTGATCCAGGAAAGCCATTGCTTTCCCGAACCGATTTTTCCACCGACAAAAAAGCGAAACGGCAGCGTCATTTGCGGCAGCGCTCCGCCGTGCTTCGCTAACACTACGCCAAACCGCGCCAGGACCACACGAATGCCCAGCGCCTCCGCTTTTAGCGCTTCGCCTTCCCAATCCTTCGCCAAGCGCGCCAGAAAATCTGTGCCTGGGGCACTCTCTTCTGTGAGCACTTCGTCGCCGCGGTTGCCGTAGAACCCAGTGCCCGAGATTGAGACCAACACGCGCGGTCGCGCATTCATTTTTGCCAGCGCCGTGACCAGGGCGCGCGTTGTGTCCACGCGGCTCGCGCGCAGCTCTGCTTTGCGCTCGGCCGTCCACCGCTTGCCAGCGACAGGAACACCGGCCAGGTTGACTACTGCGTCGGCGCCGACGCCCGCTCCACCCAGTTCGCCGGTGGCCGGATTCCACGCAATCTGGAATCCATCACCATCTTTCACTACGGTTCCCGGCCTGACCAGTCGGCAAACCGTATGGCCCGCTTTCATCAGCAGTGGCACCAGCGCAGTCCCGACCAGACCGGTGGAACCGCTGACAAGTATCTTCATCCTGTTCTTTCCTCAGTTCTCTGTGCTTCCAGCTTATCAGTGATGTAAGCCTGGCCGGCAGGAATGGCGCTCGAAGATCGGAATTACCCTGACGCCCAGGCCCGTAGCCGCCTGCTACACGCTCACGATACAATTCCCTTATGGCTTCTTCGGCGGCAATGGCGCGGGTCAAAGTGTTGTTCTTTGGGCGTTTGAAAGAGGTCGTTGGCTGCGCCGAAGATTCGCTCGAGCTGCCCGATGGTTCGCCGATTGAGGCAATTTTTTCCCGTTATGGTGCGGACCATCCGGAACTGGCGAGGTTCCGCGGATCGTTGGTGGCTTCGCGGAACCAGGAATTTGCGACGTGGAGCACGCCGGTGCACTCGGGTGACGAAGTGGCGTTCCTGCCGCCCGTAAGCGGTGGTTGATGAGCATGAGCGAGCTTGCCCAGAACGACTCGGTCCTGTTGGTTCGTGAGCCGATCCAACATGCGGCTCTCGTAGAGCACGTGCGCCAGCCGGAAGACGGAGCCGTGGTGACATTTGACGGTTGCGTGCGAAATCATTCGCATGGCCGGCGCACTCTGTATCTGGACTACGAAGCCTATGAAACGATGGCACTCGCGAAAATGCGCGAAATCGCGCAGCAGATACACGAGGAGTTTCCGATTCACCGTGTGGCCATCGCACACCGTTTGGGGCGGCTCGAAATCGGGGAGACCAGCGTGTTTATCGCTGTGAGTTCAGCGCATCGGCCGGCGGCATTTGAGGCGTGCCGGTACGCCATCGACACGCTGAAGCGCACCGTGCCCATCTGGAAGAAAGAGTACTTCGAGGACGGCGCCGTCTGGGCGGATGGCGAAGTGCCGCCTGCGCCGCTGGAGACGCGCGTCGCGAAACCTGCATCTTAGAAAGCAATGAACCGTTCACCCCTTCGCGTCTCGATTCTGGTCTCGGCATGTCTGGCCGGGCTGTTTCTGACG
>Ga0335078_10012245_pt1 | contig 12727 bp, 10 predicted proteins | sample Lox_Sample_32_FD_206711 | JGI IMG/M metagenome (GOLD analysis project Ga0335078, IMG submission 206711) | Soil microbial communities from Loxahatchee National Wildlife Refuge, Florida, United States - Lox_Sample_3.2 | ecosystem: Environmental > Terrestrial > Soil > Wetlands | place: USA... | reverse complement strand
AAGGCGATCGAGATGCAGAAGCTCCACGCCGCGAAGATCGCGACCAGCCATCGTACCTTGCGATTCAACACTAAAGCCGCCGTAGCTACCATCGGCAAGACTGCCGAGAGAATGTACCGCCCCGGCGCCGCCCATCCTCCCGACCAGAACTGATTACAGGACATGACGGACAGGTATCCCAGCGCCGGCAAGGACAGCGCCATAAAGCCCCAGCGATCACGCCAGAAGAGCACAACCATTCCCGCTGCCACCGCGACATAGAGAGGTCCGGTGGGCACCAGTCCAAATGACTGATCGAACATCATGCCAAGGAAGCCCCGGATGGGCTGGGGCTTGAACACAGGCAGGCCGCGACCCACCATCACCATGGAGGCGTTGGGTAGATACGTGTTGAATAAGACCTTGTCGATCACAGCGAACGCGGCCAGGCTCACGAGACTTGGAACTCCCACCAACCCCAGTTTCGGAATCAGCTTCGCAAGCCGGCTCCATTCGCGGTGGATCAGCCATGCGCAGATGAACAGGAAGGCTGGTCCAGCCAACGACCAGTAACGAATGTTCAGCCAGGGCAGCATGGAGATCAACACGCCGGACAAAAGCAGGTAGGAGTTGCTTTCCCGCTCCCGATAGCGAAAGAACTGCAAGCCGATCCAGAGGCTTGCAACGGCTCCCGGCAAATCCAGCAATGCAGCCTGGCTGAAAACGTAATATGGCGTGGTGAAGCAAAACAGGACGACGGTGAGCAGGCTTCGCAGATTACTGGCGCCGAGCAACAGAGCCAATTCGAAAATGGCGGCGGCTCCGAGTGCGGCGATCACGGCCATCGTCACTAGAGCGCCTTCGCGCCGGTCAAGCACATATCCAGGCACCAGAAGCAGCGGAAAGCCCATGTCGTGCTGCAGCATCAGCCGCCCTTGATAGTTCGCGATAACGTGCGGCCAAACCGTCATTCCCTGTATTCCATCCCGTTGTATGAACGCGTAGGGATACCCGCGAAATTGGCCGGGCGAGGGCGGCGGGAACTCCTCCTTGTAGTCGCCGTTTGCATAGTTGTCGCCCACGTCGAAGTCATGGTCAAAAATCAAGCTGTGGGTCAGAACCATGAAATGGGCCTCATCGCCCTGCGGGGAACTCGACAACCAGATCCATGGCGCCGATCCTCCGAACGCCAGAAGGCTGACAAGAAAGACGTATAGCGAGGCGTTGCGAACTCGCTGGTTGTTGGGGAGATTCCAGGCCGCCCAAGATAAGCCCAATACAACCCGGAGCAGCAAGAACATGGTGTAGATGGCGCCGAAGATTCGGAAGCGAGTCTCATCTGTGCCGATGAAGAATTTGCCCATCAGGAATGGAAGTAACCCGATCGCCGCGTCCAGCTTGAGCACAGCCGGCAGGCGGTTCTGCCATCGCTCCCGAACAGCGAACCACCCAATCAGGAGCCCGGACCCGACGTTGATCGCAACCGCCCAAAAGAAAATCCTCGCCATCGCGTGGGTCATCGGTGGCACAGTGTAGTGCCAGCGGCGCAAGGCCAGGTGCAACAGAAATAAATTCAGGATTGAAGTTAGCGCGAACCAGCGAGCCCACAGCCTGCGGGCATCCGAAATCCCCTGGCGATCCGCCTGCGCGGGCGGTTGTATTTCCACATGCAAGCCAGCTTCTTCCGACTGCCTGCTCACTTCCCCTCCGACATAGCTTTCACACTACCACCGAACGTTGAGCAGTTCGAGCCCACCACCACGCCGCACCGGCGATTACCGCTGCCCAGCAGCCGGCCAGCAGCAGATCCGTTGGATGAGCTCTAAGCAAGTTGGGAAAGATGCTCAGAGCGCTGTAGAAGTGAGGATGAGGATGCATGTGATCATGCAGAATCTCGACCAGCATGCTCTTCTCGTAAGGATGCCAGAACGACGGCGTTCGCCAGTACGGGTTGACGGTGTAGGCGACGGTGAGCAGTCCGCTCCACGTAGTCAGGGCGGCGACGATCCAGCGTGTCTTGTGCGTCACCACTAGACTCGCAGCGGGAACCATGATCATCGCAGCGACGACGATGAGGCGCGCCGGCGGCGCCCAGCCTCCCATCCAGAAGCGCGAGCGCACGACAAACGGAAGATAGCCGAGTGCGGGGAGGAACAGAGCGGCAAATCCCCAGCGGTCACGCTGAAATAAAACGATCATTCCGGCGAAGGCGGCGACGAACAGGGGCGCCGTGGGTAGCAGGCCAAAGGACTGGTCGAACAGGAGTCCTTGAAATCCAAGGAGCGGGTGATTCCAGAACTGGGGCAGAATGCGGCCCCAGATGAGGTTGCCCGCATTCGGCAGGTACGAGTTGAACTGGTGCTTGTCGAGCACCGCGAATGCGCCCAGGCTGATGAGGCTGGGTGCGCCGAGGAGCGCCATCCTGGCGATGAGGGCTCGCCACGTTCCCCACTCGCGCAGAATCACCCAGGCGCTGAGCAGCAGGAACAGTGGTCCGGCCAGCGCCCAGAAGCGAATAATCAGCCAGGGTAGAGCCGCGATGATGATTCCTGCGAGCAGCAGATAGCGGTTGCGCGGGCGCTCGCGATAGCGAAAAAACTGCAGCGCTGCCCAGAGGATTCCCACCGCGCCCGGCGCTTCCACACAGACCGTCTGCGCATACAAGTAGAAGGGCGCGGTGAAGCCGAAGATGCTTGCCGTGAGGAGCGCCTGAAAGTTCGACGCGCCCAGGCACACCGCGATCTCGAAGATGGCGGCCACGCCGAGCGCTGCGAGCAGGGCCAATACCAACAGCGCACCCTGGCGCTTGGCCAAGGAGTAGGCGGGCGCGATCAACAGCGGCAATCCGACATCATGCCAGAGCATCTTCTGCCCGCGATAATTCGTAATCACGTGCGGCTCATGTGCGATGGCGGACAAGGTGCCGTCTAAGATCTGGTTATAGCGGAAGCCGCGCAACGCACCCGGCGATGGCGGCGGGAACTGCTCGACGTAGTCCTGATTGCGATAGTTGTTGCCGACATCGAAGTCGTGATCGAAGGCGAGGCTGTGCGCCAGCAGCATGTAAGCAGGCTCGTCTCCCGAGGGCGGACCGGCAAGCCACACCCACGGTACGAATCCCGCAAAGACGAGGAAGGCAACAGCGAATACGTAGAGGGCGCTGTGCCGCACACGTTGCGTTCCCGGCAGGTTCCAGGCGGCCCAGGCTGTTCCCAGAACAAGCCTCAGCAAGAGAAAGACGGTATAGAGGGTACCGATGATGCGGAAGGTTAAGTCGTCCTCTACCCAGAAGAACTTGCCCATGAGCAATGGGATCAGAGTGATGGCCGCATCCAGCGTGAGGGCGAGCGGCAAGCGCTCGTGCCAGCGCTCGCGGATGGCATACCAGCCGATAACGAGCTCAAAGGCAACGTTGACTGCGATCGCCCAAAAGAAGATCTGCGCGAGGTCGCGGGTCAGCGGAGAAAGAGTGTAGTGCCAACGCCGAACGGCAAGAAACAGCAGCAACAAATTCAGGATTGAGATGAGCGCGAACCAGCGAGCCCAGACCGCGCAGGAATTCGAGACAGCGGGCACGGGCGCGTGAACAGAGCTTGGCAACTGAGTCTCCAGTTGCAGGTCAGCTTTCTTCCTACCCAAGCTTCCCACCAGGCGCCTCGTCCGGCTGCGCTACTACCACTGCACATCAGGATACAGGCTTGGCAGGTGAATCGTGCGATAGGAGTTTTGGTTGGCGATCTCCAGCTTCCAGACGACTTGTGGATGGGAGGTTTGCGTGAGCTCCAGCGAGCGCATGCCCTTATCATTCAGATCGGCGGGCGAGCTCTCCGTGACAAAAACATTGTTGTTGGGCAGGAGTCGCGTGACTCCGCCCCAAAACGAATACGGCGTTTGATACGAATATTGGCGGGTCGCGGTGTTGGTGTTTTCATTCACCTCGAAAATTGTGGCCGTGGTGTAGCAGCCATTGGGTGGTGGGAGAAGGCCCTCGCACTGCAACAGCGACCCATCTTGCTGGACGCGATCATCGCCGTTGTCGAACATCGCTACCTGGAAGTCGCCAGTGCCGTTCGGGCTGGCGATGTTGACATCATGCTGGGCGGCAAACCAGTCGGTGGGATCACCTGAGGTGATGCTGAAGTCTCCCTGATAACCCAGATGCCAGAGGACATCGCCGTTGCCGGCGCCGTTCTGGTAGTCGATCTTGATCACCCAGGACTGGTGCCGCATGGAGAGCAGTAAGTTTCCATCATCGGAGATGTAGACGAGCGCGTTGGAATGCAGCCAGTCGGGAAAATTCATGGGATGGCGATTGACGTCGAGATGGTCGAACGCGTCCCAGACCCAGACCGGATTGTAGTTGGCATCGAGATCGACGATGGCGTTGCCGATGACCGTAGTCGGTCCCTGAATTCCCTGCAAGTCGTTAAACACCTTGGTATCGCTCACGATGATCAGCACGTGGCCATTGGGCAGCGATACGAAGTCGTGATCGATGGAAAGAACGTTGATGCTATAGCCGGCGTTGGTCAGCGCTGTTTGGAGCTGCTTGTAGTCGAACTGCGTGATAACACTTCCGGTCAGGTCGATCTCTTGTAAGGTGCCACCGGGCTCGCCAGGATTGTTGCAGATCATGGCCAGCATGTGGCCGTTCGGCAGCATTTTGACTGGCTGCGGCGCTCCCAGCGAGGTGTCGAAGTCGTAATACCAAACCAGGTTGCCTTGCGGATCGACGGCAGTAATCATGAACTGGTTGTTGGGTCCGGGATTCAGGCTCATTAACTCGACCCCGCTAGCCGGAGTCATGCCGGGGGTGGTGGTAACCGTAACGGCGGGCACCCGCTGCGGATCGGGAGCCGTCGTCTGAAAAGTCCGGTCGATGTCGTAGTGCGGAGTGCCATTGGCGTCGGTGAACACTGCCTGCATGTGGTACGTGGTGTTCTGCTTCATGCCGCCAACCAGGACATTCACCGCGCCGGACGTAGCCTGCGTCGAGGTGGTGAATCCATAGCTGGTGGTTGGGCCGAACTGAACGGAGACTGTTCCAGCTGTGGATGTAGTGACGGAATACTGCGCCACCAACGGATGACTGGTGGCCGTGACGCTTGCCTGCTGGATGGCAGGACTTCCCGTCACGTTGCCGCCGCCGCCGCCTCCGCAGCCGGAGAGAACCAGGAGGGCAAGCGAAGCCGTTAAACACACGAAACTTAGGCTGAAGATGCGACGTTCAGAATGCACTGTCAATTCCACCCCACTCAAGCGGAAGGTACGGCTGGTGTAGTTTCAGAGGAATCTTAATCGGCGTTCCGTTTTTACACGGCGTTCACAATGCTTGGGAAGGAATTGTTTACGGCCCGGATGTTTCTGTCAAGTCTGTTGCCTGGCCGGAGACTTAACGGCTATGTTCCCGTTTGGTAGAAGGAGTTTGCGATTGGGCGATGAGTTCGAGTTCTGTGGTGGTGCGGCGCCACGCACTGTCGCCATCATATTGTGCCGCTTTCTCGAAGCCTCCGGCTCCCATGCGTTGGCGCGAGGCGGGATCGCTCAGCAGCGTTTCGATGGATGCGGCGAGTTGTTCTGCATGGCCGAACGGAACGGTTACGCCGCCGCCGCCACTGGCGATCAGTTCGCGCGAGACGGCGATGTCAGCCGCGATGACCGGCTTCCGGTTGGCCCAAGCTTCAATCAGCACCAAGCCGAGAGACTCGACGCGCGAAGGCTGGGCGACGATGGTGGCCGCGGCCAGCAGGTCGCGCTTCGCGGCCTCGTCGAACGCGGGCAGGTTGAGCAGTCTGGGACAGTTCTTGCCCGCGGTGGCGATGAAATCATCGAAAGTCGAAAGGGTGGGGCCGGCCATGACCAGCCAGGCGTCGGAGCCGTGTGCCCATGCGAGTTTCATGGCTTCGACCAAAGTCTGCGATCCCTTATCAAAAGCTTTCATCCCAAGATGCAGAACGACGGGGCCATCGACGTTGTAGCGCTGCCGCAGGAAATCCGGATTGCCGCCGACGGACGACGTTAGGTCGATTCCGAATGGTGTGATGGCCAATCGCTCCGCAGCTATGCCCTCGCGGCGCAGACGATCGCGCTCGGTTTGCGTCATGCAAAAAACTTTCCGACAGCGCTGCAGCATGGCGACCTGATGCGGCTGCAGATAGTGCTGCACGACTTCATCACTGCCCGGCTCGCCGAGATGAGAGCACGGCGTAGCGACGACCGGCAGGTTGCGCAGCTCGCCGGCGAGGAGTCCGGCGTACATGAGGCTGTTGTAAGGCAGCGGGCCGATGTGGAAGAGATCGGCGTCGACCTCGCGTAGGGCTTCGGGTAATCCGGGAATGCGAAACGACGGCCGCCAGTATTGCGCCTTCCAGCGCCAATAGGGGACGAGGCCGAGGAATCGCGTGGCGCGGCGGCGCAGCTTGTCGTAGTCGATGGGGAAGCGGCGGATGACGACGCCGTCGACGGTGAGTTGTTCTTGGGGAAATGTCTTGAAGCCCGGCAGCCAGAAGGATTCCAGATCGTCGGCGACGGTGGTAAAGACTGTGGCGCGATGGCCGTGGGCCACAAGATATCGTGCGAGCGCGAACAGCGAATTCTCGTATCCGCCGCGATAAGGAAACGACCGGGGAAGGACGAAGGCTACGTGCATGGGAAGGGGCGCATTGCCTCAGCGGCTAAATCCGAATATTGATTCAGCGGGCCACCATGCACGCCTGAAGACGTGCTCCACCCGTCCAGCAAAGGCGGCCAGCACTACCTAATGCGCGGCGACGGCCTCCGGCGCCATCATCGTCTTGTACATGGCGACGGTCTCCTCCGGAGGGCCATCGGCGATCAGGTTTCCGTGATCGAGCAGCAGCGCGCGGTCGCAATTCTGCAGCACGGTGTCCATGTCGTGGGTCACGATCAGGATCGTCTTGCCGGAGGCGCGGAAGCGGCGAATGCGTTCGAAGCACTTCTCCTGGAAGCCGATATCACCAACACCGAGGATCTCATCGACGACCAGGATCTGCGGATCGACCTCGATAGCCACGGCGAACGCCAACCTCATGTACATTCCCGACGAATATTGCTTGACCGGCGAATCGATGAACTCGCCGATGTCGGCAAAGTCGATGATGCTCTGCTGCCGCTCCAGCATCTCGCGTTTGGAATAGCCCATCAGCAGGCCGTTGAGCAGGATGTTCTCGCGCCCGGTCAGCTCGTGATGGAAGCCGGCGCCCAACTCGATCAGCGGCGCCAGGCTGCCGTTAACCGTGACCGTGCCTTTGCTCGGCCGGTAAACCCCAGCGATGATCTTCAGCAGCGTGCTCTTGCCGGAACCGTTACGCCCGATGAGTCCGAGGGTTTGCCCGCTCGGAACCTCAAAGGAGACGTTCTTCACCGCTTCGAAATCGTGGAAGCTGGAGCGGTTGCGGAAGATCTTGGAGAACAACTCGCGCACCGTATCCGGACGTTCCTGGATCAGGCGAAAGCGCTGCGTGATGTTCTCCACGCGAATGACGGGTTCAGACATTTCGAGCTCAGACGTAAAAGACAAAGTTGTTCTGATATCTCCGGAACAGCGAATAGCCGATGAATAAGCTGACGAATGCGCAAACAAAAGAAGCGATGATCGAGGGCGCTTTCGGCAGTTGCCCGTAGTACACCGCCAGACGGAATCCGTTGATGACGTAAATGATCGGGTTCAGCTTCAGAATCCACCGGTACTTCGCCGGCAGCATGTCCAGCGGATAGATGATCGGCGTGACATAGAACCAGGCCGACAGCACGACCTGCAGAATGTGCGCGACGTCGCGGTAGTACACGTTGGCGGCGGCGAAGAAGAAGGTCATGCCCAGGGTGAAAATGGTCAGCGCCAGCAGCGGCACCGGTAGATAAATCCAGGTCCAGTAAAACGGATGCCGCAACAATGGCACGAGTATGGCCAGCGGTATCAGCGACAGCAGCAGGTTGATGATGTTGGAAACCAGCGCCGCCATCGGGAATACAAGCTTGGGAACCGCGACTTTCTTGATCAGGTCGCCATTGGTCACGATGGACTCGACCGCATAGGAGAGCGACTGCGAGAAGAACGTCCAGGGCAGCAACACGCTCAGCAGAAAGATGGCGTAGTGCGGGATGGGAAATCGCATGATGGTGGAGAAGACCATGGTCAGCACCAGCATCATGAAAGCGGGATTGAGCAGCGCCCACAGGAAGCCCAGCACCGAGCGCTTGTAGCGGATTTTCAGCTCTTTGAGCGCGAGAGCCCAGATCAGCTCCCGGTAGCGATAACTATCGCGAATGAGTTGGGTCATAAACGATAAAGCCGCGTTGCCAGTGCGCTTCGAAGTACGCCAGCGCAGTTACACTTGGCATCGCTTGAGGGCTTTGTATCAGGGCACGACTTTAGTCGTGCCGCCAGCGGCTTCTTTAAGAATTGGGCTTTAGCCCCTGAGCCAAGTTTGCAGGGGCTAAAGCCCTTCTTTGCCGGCATTCAATCGGCACGACTAAAGGCGTGCCCTGATACAACGCTAACGATCACATGAGACAGCTTAATGTTAAATGATTTTCCCCGCAGACGCTGAGTTCACGCCGCGATGCTCCCGCCCACACGTACTTAATGAGTCGGAGGTGGAGTCGCGGGCGGGTTCATGTTCAGGTCGGTCATGCCCTTCAGCAGATCGCGTTGCTCCGGAGTGTAGTTGTTCCTGAACTCGTCGGAGTTCAGCAACTCATTGCGCGCCGAGGGCGGCATACCGCGCAGCCGGCGATAGGCTTGCGAGACTTTGTCCTTCTGATCTTCCGGCAGATTGCGGTACTGGTTGAACAGGTTGCGCGTTTGTTGCTGCTGCTGCGGAGACATGTGCTCGAAGGTCTCCATGCGGTTGAGGATTTGCGCCTTCTTCTCCGGCGACTGGCTGTTGAAGTTGCGCAAGCGATCGAGCAAATGATTCTGCCGCTCGGGCGGGAGGCTCTGGAAGCCGGGATCGCGCCGCAGTTGCTGCTCCTGCTGATGCGGCGGCAGCGTCATGTATTTGCGCAGCCAATCGCCGCGATGGGGTCCCGGACCCTGGAGATGAAAGTTGTTGCCTTGTTGTCCTCCGGACTGCGGGGCGCTCGGCGGTGGAGCGCTTTGTCTAGGTCCGGGCGCGGGTGCAGGTGCAGGCGCACCCCGGTGCTGCCACGGCGGAGATAAACACACCGACGGCATCGCGGCGAGCACGACAACCGCGATCAGCGACATGGCCTTAGCCCGGAACACCGTTGTTGCACCTACTCCGTCGACTGTCCGTCAAGGGCGTCGAAGTCGGAGAACAAATCTGCGTTCTTATCGAGATACTGCAAATCCCCTACCGGAGTGCCCGGCGCACTGACTCGCACCGGATTTTCATTGGTGGCCAGTGTGTTGCTACCACTGTGGAAGGGGTTCAGCTCCATCAATCCAATTCCCAGGCCGAGCAGCAACGCCGCCGCACCCGCCAGCACGGGACGGCGAAACCACGCCAGCCAGTTGCGCTCGGCCGGCGCCAAAGCCTCCTCGCGCAAGCGCGCGCGCAATCGGGTATTGAAATACGGCGTAGGCTCCGGCGTCTGCCACTCATCCAGCAAGCTCATGGTCTGCTGTAACGAAGCCAGTTCCGCCGCGCAAGCCTTGCAACTCGCCAGATGCTCCTGCAACTCCGGCGAAGCCGACTGCGGCCCGCTCAACAACGCTTCCATCAAATCCTGACGAAGTTTTTCGCACATCATCACTACACCCACTTCCTGCCCCTAAATAAACTGTTTCAACGTCTCGCGCAGCGTCTCATAGGCGCGAAACAGCAGCGACTTGGTCGCCGACTCGCTCAGCTTCAGCACCGCCGCAATCTGCTTGTAGTCCATGCTCTGATACTTGTGCATCAGCACGGCCATGCGCTGCCGCTCGGGCAGCGCCTCCACTTGCCGGCGGATCGCCGCCAGGCGCTCACGCCGCAGAATCATTTGCTCGGCGTTCAGCCCGCCGTCGGGAACATCGACCGTCATGCCTGTTTCCATATCCGGCTCGTCGATGTTGACCGTGTTTTCCGGCCGCTCATGCTTGGTGTCGCGCGCGTGGTTCACGGCCAGATTGGTCGCAATACGATACAACCAGGTGGTGAACTTGGCGCTCGCCTCGTAACTCTGGCGCGAGCGATAAACCCGGAGGAACACCTCCTGTGCGAGCTCTTCCGCCACTGCCTGATTGTGCGTCATGCGATACATGAAGCTGATCATCGGCCGGCGGTATTTCTCGACCAGATAATCGAAGGCAGGGTCGTCGCCGGAAGCCACGCGTAGCATGACTTCGGCGTCGCTCAGCATCTCTAACACGACAGGTTCAGCCAAGTCGCCCCGTATCGCGGCCGGCGGTGTCTGCACACCCTTCAGGGGGGCGCCCGCCAGCACGGCTCGATCTAACGCGATGCTGCCCACATCGGCAATAACCCTCATCCCCACACAAAGTTGCGCCGATGACAAGCATATTTCCAGCCCGGCGCCGCGTCAGGGAATGCTGCGCCACGGGCCGCTAAGGCAGTATTATGCACGAGAGGCCGCGGAGGCCGCACTCCCCAAATGGATTTGATGCGAAGACCCTTGATCTGCTTTGGCTTGCTGGCTGTCCTCACAGCGGCCGGAGCGTGGCTGCCCGCGGCGGAAATGGTCCCCGGAAGCCCCCTTGTCCCAGCCCAGCAACAGCCCGGTCAGACGCAAGCCGCACCCGCTTCCGGCGAACAGGCTCGGACGAGCGACCCGTTGCAAAGCCTGACCTTGAGCGAGCAACTCATCCGCGATGTCTTCCAGCCCCTGCAGAACGGCATGCAGACTCAGAACATCCAGATGGTGCTGTCGATCTTTGACAAGAAAGAACTGACCGGTTGGGCCGATCTGCAGGCGCAGCTGAATGCGTTTTTCCATCAATACGACGGAGTAAGTTTCCGGTACCAGATTCTGCAAGTCGCCGCCGACAAGGACCGGGGTAGCGCTACGGCCGAAATCGAAATGGACGCCTTGCCGTACAACTTCGGCCAGGTCCCGTCGCGCCGCAGCGTGCAAATGCGCTTTCAGATTAAGCTTGGGGCGAAGGGCTGGAAGGTGTCGGGATTCAGCCCGTCCGACTTCTTCAGTGTTGGCTTTCAGCAACCCGCCCGATGAACCGGCCCCGTATGAAGCGCGACTATCCTGAGCATCCGCTGATCGGTGTCGGCGCGGTCATTGTGCAAGGCGGCCGTGTGCTGCTGGTACGCCGCAACACCGAGCCGTTGCGCGGCGAGTGGTCGGTTCCCGGGGGCATGCTCGAGTTGGGTGAGAAGCTGCGCGACGGCGTGCGCCGCGAGGCGCTGGAGGAGACCGGCGTTGAGGTCGAACCGGGCGAGGTGCTGGATGTCTTCGACAGCATCTTCACCGACGCGCTCGGCCAGACGCAGTATCACTACGTGCTCATCGATTACCTGTGCCGTCCGATCTCCGGCGAGGCGCAGGCGGGAGGCGACGCCAGCGACGTGCGCTGGGTAAGCGCCGAAGCCCTGCCCGCCATGGGACTGCGCGAGGTCACCGAGCAGGTTGTGCGCAAGGGATTGAAACTAGCTGGGAAAACTAGCAGTTGACTCTGAACGATTTTGCAGCGACCATTTCGTCTTCGAGGAACTCCATGCAACAGACCATTCTCCGTCTGGCCTTCAGTCTCAGCTTGATCATGACTGGCTTCGCAGCCGCGCAGCAAAGCAATCAGCCACAAACCCAATCCGTACCTCCATCGCAGATCATCGTTCCGGGCCAGGCGACGGCGCCCAAGCCACCGGATATGGTCTGCTTCGGCAACGGCCCGAAGTGGAGCATTCAGTTTGTGAACGGTGCGGCACACTACCTGGGGGTCAATCAGCCGGATCAGACGCTGCTCGGCGATTTCTACTGGGTGCAGCAGGACAACGCATGGGAGTGGCATCGCGCCAACGGCCTGGCGCCGACGAACGGCAGCTTCGGTTTGTCGGCGACGGTACAGAAGCAAGCCTGCACCGATCCTGTGCGCAAGGCGACTTATCCGTATTCGGCGCAGGTGAACCTGCCGCAGGGCGATATGGTCAGCGGTTGCTGCCGCAAGCTGCGTCCGGGCGAAGCGGCGGTGGGTCCGCACGGGCTGCAACAAACCGCTCCGGGATCGTACGGCTCCGCATCTGCATCGGGAGGCGGCTCGCAGCAGGGCGGTTCGGGACAAGGTGGCTCGTCACAGGGATCGTCCGAACAAAAGAAGAAGCCGCAGTTGCAATAGGCGTCAGTTCGGCCGCGCTGTCGCGGCAGCGACGCGTTGCAGCAGCAGAACTTCCTTGTCGCGGTAGCACGAGCGCGCATATTCGTGATAGCCCAATTTCTCCGCCACGCGCAGCGATGCGGCATTATCCGGATGGATGAGGCAGGCTGTGCGCACCGCGCCGAAGTGCTCGTCACCCCAGGCGATCACCGCGCGCATCGCCTCGGTCGCGTAGCCCTTGCCGTGAAACGCTGACGCCAGGATCCAGCCGCTCTCCGGCGTGTCGCCCAGCGGAGGATCCAGTTCGCGCTTAAAGTCGGCGAATCCCACTTCGCCAACGAAGGCGCCGCTGGCCTTTTCCTCCAGCGCCCAAAATCCATAACCCATCAGCGCCCAGTGTCCGATGTAACGCAGCATCCGCCACCAGACTTCCTCGCGCGTCTGCGGCTTGCCGGTGGTGTGGAGAACGACCTCGGGATCGGCCCACAGCGCCGCGCT
>Ga0335078_10012244_pt1 | contig 12727 bp, 10 predicted proteins | sample Lox_Sample_32_FD_206711 | JGI IMG/M metagenome (GOLD analysis project Ga0335078, IMG submission 206711) | Soil microbial communities from Loxahatchee National Wildlife Refuge, Florida, United States - Lox_Sample_3.2 | ecosystem: Environmental > Terrestrial > Soil > Wetlands | place: USA... | reverse complement strand
CAGCGGGCGGAGCGCGCCGATCACCGGCGCGTACGGGAGCTCTCCGTCCGCCTCCTCTACGGCCTCCCCCCGGAGCACGAGCGCATCGCCGTCCGAGGCGCGGCGCTCGAACTCCCTAACCAGCCGTGTCTTGCCGACGCCGGACTCTCCGCTCAGCAGGACCACGACCGGCGACTCGCCGGCGGCTTCACGTAAGGCGAGCTCCAGCTCCTGGAGTTCCCCGATGCGCCCGACGAAGTGACTTGAGGTGACCCTCGTGCGCATGTGGGAAGTATCGCGAGAAGCCACGACGGTCTGCCCGGCGGGACTCGACGACTTTACGGGCGACCTGATGCTCTTGCGCGGCGCGCTTGAAGTCCTCGACATGTTGGCTTGCGACTGCCTGTGAGATGGTGGGGTGCATTGCTCGTCCCTCTCGATCGAATCCTGGTTTTCCACTGCGATCAGGATGAGCTAAGACCCGTTCGCCGACATCGGGCGAACGCAGCGCATATACGCCCGCCACCCCTTAGCTGGCGCGTACGACCCCTTAGCTGAATTGACGGCGTCCGGAGCCCGGGCGCCAGCCCGGCCCGAGCCGCGGGATACCGTCCTCGTGCGGTACCCGAGTCGGGCCGATCCGGACCCCAGGGACGAACGGGTGCTGGCTGATCACGCCGAGCTCGGTCAGCCGCGAACGCAGCGGCTCGTTCTCGGCGCGTGGGTCCCCGTCCGGGGACGCAGTCAACACCCACGCAGCTCGGGAGCGAGCGAGCTCATCGTCGCTGCGGTCGGACGCGGTGCGGAACACCGCCGGATCGGGCGGCACGTACCAGAGCTCCGCGTGCTCGTGCACGCCGAGTAGCGCTCGCACCAGCGGATACTGCCGCGGGCGGTAGAGCACGAGCACGCGTGGCTCGCCCGGAAAGCGCAGCCGTCGGGCCTGGAGCGCGCTGACCGCCTCGCGCAGCGATCCAGGCCCCCGCGAGCGTGGCGGCTCGAGCGCCACCACCCGCGGGATCGAGAGCAGGTCGCGCCCGTGCGCGGCGAGCTCGAAGTCCTCGAGCCGCCCAGGAAGCAGCAGAACCGCGAGCGGCTCCAGCGTCTCCATCACTCCGCCGACTCGGTAGCAGCGCCGTCCGCGGCGCCGGACGCGGGCGCCTCGGCGGGCCCGGAAGCGGGCGCCTCCGCGGACCCGTTAGACGACCCCGCGCTCAGCGGGCTCATCTCGGACCGGGTGGCCTCGGCGATCTCCCCGGGCGTCACGTTCTGCGGATGGTGACAGGCGGCGGAATGCCCATCGGCGTACCACATCAGCGGTGGCTCAACCGTCCGGCACACGTCGGTTGCGTGCGGGCACCGCGGATGGAAGCGGCAGCCCGCGGGCGGGTCGATCGCACTAGGTGGCTCGCCCTCGAGTGGCGTCCGAGCGCGCCGGCGGTTGAGCTCCGGATCGGGAATCGGGATCGCCCCGAGCAGCGCGCTCGTGTACGGATGGATCGGCTTGGAGTACAGGTCGTCGGCGGGCGCCAGCTCCATGACCTTCCCGAGATACATGACTGCAATCGAATCCGAGATGTGCCGCACGACACCCAGGTCGTGGGCGACGAACAGGTACGTGAGCCCGAGGTCGTCCTGGAGGTCATCGAGCAGATTGACGATCTGCGCCTGGATCGAGACGTCGAGGGCGGAGACCGGCTCGTCGAGCACGATCAGGCGCGGGTTCAGCGCCAGCGCACGCGCGATGCCGACGCGCTGGCGCTGGCCGCCCGAGAACTCGTGCGGGAAGCGGTTGATGTGCTCGGGGGAGAGCCCGACGCGCGCGAGGAGCTCGCGCACCCGCTTCGGGATCTCGTCCTTGGGCGTGCCGTGGAGAGCCATCGGCGTGCCGATGATCTGACCGACGCGCTTGCGCGGGTTCAGCGATGCGTACGGGTCCTGGAAGACGATCTGCATCTCGCTGCGCAGCGGGCGCATCTCTCGCGTGCTGGCGTGGGTGATGTCCCGGCCCTCGAACGTGATCGAGCCGTCGGTGGGGTCGAGCAGCCGCACGAGGCAGCGCGCGAGCGTCGTCTTGCCGCAACCCGACTCGCCCACCAGACCGAGCGTTTGTCCGGTTCGCAGGCGCAGCGTGACGTCGTCAACCGCGTGCACGCGCGCGATCTCGTGTCGGAACACGACGCCTGATTTAACCGGGAAGTAGAGCTTGAGATGGTCGACCGTGAGGAGCGCGCCGTTCGAGTCGCCGCTCTCGGTCGCGCTCGCCCCGGCGGCGCCCGTGCTCATGCCGGCGCCTCCTGCGGCCGCGCCAGCCCGATCTGGCCATCGCCGACCTCGCGGCGCACGCGCTTCTCCTCGGTCGATAGCCAGCAGCGATCGAGATGACCGGGCGCCTCCCCGATGTGCGCCTCGAGCGGCGGGACATCCGTGCACTTGGCGAACTCGTGTGGGCAGCGCGGCCGGAAGTGGCAGCCCTTCGGCGGGTCGAGCAGCGACGGCGGCGCGCCGGGAATCGACGGCAAACGCCGGGGCCGCTCGCGATCGAGGCGCGTGATCGACCCGAGCAGTCCCCACGTGTAGGGGTGCTGCGGGTCGTAGAAGATCTCGTCGACGGTTCCCTGCTCGACGATCCGGCCGGCGTACATGACGACGATCCGATCGGCGATGTCGGCCACCACTCCGAGGTCGTGGGTCACGATGATGACCGCGGTGTCGGTGGCATCGCGGAGCTGCTTGATGCGCTCGAGGATCTGGGCCTGGATCGTCACGTCGAGCGCGGTGGTCGGCTCGTCGGCGATCAGGATGCTCGGATTGCAGGACAGCGCCATCGCAATCATCACGCGCTGGCGCATTCCGCCCGAGAGCTCGTGCGGGTAGGAGTCGACGCGCTCACGCGCACGCGGGATCCCGACCTCGTCGAGCAGCGCGATCGTCCGGTCGCGCGCCACGGCCTTGGAGACGTTCTCGTGTGCGCGGATCTGCTCGACGATCTGGTCGCCGATCTTGTAGACCGGATCGAGCGAGGTCATCGGGTCCTGGAAGATCATCGCGATGTCGTTGCCGCGCACTCGCTCCAGCTGCTCCTCGGTCGCGGTCAGCAGATCCGTGCTGCCGAACACGGCTGATCCCCCGAAGCGCGCGTTAACCCCGCGGGTGAGCCCCATCAGGCTCATCACGGTCACGGACTTGCCCGAGCCGGACTCGCCCACGATCGCGAGGATCTCCCGGGGCGCGAGCGTGTACGAGACGCCGTCCACGGCACGGACGGTCCCGTCCTCCGTCGCGAACGAGACCGACAGGTCCTTGACCGACAGCAGCGGCCTGGTACTACTCATGCCAGCCGGATCCTCGGGTCGAGCCACGCGTACATGATGTCGACGATCGTGTTGAACAGCACGACGAAGAACGCGATGAAGATCGTGAGCGCCATCACCGGAGGCACGTCGAGCGACTGGATCGAGTTGGCCGCGTACTGACCGACGCCGCCGAGGTTGAACACCGACTCGGTGACGATGGCGCCGCCCCCGATGATCGCCCCGAAGTCAAGGCCCCACAGCGAGATCACCGGGATCAGGGAGTTGCGGAGCACGTGTTTGAGCAGCACCTGCCGCTGTCCGAGGCCCTTCGACCGCGCCGTGCGCACGAAGTCCTCGTTGATCGTGTCGAGGATGCTCGAGCGGACCAGGCGCGAGTACACCCCGATGAACAGGATCGAGAGCGCGGTCCACGGCAGGATCAGATGCCAGGCCCACTGGACCGGGTTCGAGGTGAGCGACGTGTAGCCGCCGTTGGGGAAGATTCCCGCCTTGAACCCGAGGTAGTAGCTCAGCAGCGCCCCGACCCAGAACACCGGCATCGAGATTCCGATCAGGGCCAGCACGGTCAGGAAGCGGTCGGAGATCTTGCCGGCCTTCAGCGCCGAGTACATGCCGAGGCAGATCGCGAAGAACATCCACAACAGGGCGGCACCGACCGCCAGCGAGATCGTCGGCCAGATGTCGTGCCTGATCTCGGTGTCGACGTTGGTCTGCGTCGAGTACGAGATCAGGGTGCCGCTGAAGATCTTCTCCATCGTCTTCTCGTACTGGACGTAGACCGGCTTGTCGAAGCCCCACTCGTGCCGGATCGTCGCGATCGTCGCCGGGGTGGCGCTGTGGCCGGCCAGCCTGAACGCGGGATCTCCGTTCGGGATCACGTTGAAGATCGCGAACGTGATCACCGAGATCGCGAACAGCACCGCGATCATCCCGATCACCCGCCTGATGATGAACCGGAGCATCTAGCTAGTTGTCGGAGATCCGGACCTTCGAGCGCGGGTCGAGCGCGTCACGCACACCCTCGCCGAAGATGTTCAGCGCGAGCACGGTCAGCACGAGCATCAGCCCGGGCACGATCGTCAGATGGGGAGCGGTCGTGATCCGGTCGATCCCCTCGCTGATCATTTCGCCCCACGATGGCGTTGGCGGCTGCACGCCGGCCCCGAGGAACGAGAGGTAGGCCTCGAGCAGGATCGCGTTCGCGATCGCGAGCGGGAAGAAGACCACGATCGTCGACGCCAGGTTGGGCAGGATCTCCGTGAACATGATCCGGAACGAGCCCATGCCCTGAGCGCGCGCGGCTTCTATGAACTCCTTCTCGCGCATCGAGAGGACCTGCCCGCGCAGCGGTCGCGCCATGTACACGACGTACACGAAGCCGATGATCAGGATCGGAATCGCGATCGACCCACTCTGGAGCGTGACCGGCCCGACCTTCAGGCCGCCGATCGACAGCGCGGTTCCGAGGGCGACGCCCAGGATGACGACCGGGAACGCCCACATGATGTCCATGATCCGCGAGAGGATGGTGTCGGTTATGCCGCGCATGTAGCCGGCAAACAGCGCCACGATCACTGCCAGGACCGTGGTGATGATCGCGGCAGCGATACCGATCTCGAGCGAGGTGCGCGCGCCGTAGAGGAGCCGCACCATCACGTCGCGGCCGTTGTCGTCGGCACCGAGGAAGAACTTGCCGCCGGCCGCGAACCACTGGGGGCCGACAGGTACGCCCGACAGCGAGACCACGTAGACCTGTTTATTGCCCTCGTGGAGAATCTCGGTGAGGTGGTTGGCCGACGTGGTCGTGTGGGCCACGTCGTTCGCCCAGATCGGGGCGGCCAGGGCCAGCGCGACGAGCAGCAGGAACAGCACCCCGAACGCGAGCGCGACCTTGTTGCGCCGCAGTCGACGTCCGGCCAGCCGCCAGGGACCGACTCCGACGGCGTGCTCGCGCTCGGCGACGGCCTCAAACCCCGTCCCCCCCTCGACGGACGAGAGTTCAGAAGCAGGCTCAATAGCCATAGCGAGCGATTATAAGGTTGGTAACAGGTGCATTTGGGGTCTTCCGGGAGGGCGCCAGAGCGCCCTCCCGTTGACCACTTTCGCGACTACTTCAGGCAGAGCAACGACCAGTCGACGCGATGCGCCAGGTCGGGATAACCCGAGCATTGCGCGACGTTCATCCGGGTCGAATAGAACGCCGTGTCCTCCTCGTTCCCGTACGGCACCAGGTACGCATGCGTCGGACTGTTGATGTACGCGTCCAGCGCCGCCCACCCGGAGGCCACCTTGTCCGCCGGCTGAGCGTCGAGGCTGTTGACCTGCTTGTCGACGGACGGATCGCTGACGAACCCTTCGTTGAACGAGGGGATCGACTTCGCCGCCGCGGTCGTCATCAGGTTGCCCATGAAGTCCCCCGGATGGGGGAAGTCCTGGAACCAGTCAGTGAATCCGATCTGGGCCTTGCTCTTCGGATCTCCGATCGTCGAGAAGTAGACGGTCTGGTTGAGCGACTTGATCGACGCCTTGAACCCGATCTGGTTGAGCACCGACGCCAGGTAGGCACCGATCGCCGGACGCGGGTCCTTGGTATTCGTCCACACCGTGACCGGGGCACCGGTCAGGCCCGCCGACTTCACGAGCGCTTGAGCCTTGGCCAGCTGCGGTGTCCCGTTGGGCCGCCACGGGCACGGTGAGATCGCCTGGTAGCCGACCATCCCCGGCGGCAGCAGGTTGCACGTCGGATGCAGTCGCCCGCCGAAGATCCGCTGGAGCGCGGTCGGGTCGATCGCGTAGTTGACTGCCTGGCGCGCGGCCAGCTTGTTGAACGGCGGGATCGTTTGGTTCAGGAAGAAGTAATACGTGTTCGGGTAGCCCGGACCGATCAGGAACCGGTCCTTGTACTGCGACTCAACCTGCGGCAGCAGGTCGCCGACCGGATCCTCGGTCATGTAGTCGTAGGTCCCGTTGATCACGTTCTCCGTCATCGTGTTGACGTTGGTCGAGACCATGCCGTCGATCTGGTCGAGGTAGCCCTTTGCGACCGTCGGGATGTCGAACTTGGGGTTCTTGGTGAGGATGAACTCGCCGTTCGTCGGAGACGGGTTCACGACCTTCAGCGTGTACGGACCGTCGCCCGGGAACGGGTTGCCGGTCGTGTTCTTGAAGATCGCCTTGCTCGCCGGGCCGACTCCGGACTCGCCGATCGCGAACGCATAGAGCACGCGCGTGTCCGGGTCCATCAGCTTGATCGTGAGCTTGCCGGTGGCGTCGTCGGCAATCATCCCGGTCAGCGGCGCGTTCTGCTTCTTCGCGGCCTGATACGCAGTCGCGCCCACGATGTCGTCGTAGAACGACGAGAACGGGCCGCCCAGGAACAGGTTGCGCTTGACCATGTTGACGACGTCGCTCGCCTTCACGGGCTCGCCGTCGGAGTAATGCAGGTTCGGCCGGAGCTGGAAGACGTACTGCTTCCCGCCGTCGGTCGGGGTCGGGATGCTTTCGGCCAGCCCCGGGACTAGCTCGGTGCTCGCCTGGCCGGTGGCGTCCTTGAACGCCAGCAGGCCTGTCCAGACGAGATGCAACGCCGAGTCGGCCTGAACAGTCTGGTACTCCTGCGGGTCATAAGAGTCGGGCCCCACAGTCCCGATCTTGATCGTGCCGCCCTCTTTCGGGGCGCCACCCGACGAGCTCGAGCTCGCTGTCGAGCTCGACCCGGACGCAGCGCCCGAGGCCGACGACGATGAGTTCGATGACCCGCCGCACGCGGCCAAGGCAAGAGCCGCGGCCACGGCGACTACGGCCGCGACCGGTCCTCTGTACTTCCTCATGCAGTCCTCCTCCTAGAGGTTGTCGCGCGAAATCTAATAAACCCGCGGGCCCCAGTGGAAGAGACCGCCCGTCCCTAATGAACCGGCAACACGAATCGACTCAACGATTCGGGCGCTGGAGCCACGCCAGCCAAGCGAGGCCCCGGCCCTCGACGCGCTCGAGGTCGACCCCCGTGAGCTCGGATATCCGGACGATCCGACAGCGCAGCGTGTTGCGGTGGACCGGGAGCGCGGCGGCCACGCGTCCCTTCTCGAAGTTGTTTTTGATTAAGGCATCCAGGGTGCGGACAAGCTCGGGGTGATCGCCATCGAGCGGGCTGTAGACGCGGGCGCGGATCTGGCTCGCGAGCCGGGGCGAGCGCCTGAGCAGCAGCTCGGGCAGGTAATCGGCGGTCTCGATCTCGCCGGTGCGCCCGCGCGCGGCCGCGATCTGGATCGCGTCGCGGAGGCCCTCGAGGGCGGGTCCGCGCTCGCCGCCAATCGCCGGTGGGCCTTGGGCGATCACCGCGGCCGCGTCAATCCCTTCGGTCCCGCGCCATGGCGCCCTGTGATCGGAGAGGCCAACGACCCGCCGCCCCTCCGCTGCCGCCAGCGCCCGCCGGCGCCGCAGGCGGGCGGCCAGTTCGGCGTGGTGCGACGCCGGCCGCCCCGGGATCGCGATCACGAACGGCCGCGCCGCCTGGTCAATCCGGAAGCCGATCCGCTCGGCCAGACGCTGGTCCTCGGCCAGCGGCGGCTCCTCGGCGGCGATCCTCCGCAGCGCCTCACCGGCCGCGATCTCCTCGGCGCTCGGCCGGCTCGCCCTGGCCGCGGACTCGTAGACCTCCGAATACACGCGGGAGACGCGGTCGACATACTCGAACAGAAGGTCGGCGCTCTCCACCAGCGCCGGCCGCTCGTCCTCGGTGGCGGCGGCCAGCATTGCGCGCCAGGCGAATCGGGCGCCGCGCCTGAAGTTGGCGGGGATCATGTCGGCGGGGAACCCCTCGGCGGCCGTCCGTCGGGCGTGCTCCCGGAACACCGCGATCTCCTCCTCGCGCGGCGGCTCGCCGCGGGTCAGCCACCGAATTACGAGGTCGAGGTTCCACCGGACCCACGCCCGAACGTCGTCGCGGGCGGGATGGAGCTGCTGGAAGGCCGGCTGCTCCCAGAAGCTGTCGAGGACCCGATCGGTGAACAGCTCCAGATCGGCTCGCTCGACGATCCCTCGGAGCACCTCGCCGCGCGTGAGCGCCTCCATGGGTGAAGTATGTGCAATTGCACAGTCGGTCCGCGCCAGCAGCGTGCGGTGTGACGGGTTGGCCGGTCCGTGCCCCGGGAACGATTTCGGTGCAATGGCTCCGAGACGGTTCACGGCAGGCGTGGTCGCGATGCTCGCCGCCGGCTTCGCCTACGTTGCCCAGACCGCGCCAGCGGCCGCGAATCCGCCGGCGACGTTCACCCCGGTGGTCGAGGCGGAGAACTTCTCGATCACGCAGCAGCGCCAGACGATCTACGACACCCCGCGGTACCAGGCGCAGCTTGCAGCCGACAGCGCCTCGAGCACCGCCCAGGCGCTTGCCACCGAGGCCGGCGATCCCGGGCGCTTCTTCACCGATGATTTGTGCTGGAACCTTTCGAACGGGTGCGCCGGCGACATCCGCCTGAACAATTGGGCGACGAACGGCTACGGGATCGTCCGCCCGGTCCTGTTCACCGCGCGCGACGGCGCCACGATCTCGGGCCACGTATGGGCCACGGTGGCCGGGCCGGCGAAGCGGCCGGGGATCGTGATCACCGATGGCTCGGTCCAGGCCGACGAGAACATGTACTGGTACGCCGCCCAGACGCTGGCCAAGGCGGGCTACGTGGTGCTGACGTTCGATCCCCAGGGGCAGGGCCAGTCGGACACTTTCGGGCAGTCCCCCGACCAGAACGAGGGCGTCCCGGCGCAGACCTCGGGGACGCCGTTCTACGACGGCACCGAGGACGCAATCGACTTCTTTCTCTCGACCCCTTCGCATCCATACGAGCCGGTGCCTTCGTGTACGACCGGCACGAGCCACGCCGCCAAGCAGAACGCGCGCGTTGCCGCCGGGCTCGACGCTGGATTCAATCCGCTGTGGAAGCTTCTCGATCCGTCTTTCGGGGTCGGTCTGGCCGGCCACTCCTACGGCGCCGCCGGCGTGTCCTACATCGGCCAGTGGGATCCGCGCGTCAAGGCGATCGTCGCCTGGCACAACCTCGGCGGCCCCGGCCCCGACGATTCGCCCGTGCCGGGTGCGGCCCCGGGCGCTCCTTCTCAGACGATCGGCGAATCCGGTTGTCCTGCCGACCCGGCCGATCGGACCACGGTCCCGATCACCAAGCCGGCGCTCGGGATGTCGGCCGACTACGGCCTCCCGCCTGCGCCCAACACCTCGCTGCCCGACCCGAACGCGAAGTCGACGTGGTCTCTGAACTATTCGAAGGCCGGCGTCGACACCGGCGAGATCATCATCCGCGGCGGCTCGCACCTGGACTTCAGCTTCATTCCCAACCAGGCGTTCGGCGCCTCGCTGCGCGGGCCCGACCTGATCGATTGGTACACGACCGCATGGTTCGACAAGTACCTCAAGCACGATCCGACCGCGGACACTCGGTTGCTGAGCGATCGGTGGCGTAATGACCCTGTCGAGGCCGAGATCGACCCCAACCACGACGGCAACGCGTTCTCCTTCTACTACTGGTCGCGGCTCGACATCCACCTCGCGAACGGGAAGGTGTGGGACTGCGAGGACCTCCGCGACGGCTGCCCGGGCATGGTCCCCGAGAGCGACGACGGCTACCCGGGCACGTGCTCGTACATCGCGATCGACACAAGTCCCGACCGCGGCTAATCGACCCTCAGGACCGCCTTGCCGTTGACGCGCCGGTCGAGCAGCGCCTCGATCGCCTGGCCTGCGTCGTTCCAAGAGAGCGTGAGGTCGATTTGCGGGTCGAGCTTGCCGGCGGCGACCAGCTCCGCCAGACGAGTGAGGTCCGAGCGGCATGTCTGCGTGTGCTGTAGCTCGGCGAATACGTACAGGCCGTATAGACGCGCGCGCGGCGCGCGCGCGAACAGCTCGCGCGCCGGATACGACACGGGGTCAGGGATCGTCGACGCGAAGCTCACCACCGTGCCACCCGGCGCGACCCTCTGGATCGCCGCGCCGAGCACGCCGCCGCCGACGCCGTCGACGACCACGTCGAAGATCGGGCCGTCGAGGTCGATCTCGGGCGCGACCTCGTCGGCTCCGAGCTCGTGCAGGCCCTCGGTCCGGCGCGCCACCCCCGTGACATGGGCGCCGGCAAGCTTGGCGAGCTGGATCGCGAACCGCCCGACACCACCGCTCGCACCCGTAACCAGCACGCGCTTGCCGACGACGTAGCCGCCGACCTCGAGCGCCCGGAGCGCTGTGATCCCCGCGACCGGCAGCGCGGCCGCCTGCTCGAACGAAACCGGGTCGGGTAGCTCGGCCAGCCAGTCGGTTCCGACCGCCGCCAGCTCCGCCCAGGCCCCGGACGGCATCAGGCCCACGACACGGGCGCCTGTGGGCGGGCCGCTCCCGTCTCCGGCCGGTTCCCTGACGACGCCGGCAACGTCCCAGCCCGTGACCGTGCCCGGGTCGAGTGACTCCAAGCGCCGCGTCTCGCCACGGTTGAGGCTGAACGCCTTGACCTCGACGACCGCCTGATTGTGCGTCGGACGCGGATCCGGGACCTCGGCGAGCTCGGCGAACGGCGCGGACTGCTTGGAGACGAGCGCTCGCATCGCCGGACAGGCTACTTGTATGTTGCGCACGTGACCCGCGTGACGGCGTTGGCCGTTCTGGCCGGGTTCGGCGCGACCTTGGGGCTCGCGCCACCCGCGCTCGCCGTCGTCGCTCGCGCTCGCGCACCCACACAGATCACCGACGTGCAGCTCTCCTCGCTTCCGCAGGAGCTCTCGGGCGACGTCCGAGAGCAGCTCACGTTCGTGGGGTGCGGGGGGCCGGGGATGCTGCTCGTCCGCCTCAACGGTGGGCTCGAACTGATCCGCTGGCAGGCGCGCCGCTGCCGCAAGCGCACGGTGGTGTGGTACGTGCCGCCCAGCGCGGGCGCCGCATACCAGGTGTCGGTCCAGATCAAGGTCGGGAAGCGGCCCTGGAGCCGGGTCGCGTCGGTCGCGGTCGGGGCGCCGCCGGCCGGTTTGGACGAGGTCGGAGTGTGGCTCACAACCACGGATCTGAGCGAGGCGCTCTCGCCGATGCCGGTCCTGTCGTTCGGAGCCGTCAACCCCGCCCTGCCGACGATCGAGGTCTCGGACGGCACGCGCTATCAGCAGATCGTCGGGTTCGGCGCCGCCATGACCGACACCTCGGCGTGGCTCCTCTACGACGAGTTGCCGGCCATCCAGCGAACCGCCACCATGGATGCCCTGTTCGGCCCGGGCGGGATCGGGCTCAACTTCGTTCGCGTGCCAATCGGCGCCTCCGACTTCACGGCCAACGGCGTCCCCTACACCTATGACGACGTGCCAGCGGGCGAGAACGATCCGCTGCTCGGCCGCTTCTCGGTCGTGCACGACTTGGCCTACGTCCTCCCGGCGCTGCGGACGATGCTCGCGCTCAGCCCGAGCACCGAGATCCTCGCGAGCCCGTGGAGCGCGCCAGCCTGGATGAAGACCAACGACGCGCTCGACAACGCCGACCTCGCCGGCAGTCTGCCGCCGGCGAACTTCAAGGCTTACGCCGAATACCTCGTCAGGTTCATCCGTGCCTACGCGGACGCGGGCGTGCCGATCGCTGCGATCACGCCCGAGAACGAAGCGGGGACGCCCACGCTCTACCCCGGTATGGATCTCGACGAGGACGGCTTCATCACGCAGAGCCTCGTGCCCGCGCTGCGGGCCGCGGGATTCGCTACCGCGGTGTACGGGCTCGACGGGTCCGGGCTCGCCTACGGCGAGGAGATGTTGTCCGATCCGGCGGTGCGCTCTGAGATCGCCGGGATCGCCTGGCACTGTTACGCCGGCCTCGCGCAGATGTCCGAGCTCCAGGCGATCGACCCGGCGACGAGCATGATCATGAGCGAGTGCTCGCCGGGGGTGGTCGCGTATCCGACCGCCGAGATCGCGATCGCGAGCCTGCGCAACGACGCCCGGGCGGTCGACCTCTGGAACCTCGCGCTCGACCCGTCCGGGGGACCAAAGCAGCCCGTCCCAGGGTGCGCCGGGTGCAGCGGACTCGTCACCGTCGACGAGCAAGCGGGCACGGCCTCGCTGAACCTCAACTACTACCAGCTGGGACAGGTTTCGATGTTCGTGCAGCGCGGCGCCGTCCGTATCGCCTCGGACCGCTGGGTGTCTGACTTCGCCAATGCCGACGGCTCGTACGGCGTCACCCCGGGCCTCGACGATGTTGCGCTCGAGAATCCTGACGGCTCGAAGGTGCTGATCGCATACGACAACAGCACCCAGCCGATCGCGTTCCAGGTCGGGTGGCGAGGCCAGGCGTTCGCGTACTCGCTCGACCCCGGCGCCACCGCCACGTTCGTGTGGCGGTAGGGTGCCGATGATGCGCCGGCTGCCGGTCCTCGTGGTTCTGTGCGCCGCCGCGTGGC
>Ga0335078_10012243_pt1 | contig 12727 bp, 14 predicted proteins | sample Lox_Sample_32_FD_206711 | JGI IMG/M metagenome (GOLD analysis project Ga0335078, IMG submission 206711) | Soil microbial communities from Loxahatchee National Wildlife Refuge, Florida, United States - Lox_Sample_3.2 | ecosystem: Environmental > Terrestrial > Soil > Wetlands | place: USA... | reverse complement strand
GAGCCGCGCCCGGGCCAGGGCGCGATTTTCCGGCTGAAACTGCCGCTGACGCTGGCCATCATCAAGGCCCTGCTGTTCCGTGTGGAACAGCGCCTGTATGCCATCCCGCTGAATGCCGTCGCGGAGATTGCCCGCGCCCACGAATCGGACCTGCATCAGGTGGACAATCACGAAGTTCTGCAGTTGCGCAATCAGGTGTTGCAACTGGTTCGGCTGGGGCGAGCGCGCTCCGAACCGGGCGGCCGCTCGGCAAAACTTTTCGTGCTGGTGGTTGCCACCGGCGAGCGCAAGCTCGGACTGATTGTGGATGCGCTCGAAGGCGAGGAAGAACTGGTGATCAAGGCGCTCGACGATCAGACGGTTTCGACCGACCTGGTGAGCGGCGCTTCGATTCTGGGCGATGGACGCGTGGTGCTGATTTTGAATCTGGCGGCTGTGCTGGAGCGTTCGGCCACGGCCCGGCGCAATGGCTGGGCGGTGCCTTCGGGACTCCTGCTTTCCCAGGCCGATCGCGCCCGCGCAGCCAGCGCCGGCGGGGTGCAACCATGAGCAGCCCGGTCCGCGTGCTGGTGGTGGATGATTCCGCGCTCATGCGCAAACTCATCCCGCAGATTCTGCACACCGACAGCTCGATTGAGGTCGTGGGTACGGCCATGGACGGCATTTTCGGCCTCAGAAAAATTGAAGAGCTCAAGCCACAGGTGGTGACGCTTGACCTCGAAATGCCGGGCATGGGCGGGCTCGACATGTTGAAGGAAATCATGCGCCGCCACCGGATTCCGGTGATTGTGGTCAGCTCGCACAGCACGGAGGGTGCCTCGGTCACGCTGAAGGCGTTGTCGCTCGGGGCCTTCGATTTCGTGGCCAAACCGCAGGACGTTTGGTCGCGCATGCCGGAGATCGCGCAGGAGCTCATTGCCAAGATCAAAGCCGCGGCCCAGAGCCGGGGAGTCGTGGTGAGCCCCGCGCTGGCGCCGGCCTCGCGCCGCGCGCCGAAGCTGGCGCTGAGCCAGAGAAATCCCGCGACGCGGGTAATCGCCATCGGAATTTCAACCGGCGGCCCGCAAGCCTTGCAGTATCTGCTGCCGCAATTGCCGGGAGATTTTCCGGGAACGCTGCTGGTGGTGCAGCACATGCCGGAAGGCTTTACCGAAATGTTTGCCCGGCGGCTGGATGAAATCTGCTCGATCGCGGTGAAGGAAGCCCAGTCCGGCGACATGCTGCTGGCTGGGCGGGCGCTGATCGCGCCCGGCAATCGTCATTTGAAAGTGAAGAAGCTCCCCTTGGGGGACGTCACCGTGTTGAGCGAGGAGCCGCGCGTCAACGGTCATCGGCCCTCGGCCGATGTGCTGTTTCGCAGCGTAGCGGAAGAGTTTGGCAACAGAGCCATTGGCGCCATCATGACCGGCATGGGAGATGACGGGGCCGAAGGTTTGGGCGTCCTGAAGGCGGCCGGAGGGTTGAGCATCGCGCAGAGCGAAGAGTCGTGCGTGGTGTATGGCATGCCCAAGGCGGCGTTTGAGCGGGGCTACGCCACGCGGGTGATTCCGCTGGAAGCAATGGCCAGCACATTTTTCGCGCATTGCCCGCAAGACCGCAAGACCGGCGATGGCGCCGTCGCGGCCGCTTCCGGTCAAGCCGCCGGCACCGCCAAAGGTTAGGTTTAGCACCGACCCGCGTCAGAGCAGCGGGTCGAGGCAGTTGGAGGAGGTTGGAACATGGAGCAGTTTGCGCCGGTTCGACGCAGCAAGGACAATCAGCCAGTCCGCTATCTGATCGTGGATGATTCGGTTTTCGCCCGCAAGAATCTCACTCAGATCATCGAGGCCTTTGGCGGGCAACTGGCCGGCGAGGCCGGCGACGGCAAAACCGCGATCACCGAGTACGCCCGTTTGAAGCCTGATATCGTCCTGATGGACATTACGATGCCGCAGATGGAAGGCATTGAAGCAGCGGAGAAGATCGTGCAGGCGCATCCGGAGGCGCGCATCGTGATGGTTTCTTCGGTCGGCTACCAGGAGAATATTGTCGCCGCCCTTCAGCGCGGCGCCCGGCATTTTGTGCAGAAGCCGGTGAAGCCGGAAGTTTTGTACGAAGTGATCAAGTACGTTTTGGGAGAAGACGGCGCGGTAGCCAGCGGCGCCGGCGCGGGGGCCTAACCGTGAAAATGGAGCTGATTCAACCCTTTATCAACGCCGCAGACGCTGTGCTGTCCCAGGGTTTGAACGCGCCGACTGTCATGGGCAATCTCACCATGGAGCAGGAGGCGTATCGCCGCAAAGGAGTGGCCGGGCTGATCTGGCTGAGTGGCGACATCGAAGGCCGAATTATCTTCGATCTCGACGCGCAGACGGCGGCGCGGATGGCGAGCAAGTTTGCCGGCTCCGAATTACCGGAGTCCGATGAGTTGGTGCGCGAGACCGTGTGTGAGCTGGCCAATCAGATCGTGGGCAATGCCATTACAACGTTGAACGATCAGGGCTTTCACTTCCGGGTTCACCCGCCGGTGCTGCACACCTCGGAAACCGGCTCCCAGAGCAGCGAAGACACGGAGGCGATGGTCCTGTGTTTTGAAACCTCCATCGGCAATGTGTTCATGAATCTCGCGTTGCGGTACAACGTTGAGCGCACCAAGAAACAGGCAGGCGCCTCAGCGCATTGAGCCCAACGCCGACCCGAAGTTGGAAGCTACGGCCCGGCCAGCATGAAAACTGGATTCTGCGGAGGCGGCTGGCTGCCGTTGACGCTGGTTCCTGCACTGACGGGTGCCGGGAGGTCCACCACTACCGTGTCTGCGGGCTCGCTGTTGGCAAAGGTGCCGGGAACGGTGCGAATGATGGCGGCGCCTCCGGCGTCGCAGCCGGCGACATAAATCCGGGTGCTATCTGCAGAAGCGACCGTGAAGAGCCGGAAGCGCGCCGCCGCGCACGCCGCGACCGCCGGCACCGTATTAAGAGCAATCGTCGAAGTCACGGTGTTGTTGCCGGCATTCAGCACAGAAACCTGGGAAATCACATTGCTTCCCGCCTGCACGCTGGCCACATAAACTTTGCTGGCATTCGGCAGCGCAGCCACCACCATCGGGCTTGCCGGCATTGGCACCACCGCCAGAACCGCCGGCGGGTCAACCGAAGCGCTCAGAATGCTTAGCGTATTCGCCACCGGATTGGTCACATACAGGCGTGTCCGCGATTCGTCGTAGAGAATGAAATTCGCGCCGGCGCCGACGGACGCGTTCCCTAAAACAGTGTCGTTGGCCGTATTGATCGCGGAGACCGTGCCGCCGCCGGAGTTGAGCACGTAAAGCCGCTGCCCGTCGGAGCGCATCGCGCTCCACACCGGCGTGGCTCCGGTCGCGGTGGTCGAGTTGACCGTGCTGTCCAAGGTGTTGATGCTGGTCACCGTGCCGGCGGTCTGGTTGACGGCATAGACCTTGGAGTGGTCTGGCGTTTCCGCCAGCGCGACCGGACCGGCGCCGACGGGAATCACGTTCGTGACCACGTTGTTTGCGGTCGGAATCACGCTGACTGAATTCGTTCCCGCGTTGGCCACATAAACCGTGTTGTTGTCTCCGGCGACGAACACCGGACGTGAGCCGGGCGGCAGCGTAATGGTGGAAATTCCGGTTACTACCGACGGAGGGTAGAACGAGAGCGTGTCTTCCAGTTGATTGACAACGTAGATCTCGTCCCCATTTGGCAGCAGCGCCGCATGCACCGGGTCAATGCCCAGCTTGGTGTTAGCCACATTGGTGTCGCCGGCCACGTCAATGCGAGTGCCCGATCCAGGATTATTGCCGCCATTCTGACTGAAGAAATAAACGAAGTGTGCGGCGGCGGTATTCGGCGGCGTAGGAGTATTGGGAAAAGCTACGGGGCGAAAATAATCGCCGCAGCCCGCCCACACCGCGACCAGGCCCCACATCGCGACCGCCAGGGCGATTCGTTGCCGTCGCAGGCCTTTATTCACGACAGAGCGCATTCGTTAATCAGCGAGACCCAGGAAGAGCCTTCATTCTAACGGCTGGCGCAGGGATGCGCCAGCGCGGGGCTCCAGCTCGGCGACCAGTGAGACCGAAATCACCACCCCTCACTCTCTCGGCTTGAGGCGGCCGCTCGTGTTATGTTAACTTTCGCAGATTCAAAACATTGCAGCGGAAGGAAGCCTGCGAGTGCGCGCGGAAATTCTGAAAATCAACAGCGAGAACCCGGAATCCTCGCTGATTCGCTATGCCGCCGACCAGATTCGGTCCGGCGAAGTGCTGGGCATGCCCACCGACACTTTTTACGGCCTTGCAGCTGATCCGTTCAACCTGCGCGCCGTGGACCGCGTATATGAAATCAAATCGCGCTCGCGGCACAAGCCGCTTTCGCTGCTCATCGAGAGCGTGGACCAGGCCGAAGAATTGGCCAACAATCTTCCCCAAGAGTTCCGGGCGCTGGCGCGCCGCTTCTGGCCGGGGCCGCTCACAATCATCGTGAAGGCCTCGTCGCGCCTGCCTTTGAAAGTCACTGCCAACACGGGAAACGTGGCGCTGCGCGTGCCGAACGCCAGAATTCCGCTGGCGGTGGTGCAGGCGGCGCAGATTCCCATCACCGCCACTTCCGCGAACCTGAGCGGAGAGTCCGAGTGCACCACGGCGGTCGCGGTCCGCGACCAGTTGCAGGGGCGCATCTCCATCATTGTTGATGGAGGCGCCTCGCCCCGCGAGATCGCCTCCACCATCGTTGACCTTACCGATGAAGAAAAGCGCTGGTATGTGTTGCGGGAAGGCGCGATCTCCGCCCAGGAGATTTCGCAGTTCTTCGCGCAGGGTTAGTTTCTTAGCGCAGGGATATGAATTCAGCAGTCGCGCACGGCCGGCCGCAGAGCCAAAAATGGCGCCGGAAATGGAGCTTGAAATTGCTCTGGCTCCTGGCGCTGGCAGTCGTGGCCGTGGCCGGCTTTCTCCTCGCAATTTCACAGGAAATCGTCCACGAAGCGGCGGAGCAGAAGCTCTATCCGGCGGACGCGATCGTGGTTTTCGGCGCGGCGCAATACTCAGGCCGGCCATCGCCGGTCCTGCGCGCGCGGCTCGATCATGCCTTTGAGCTTTACCAGCGAAAACTGGCGCCGGTGGTGATCATCACCGGCGGATTTGGCGAAGATCCCCAGTTCAGCGAGGGCGGCGTCGGCCACGATTATCTTCTCCATCGCGGCATTCCGGAATCCGGCCTGATCGCCGAAACCCAGGGCTCGGACACTGCGGAATCCGCGCGCCGCGTGGGCACGATTATGCATACCAACCGCATGCACGCCTGCCTGGCGGTGAGCGACGCATACCATGTGTTTCGCATCCGCAAGCTGCTCGAAAAGGAAGGCATCGAGGTATACGTAGCGCCGCGGCCGGATTCGCGGCCGCATGGCCAGCTGCAGCGCGGCCTCGCCGTGCTGCGCGAAGCCTGCAGCTATCTGCTCTGGAAAGTGCAGATGATGGCGTGAGCAGCGCCGCTCGCGCCGAACTCTACCATCCCATTCTTTTTCTCAGCTCGGTGATGTGCGCCACGTGGTGCCGTCCATGCCAGGCGTAGAGGGCCAGGTTCTTTTCGAGCGGCACCTCGCCCAGCTCGGGATGGCGGAACATTCTCTTCCATTGCTCGGGCTGTAGAGCGCATAGCAGTTTCACCCAGCGCAGGTGAAGATTTTCAAGCAGCGCCAGCGAGGCTTCCGGCGGGGTAGATTGCATCTCCGGCGTCTCGGCCCAGAGTTTTTCATCGTAAGGCTTGACCGTGGGTTCGCTTTCCGTGAGCGCCAGCTTGAAGCGGATGTAGGCATTCATGTGGCTCTCCGGCACATGATGCACGACCTGCAGCACGGTCCAGCCGCCATCGCGATACGGCGTTTTCATCTGCTGCGGCGAAAGTCCCTGCACGGCGTGGCGGAGAGCGGCCGGGGCCTGTTCAATCTGGCTGATGAGCTCGCGTCTCTGTTCTTCTGTGGGCGGGCCGTCGTAAGTGAATTTGCCGATGGGGAATCGAGGGTCGGGCATGATCGCCTCCATGCGCATTACAGCACAGCAGGCGACGAACGAAAGCCGCCTCGCTCATGAAAAGAGCTAATGGGAACCAATCAAACCGCTCATGCAGGAATTACTTGAGCAGAGCTAGGATTCGCACCGGGCCGCCCGAGCCACCTTCGAGTTTCATGGGGGCGACTACGACGATTGCGCCAGTCGAAGGAACGCGATCAAGGTTGGCGACATTTTCCAGGTGATACAAGCTGCGGGCCAGCGTGTAATGGTGCACCGGAAAATTCCGTGACGGCCCGTAATCAATGCTGAGCGTGTCAATGCCGAGTCCCAGAACTGCGCGGCCTTCCACCAGAAAGCGGGCTGCGTCCCGCGAATAACCGGGAAAGTGCATTACGCCCTTCGCATCTGCGTTGCGATAGGCGGTGATAGAGTCCCATCGCGACTCCCAGCCGGTGTTGGCGATCACAACCGCATCGTCTGGAATATGCCCGTTGGTGCGCTCCCAGGCGGCAATATCTTCAACGGACAGCTGGTAGTCGGCATCGCCCTTCACTTTGGCGCGAACATCGAGCACCACCAGCGGAGCAACCAGGCGCTCGGCGGGAATCTGGTCCACGGTCCACATTCCGCGCGCAAAGTGCGCCGGAGCATCAATGTGAGTGCCAAAATGTTCGGGGAAACAGATTTCGCGGGCGAAGTACTGATCTTTTTCGATGGTCGCAACCGTCCTGGCCTGGAAAAGCGGCTTCTTCGCCAGCTCGTACGGCGGGTTCTTGGGCCCGAGGGTGTGCGTCAGATCCACCACCGACCGAAAACCGGAGGTCGGCTCACTCTGCTGATGGCGCTGCTGCGCGAACAGAAATAGCGCCAGCGCCACCACGTACCCAATCACTAACGAACGAGCTTTCATCAAACGCACGATCCCTTTTCGCCTCGGCAACTACGGCTGGCAATTTGAAAACTTCGTGAAATCAGTTAGATGCGATTTCCGCTCGCAAAGGTGCTCCATTGATTTTCCAGCAAGGGGATGGATGGTTTCAAGGAACCAGCGGACATGCACAGGTGGATTGCCAGCGAAGCCTGCGAACTCAATTATGAAAGCAGAGCGCGAATGCAATACCGGCCGCGACAAGAGTGCCGAGAAAATTTACCGCGTCGTTGTTTAGCCATCGGCGCTGCTCGAGCCACGCGCCCATGAAACTATCGGCCGCCGTACCAGCCACGGCCGCGAAAAGAGGTATTGCCAGCTTCGACCACGGCAGCAGACCGCATCCTGCGCCCACCGCGCTGACCCCTAGCGCCGCCAAAATTCCGGCCAGAGTGCCGGCGAGAGTCACGCCGCCGTCAGTGCCCGCGGGAACCAGTTTCCAGTTCGTGATCAGGCGCGCGCTCGCGCTGCTCGCCTGCCCCACTTCGCTCGAGACCGTGTCGGCTGCGGCCTCGGCCAGCGCGGCGGTCGAGGCCATGATGAACATGAATCTCTTCGCGCCCAGCGTGCACAGGAACCCGCTCGCCGCCGCGACGCCGAGATTGGCGAAGACCTGCGAGGCTCGCCGGCCCTCGCGTCTTTCCGCCGTGCCGAGGCGTTGCTTCTTCTGGTACTTCCAGCGCGTCGCGCACCAGGTCACCACAAACACCGAGAGCAGGGCGGCGACAGCGCCGAATCCCGCCCCAATGTAAAGAACGAAGCAGACCGCTGCGCCTGCGGCCGCGCCCGAACGGGTCACACCGCGCACCAGCTTTCCCAGCGCGGCAAAGGTCAGGCTCACGCCTGCCCCGATCACGAGCTGGCGCGTTGAGCGCGCAAACTCTGGAACGACGCTTTGGAGATTCAGCATAATAAAAAAGCAAAATACTTCCAGGCCCTATCTTGTGACCGGTGGAAGCATGCCACAACAGGTTGTGCTTCTTTCTTCGATAACCGCGCCTCCGGTTTCTGCGTCAAATTGTCGGATGTAGTCTAAACTCGCATTCCAGGCGGCTTCTGCCGCCACAGGGGCACAGGACACTATGGCAGCCTCGGTCTGGTCTGGCTATCTCACCTTCGGATTGATCTCCATGCCGGTCCGTCTTTTTTCCGGCGCGCGCAGTTCGGGCATCTCCTTCAACATGCTGCACCGCGACGACTTGCAGCGGGTCAAGCAGCAGTACATCTGCCCCGCAGACAACAAGGTCGTGGACCGCAGCGAAATCGTCAAGGGCTACGAGTATCGCAAGGGCGAATACGTCGTTGTCGAGCCGGAAGAAATCAAGAAGATCGAGCCGCAGACCGCCAAAACCATGGAGATTCTGGAGTTCGTGAAAGAGAGCGAAGTGGACCCGGTGTACTTCGAGTCCTCCTACTACATGCTGCCGGAAGAAGCCGGCCGCCGCCCATATGCCCTGCTGACCAAGGCGCTCGAAGAAAGCGAATATGTCGCCATCGCCAAGCTCACCATGCACAACCGTGAGTACACGGTGTTTCTGCGCCCCACCCAGGGCGGCCTGATGCTGCACACCATGTATTACGAAGAAGAAGTGCGCAAGGTTGAGGGTTTCGGCGCCCCCGAAGTCGAACTGAAAGACGCGGAAGTGAAAGTGGCGCACCAGTTGATTGAAGCTCTCGCCGCCGAATGGGAGCCCGAGAAATATCACGACACATTTCAGGAGAACGTGAAGAGGCTGATCGAAACCAAGCTCGAAGGCGGCAAGATCGCCGAGGTCGAGAAACCCAAGAAGCTGGCTCCGGTGGTTGATCTCATGTCGGCGTTGAAACAAAGTTTGGCCGAAATGGAAGGCCGGAAGAAGCCGGCTGCGACGGCGAAATCGGCTGCGCCAGCTTCGGCCGCCGCCGGCAGATCACGCCGCGGAAGATAGCGCGGCCGATATATGCGGTGAATCCCACAAGTCAATTCTGAATTCGCATTTCCCATCGCGGACTCACACCTGCGGCCCGCTTCGCCCGAAACGGGTATGATTTCCCGCGCCACCCATGAGCGAAAATCCGAGAACGGGTAGCCGTCACGAGCGCCTGCGCCCGATTGAAGGCCAGCACAACACGTGGGTCAAAGCCCTGCGCAAGGCCTTTGCCCGGGGCGAAGCCGGTACCGAGGGCGACTGCGCCATTGAGGGGTTCCACATCATTGAAGAAGCCATTCGCAGCGGGCTGACGTTTCAGGCTGTATTTTTTTCCCACTCGGCCGAGCCTAGAGCAAGAAAGCTCCTGCCGCAGATCGGAGCGCACGCAGAAACTTTGCTGCTGCCCGATCGTTTGTTCGCGAGCGTCGTGCCGAGCGAGACTCCACAGGGCATGGCGGCGCTCGTGCGCTGCAAAACATTCTCTCTCGAAGACGTTGTGTCGAACTCTCGTAAAGGTCCGCTGCTGGCGATTGCCGGCGTACAGGACCCCGGAAATCTGGGAACGATTCTGCGTTCGGCGGAGGCCTTCGGCGCAGGCGGCGTCCTCCTCGGCGAAGGCACAGTCGGCCGCTTCAACTCCAAAGCAATCCGGGCCTCAGCGGGATCAGTGTTTCGCATTCCGGCGGCGCCGGCAGAGCTGAAGACGGCGGTCGGCCTCATGCGAGAACGCGGCTTGCGGCTGCTCGCAACCTCATCGCACAAGGGTACGCCGCTCCCCGAGACCGATCTTGCCGGCGAAGTTGCGGTTTTCATTGGCAACGAAGGCGCCGGCATCCCGCGCGAACTGACCGGCGAAATGGACGAATTGGTGATGATTCCCCATGCGCCGCAGGTAGAATCCCTGAACGCAGGCGTGGCCGCGAGTATCGTGCTCTATGAGATTGCGAGGCAGAGGCAGTGATTTTCAATTTGCGATTTCCAATTGCCGATTGACGCAGGCGGGAGGTGGACCGTGGACTCCGGCCTTTCATGGATTCAAGCGACACGCAAGAGCGGAACAGAGGTCTTTCATTGCGGCGGCGTTGAACTCGGTTTCACATTGCTGGATTTCTGGCAGTGGGCGGACTCTGACCTGATCAGCAATGCTTGCCGAGGACGCCTGGCCGAGTTCATCGTGGCGCGAGCGCTTGGCCTCGGCACGGCGGATGTTCGCAATGAGTGGGACTCGGTAGATCTGCAGACTTCCGGAGGGACTAAGGTTGAAGTGAAGTCGGCTGCATATGTTCAGAGCTGGTTTCAGAAAAAGCTCTCCACCATCAGCTTCGTCGTGCCGCCTCGGCGTGGCTATGACTATCGGACCAATGAGCTGGAACCAGAACCCCGGCGTCATGCTGACGTCTATGTTTTTGCAATACTCGTGTGCCAGGACCAGGCAAGCATAAACCCGCTGGATATATCCCAGTGGGAATTCTATGTAGTCCCAACTACCAGGCTGAGTGAACGGGAACGCAGCCAGCACTCCATAACGTTCAAATCCTTGAAACAGCTAGACTGTAGGCCAGTGGCTTTCGCGGAGTTGCGGAATGCAGTCGAAAGCGTGGCGAAGAATTTGGAGTCGCGGCCATCCGGCTAGAGTGAAATCGGCAATCGGCAATTGAAAGTTGGAAGTTCAATGTCCCTGTTCCAGGCTATCCCAGAGCGCGACGACCCCGGCGACCGCTCGCGCCCGCTCGCCGACCGCATGCGTCCGCGAACGCTCGATGAATTCGTCGGCCAGGAGCATTTAGTCGGACCGGGCAAGCCTTTGCGCACACAAGTCGAGCGCGACGATCTCGGCTCGCTCATCTTCTGGGGTCCTCCGGGCACGGGCAAAACAACGCTTGCGAAGATTATTGCGGGCATGACCAAAGCGGAGTTCATCGAGTTTTCCGCCGTGCTCAGCGGAATCAAAGAGATCAAGCAGGTGATGGCCGACGCCGAGCGGGCGCGGCAATACGGCACTCGCACCATCGTCTTCGTGGACGAAATCCATCGCTTCAACAAGGCCCAGCAGGATGCGTTTCTGCCCCACGTCGAAAAAGGCAACATCCGGTTGATCGGTGCCACCACGGAGAACCCCTCCTTCGAAATTATTTCCGCCTTGCTCTCTCGGAGCCGCGTCTATGTGCTCAAGCCGCTCACCGAGGAGCAGATTGTCGGATTGCTCAAGCGCGCCCTGACCGACGCCGAACGCGGCCTGGGAGAGATGAATCTTGTCGCCGCTGACGAGGTGCTGGCCAAGATCGCGGCTTACGCGAGCGGCGATGCGCGCAACGCCTACAACGCACTGGAAGTCGCCGCCTCGCTGGCGCGGGACAAGTCCGGCGAAAATACGCAGGCCGAAATTACCGACGAAATTGTGCACGACGCGCTGCAGAAGCGCGTCTTGCTCTACGACAAAGCGGGCGAAGAGCACTACAACCTGATTTCCGCGCTGCACAAGTCCGTTCGCAACAGTGACGTGGATGCTTCGCTTTACTGGCTGGGCCGGATGATCGAAGCCGGCGAAGACCCGCTCTACATCGCGCGGCGGGTGGTGCGCATGTCGGTCGAAGATATCGGCCTGGCCGATCCCACCGCGCTCGGTTTGTGCATGGCGGCGCGCGATGCCGTGGATTTTATCGGCATGCCGGAGGGCAACCTGGCGCTGGCGCAGGCGGTGGTTTATCTCGCGCTCGCGCCAAAATCGAATGCGCTTTATACCGCCTACGGGACCGTGCTCCAGGATGTCGAGCGCACCGCCGCCGAGCCGGTGCCGCTGCATTTGCGCAACGCGCCCACCGGCCTGATGAAAGGACTGGGCTACGGCGAAGGCTACAAGTACGCGCATGATGTCGAGGGCAAAGTGGCAGAGATGCAGTGCCTGCCCGACAATCTGCGCGACCGGATTTATTACGAGCCGACGAATGAAGGCGTGGAGAAGCGCATCCGCGAGCGCCTGCAGGAGATCCGGCAGATCGGGCGCAGCCGGGCAAAAACTGAAAAGGCCCCGCGAAAATCAACCTAAGCGCAGCTTGTGTTCTTTCAAGATGCAGCGGTCCATGATGACAAAAATCCCCGCTTGCCGGGCTTTCGCGGCCGCCGCTTCGTTGACCACTTGCTCCTGCATCCAGATGGCCGGGACCTTGCGCTGAATGGCCTGGTCCACTGTTTCGCCGACCAGCTCTGACCGGCGAAAAATATTCACCACGTCAATCTTCTCGGGAACATCGAGCAGCGTGGGATACGCCTTCTCGCCCAGCGCTTCAGTGATCTTGGGATTCACCGGAATAATGCGGTAGCCATGAGTCTGCATGTACGCCGAAACGCCATGACTCGGGCGCAGCGGGCTGTTCGAAAGGCCTACGACAGCGATGGTCTTCGCGCGCTGCAGCAGTTCGAGAATCGGATCGGGCGAACCGGGAGAGCCCATGTCGCTGATATTGTAGCTAGGCGCGGCGCACCCGCCCAACGCCAACGGTCGAAGGCGCGTTTTTGGAAGCCTAAGCTGCGTTGCTTCTCAGCGATCTGTACTCTGCAACTGCATCACGAAAATGAACCTTGGCGGTCTGGAATATTGCCCTCCAGTCCATGGAGGCTCTTTTTCTTTCAATTTCAGCACGGGCCTCACGAATGAGATCTGAGCGGACCTCAGTAATGAGCGTCTCTAGGCCTTTTCCCCTAGATGGGTCGAAATTGCGTTTCTTTTGGTTGCAGTCAGCGCAAGCGGCAACTAAGTTCTGAACGTAATGCTCGAGCTCTGGGTAGATGCTACGCGGAAGTAAATGGTCAACGCAAGAAACTACATCGTAGTCCTCCATCAACGGCTTTTCACAGTAAACACAGCATCCTCCGTCCCGG
>Ga0335078_10012242_pt1 | contig 12728 bp, 10 predicted proteins | sample Lox_Sample_32_FD_206711 | JGI IMG/M metagenome (GOLD analysis project Ga0335078, IMG submission 206711) | Soil microbial communities from Loxahatchee National Wildlife Refuge, Florida, United States - Lox_Sample_3.2 | ecosystem: Environmental > Terrestrial > Soil > Wetlands | place: USA... | reverse complement strand
GAAAGATTCTCGAGCCCTTCGAGTCGCTGTGGGTCGAGATTCCCGAGGACTGCCTGGGCGTGGTCATGCAAATCCTGGCCAACCGCAAAGCCCAGATCACGGGCATGCACAAGCATCACTTGGGCACGACGATCGAGGCGGTCGCCCCGACCCGCGGGCTCATCGGCCTCGAAACGGACCTGATGAACTCCACCAGCGGGCGCGGCGTGATGTCGCACCTGTTTAAGGAATACGGGCCGTGGGCCGGCGAGGTGCTCACCCGGCTCACCGGCACGCTGGTCGCCACCGAGAGCGGCGAGTCCAAGGCCTACGCCCTCGTCAGCATCCAGGAGCGCGGCAAGCTCTTCATCGGCGCAGGTGAACAGGTTTACGAGGGCATGCTGGTCGGCGAAAGCCCGCGGCAGGAGGACATCCCCGTCAACGCGGCGCGCGCCAAGCGCCTGACCAACGTCCGTTCGCAAGGCGAGGGCGTCGCCACGCAGCTCTCCCCGCCGATCCGGCTGTCGATCGAGAAGGCCATCGAATACATCGCCGCGGACGAATTCGTCGAGGCCACGCCCAAGTCGCTCCGCCTGCGCAAGCGCATCTTGACCCAGACCGACCGCCGCAAGGCCGCCCGCGCCGGGCGCAAGGGTGAGACGAACGCAGCCGCGGACACCTAGGCAGGGCCGCCGAGCAGCCGCGCCAGGCCGGGATAGGGTTTGAGCGGGATTACGTCGAAGCGGATCAGGCCTGCGGCTACCAGTGGCAGCGTGGCGAGCATGCGCTGCGCCTCGGCGTCATCGGCGCACTCGAGGATGAGCACCGCGTCGGAGCGGTCCTGGCGGAAGTAAATCTCGCGCAGCACGCCGGCCTGCTGGAGCTCCCAGACCCGCGCGGCCTCCCGCTTCAACAAGTCCGGAGTGAACGCCGACGGCGCGACACCGTCGGTCTGCTTCTCGAGCGCCAGGATCTTCATGGTGGAAGTCGAGTGTCGGATTTTCCTTTTACCACGGAGGTACACCGATTGTCACGGATCCGGATGGCCCGTCCGAATCCCTGGAAGATGGCTCCCGGCCCATCCAGATCCGCAAAGCGGAGGATCCGCTCCTATCCGTGAAGATCCGTGCAATCCGTGGTGGAGAGGATTTCCACCATTGGCAATTCGCGATCCGCTGCCGTTACGCGATCAGTTTCTCGTAGTCGGCCGCCACGAGCAGCGCGTTGGCCGCGGCCGGATCCGCCAGCTTGAGCTTGATCATCCAGCCGGCGTCGTACGGCGCCTGGTTGACGGTCTCCGGGGCGCTCTCGAGCGCGGGGTTGACGGCCGTCACCGTACCGGCCACCGGCGCATAAAGGTCGGAGGCGGCCTTGACCGACTCCACCACGCCGAAGGACTCGCCGGCCTTGAGCGCCGCGCCCACCTTGGGCAGCTGAACGAAGGTGATGTCGCCCAGGCTGTTCTGGGCGTAATCGGTGATGCCGACGGTGGCGGTGCCGTCGCTCTCCGGACTCAGCCACTCGTGGGACTTGGCGTACCGGCGGTCGGGTCTGACGTTGCTCATGGGATGAATGTAGGAGCGGGTTTACCCCGCGATGGCGTGCTGGCGAGCCGGAAATCGCGGCCTAAAGCCGCTTCTACACCTTTTTAAGCGGTACGAACGGCGGCTTCACGATCCGCAGCGCGACCTTGTCGCCCCGGATGCCGACCGCGAGCGACTGTTCCGCGGCGCCGGAGGCGACAAGCGCCGAGCCAATCGCCTCATTCAGGATCGGCGACAGCGTACCCGACACCACCTGGCCCGCGGCGGCGCCCGCGGCGTCGAGCACCGTCGTGCCGGCGCGTACGATCCGCCGGTCGCCGGTCTTGAAAAACACGATCCTCCTCGCCGGCCCCGCGGCCTTCTCGGCCGCGAGCGCGGCGCGGCCGGTGAAATCGACGCCCTTGTCGAGCTTCACCGTCCAGCCGAGGCCGGCGGCGATGGGCGACACCTCGGCGGTGATCTCGTGCCCGTAGAGCGGATAGCCCGCCTCGAGGCGCAGGCTGTCGCGCGCCCCGAGGCCTGCGAGTTCCAGCCCTTGCGGGGCGCCCGCGGCCAGCAGGGCTTCGGCCAGGCGCGGGGCGTCCGCTGCGGCGTGATAAAGCTCGAAGCCGTCCTCACCGGTATAGCCGGTGCGGCTGATCAAGGCCGGCACGCCCGCCACGGTGCCTTCGGTGAAATGGTAGTATTTCACCGCGTCGAGCCTCGCGTTCGTGAGCCCCTGCAAGATCCCGGCGGCGCGGGGCCCTTGCACCGCCAGCAACGCGTAGTCGGCGGACCGGTCGGTCACCGTCACGCGGAAGCCGGCCGCCTGCTCGCGCATCCAAGCCAGATCCTTGTCGATGTTGCCGGCATTAAAACAGAGGAAGTAGTCTTCCGCCCCGCGCATGTAGATGAGCAGGTCATCGACCACACCGCCTGTCGGGTAACACACCGGGGTGTACAGCGCGCGGCCGGGAAACAGCCGGGCGACGTCATTCGTGACCATCCGGTTGAGGAACGCGGCGGCGTCCGGGCCGCGGACGTCGGCCTCGCCCATGTGGCTGACGTCGAACAGGCCGGCGGCGCGCCGCACGGCCTTGTGCTCCTCGAGAATGCTGCGGTACTGCACCGGCATCTCCCAGCCCGCGAAATCCACCATCCGGCCGCCGTGGGCGACGTGGAAGGCGCGCAGGGGGGTGCACTTGAGAGTCGTCATGCCGCGAGCTAACCGCCCGGGGCCGGGGCGGGGCAAGGAAGTTCTGGCGGGGACGCTCAACGCCGTAGCCCAACGCGCCTGCCGGCCGTCGCCCCGCGGGCGGAGGCTGGTGAGCGTTGGGATTCATCAACCGTCCCAAGCCACGGCTTGGGCTACGAGACCGGAGATCCGGCACGGTAGCCAGACGCGTGTGCGTTTGGATGCAGGCGTGGGGGCGCTCTGCCGGGCAGCAGCGTTGCGCCCTTCCGCAACGGACGCAGCCCCTCCGCGCGCTCGGGGCCTTGTGTCCCTCGGCCTCACTCGCGACCCTGAGCTGGTCGAAGGGCTTGTCGACAGGCAAGCCGGCGCCCCCACCCCTCGCTGACGGATCCCGACGCTCCCCGCGAAATTTTGATTCGAAAAACCGGCGGCGGCGCTAGACTGTAGCCCCACATGTCCTGGCTGGTCCTCGCCATCGTCTGCACGCTCGGCGTATCGTTCGCCTGTTCCCTGGCCGAGGCCATCGTGCTGAGCTCGACCGTCGCCGAAGTGGAAGCCCTCAAACGCGCCAAGCCGCGCCGCGGCCGCCTTTTCGAGCGCCTCAAGCAGGACCTGGACGAGACCATCTCCACGATCCTCACCCTCAACACCATCGCCAATTCGCTCGGCTCGATGATCATCGGCGTGCTCGCCGCGCACCTGTTCGCCAACACCGCAATCGGAGTGCTGACCGGCGGCCTGACCCTGGCCATGCTTGTGGTTTCGGAGGTCATTCCGAAGAATCTCGGGGTGGCCCACCGGGTCCGCTTGCAGCCGCACATTGTGTATCCGTTGGCGTGGGCGCATCGGCTGCTCTTTCCCATCATCTGGCTCTGCAAGGTCGCCGTGCGCGTGGTCGTGCGTCGGCCGCCGCCCGCGCACCCGTCGGATCGCGAGATCATCCTGCTGGCGGAAAAGGGCGCGCAGGAGGGCACGCTGACCCACAGCGAGTCGAACATCATTGCCAACGCCCTGTCGCTCGACGACGTGCGCGTCAGCGAGATCATGACGCCCCGCACCGTCGTCACCACCCTCAAGAAGACCGCCACGGTCGCCGAGGTCTTCCGGGAGTTCCCGAACATCCCGTTCGCCCGCATCCCGGTGCACCAGAAAAACCTCGACGACATCGTCGGCCTCGTCCGCCGGCGCGATCTGCTCAAGGCCAAGGCCAACGACCAGGACGGCGAGATGGTCGGCAGTCTCATGCAGGAGATCAATTTCATCCCCGAAACCGTGACCGTGGGCAACGCCCTGCAGCTTTTCCTCAAGACCCACCAGCAGCTCCTCATCGTCGTCGACGAATTCGGCTCCACCGCCGGCGTCGTCACGATGGAGGACGTGATGGAACATATCCTCGGCCGCGAGATCTTCGAAAAGGACGACGTCGCCGTCGACATGCGCGAGCTCGCCCGGGCGAAGCTCCAGAAGCAAAGCCGCACCCGGCGGCCCGGCAGCGCGGCCGCGATTCCCTGGCCGCCGCCGGGCGCTTGAGCCGGCCACCTTCCGCCTTCGCACCTCCTCATGCCACTCGCCTACTGGGTCGACCGCCTCAGCCCCTTCATCATCCGTTTCGGCCCGAACTTCGGGCTGCGCTGGTACGGCCTCGCCTACGTGCTCGGCTTCCTGGCCGGCGGCTGGCTGATGATGCGCTACCACCGCGCCGGGCGCTCGGCCCTGCCGGCCGCGCTCGTGGCCGACTTCATTCTGACGCTCGTGGTCGGCGTGGTCGTCGGCGGGCGCCTGGGCTATTTTCTGCTCTACGACTTTCCCCTCCTGCTGCGCGACCCGCTCGCGCTGCTGCGGGTGTGGGACGGCGGCATGGCCAGCCACGGCGGCTTCCTCGGCGTCGTCCTCGCCGTGTGGTGGTTCGCCCGCCGGCACCGGCTCCCCTTCCTCCATCTCGGCGACGTGCTTGTGACCACCGTGCCCGCCGGACTGCTCTTCGGCCGCCTCGCCAACTTCATCAACGGCGAGCTCTGGGGCAGGATCAGCTACGTCCCCTGGGCGGTCATTTTCCCCAAGAGCATGCCGGACGGCACGCCGCTCTCCCGGATTGCCCCGCGCCACCCCTCGCAGCTCTACGAGGCATCCCTCGAGGGCGCCCTGCTGCTCGCCTACATGCAGTGGCGGTTCTGGAAAAGCGATGCCGTGCGCACCCGCCCCGGCCGCCTCAGCGGCGAGTTCCTCCTCGCCTACGCCGTGCTGCGCGCCATTGGAGAAGTCTTCCGCGAACCCGACGCCCCGCTCATCCTCGGGCTCAGCCGCGGCACGTTCTACTCGATCTTCGTGGCCGTCGCGGGCGTGGCCCTGATCGCCTACAGCAGCCGCCGGCGCGACGCGTCGTCCCCCTAGCCCCGCCCGGCGGCACGCCGGCGCCCGCCCCCGAAGCATGCGCCGTCATCTCGCCCGGCGCCGCCAGATTGCGGCGGCACCATGGGCCGTGGCCACTGGGAATCTTTGTCAACTATTCGTTGACACGTGGCCGGGGCGCCGGTCGCGAGCGCGCCCGGCCCGATTGGCCGGAATCGATCGGGCGAACAGTGCCTTGCATCGCTGTACCGGGGGTGCAGCAAGGGGCCGGGACGCCGGCTCCGCCGAGCCGGAAATACATCTCAGCCGGCGACCAGCGACTGGAACTCGGGATTCCGCCGAATGAAGACCGCCACGTAGGAGCATTGCGGCACCACCGTCCGCCCGGCGGCGCGCGCCCCCTCCAGGGCCGTCCGCACGAGCTTCTCCGCGACGCCCCGCCCGCGCAACTCCGGCGGCACAAAGGTGTGGGTGAAGACCATGCGGTCGCCTTCGCGCGCATATTCCGCCACGGCCAGATGCCCGTCGACGTCCGCCTCGTACCGGCTCGCGGCGGGATTGTGGCGCACGGTGACGTCGGTGCTCATGACGGCGAGCATACCCCGATCGAGCGGTGGCGCAACCGCGGCCCGTCGCGGTGGTGGGGCGGGCTTTATGCCCGCCATGCGCCCCAAATGGTCCAGGAGCGGCGGGGATGAACCCCGCCCCACCAGAATCGACGGCCGAATCGGTTCCTTTGCTGCGCCTGAAATGGCCGCCATTCGGGAGGCGGCCGGGAGCGGTCACCCGGCATCGGCGTTTCCGCCCCGCCCGCGGCCGAGCCGGCGCAGGGTCTCCCACAGCTCCTCGCGGCCCTCGATCCGCAGCGCCCAGAGGAGCCCGGCGTAGGCCGCGCAACCCAGCGGGATCAGAACGACGACGGCGATCAGGTCAGCCAGCCGCCCGCCCACCGCCATGCGCACGCCCCACCAGGCGGCCGCCACCACCGTGCTCATCCCGGCCGTGGCGGCGAGGATCCTGCCAAAGCTCGGTCCCAGCGGAGCGAAGGTCATCTCCGGAAACCGGCGCCCCAGCGCCCGTTTCAAAAGGACGGTATGCACGATGATTGCAGTGGTGCTGGCAATCACCAGGCCGGCCGCGCCCAGCCAGCGCATCAGCAGCAAACTGAGCACGAGGTTGACGACAAAATCGATCGTCGCGATCTTGACCGGCGTCGCCGTGTCCTTGACCGAATAAAACGCGCGAATGGTCAGGTTGTTGACGGAGAAGAACGGCATGCCGATCACGAAAAGGGCGAGCAGGACCGCCATGGCGTGGGCATCGGCCCCGGTGAACTGACCGTGGCGATACAGCAGCCGCACGATTGGCTGGCAGAGGAGCGCGAGGCCGGCCGCCGCCGGTGTGTTGATCAGCAGAATCAGCCGCACCCCCTTCCGGTAGTCCTCCGCCATGTGGTCAAATCGACCCTCGACCGCATGCCGCGCCAGCAGCGGATACACCACCGTCGAGACCGCGACGGCGAACACGCCGATCGGCAGCTCCATGAGCCGGTTGGAATAGAAGATCAGCGTGGCCGCGGAGTCGTTGATCTGGTAGGCGAGCAGATTCGAGACATAAATATTCACCTGGTAGATCGCCGAGCCGAAGAATCCCGGCGCCATCAGGACGGCGATCTCCCGCACCCGCGGCGAGACGGAGAAATCGAAACGCGGTCGCCATCCGCCGTGGATCAGCACCCCGGCTGGCACCGCCATTTGCAGGAAGCCTCCCGCCAGCACACCGGCGCACAGCCAGTGGATGGCCCCCAAAGGTGTCTTCGCCCAGTGCAGCCCGGCCCCGCCCAATGTGGCGATCATGCAGATATTGAGCCAGATGGGCGACAACGCCGGCTCGGTGAAACGGTCAAAGACGTTCAGCGTCGCGTTGAAGGCCGCCGCGATGCAGACGAACGCCAGATAGGGAAACAGGATCGTGGTCAGCTGGGCGACGAGGTGCCACTTGTCCGCCTCGTGGCCCAGCCACCCGAAGTGGCCGGCGGATGCGAGGGCTACAACCACGATCCGGTTCGCGAGTAACATCGCGAGCAGCACAATCCCGCCAGTGACCAGCAGGAGCCAGCTCGTGACCTTGTTGAGGAGCGTGTACGCGCCGGGCCGGTCGTTGGCATGCAGCTCCTCCTGCAGGGTCGGCAGAAACGCCGCGGTCAGCGATCCCTCGCCCAGCAGCCGCCGGAACAGGTTGGGCAGCCGGAACGCCGTGAGGAACGCCGAGTTCAACAGGCTGGCGCCGAAGATCGCCGCGCCCAGCTGGTCCCGCACCAGGCCGAGCACGCGGGAGACGACCGTCAGCACCGAAACCACGCCGATATTCCTCAGCTTTTTCGACACGCGCGCTGTTTCTCTCCGTGCCTCCGCGGGTTAGCAAGTTCTTAACGGGCGCGGCGCCGCCGCGACCGAAGCATCATTGACGCTGCCATCCGCCGGCCGCATGTTCGCCCACCGCACATGTCCCTGCTGCCCAAACTGGTCGCCCGCCTGCAGCGCCACCCGAAGCGCCTCGCGTTTCCGGAGGGCGCCGACCCGCGCATCCTCCAGGCCGCCCGCCAGTGGGTGACGCGCCGGATGGGCGCGCCCATCCTGCTCGGCGACCGCGCCCGCATCAAGGCGGCGGGCGCCCAGCTCGACGTCAACCTCGCCGGCATGCGCGTGCTCGAGCCGGCGCGCAGTGAGGATTTCGATGACTTCGTCGCGCGCTACGAGACCCTGCGCCGGGACAAGGGGCTGAAATCCGGCGAGGGGCGGGAGGCGTTGCGCGATCCGAACTATTTCGGCGCCATGATGCTCGCCGCGGGCCAAGTCGACGCCCTGGTCGGCGGCGCCACGGTCATGGCCTCGAGTGCGCTCCGGCCGCTGTTCCAGATCATTCCCCGCCTCGAAGGGGTCGCCTCGGCGTCCTCGCTGATGATCCTCGACTGGGACGAGGCGAAGGTCGGCAGCGACGGCTCGCTCTTCCTGGCGGACTGCGGCGTAATCCCGGAGCCCACGGCCGAGCAGCTGGCAGACATCGCCGTCAGCACCGCGATGATCGCGCACCACCTGACCAACGAGCTGCCGCGCGTCGCCTTCCTCAGCTACGCGACCAAGAGCACGACCACCCATCCCGCCGTGGCGAAGATGCGGATCGCGACCGGGCTGGCCCGCGTCAAGGCGGCGACCGCCGCCCTGCCGATGGAGGTCGATGGCGAACTGCAGGTCGACGCCGCGCTCGATCCGCACGTGGCCGAGGCCAAGCAGGTCGCGGGCGCCGTCGCCGGCCGGGCCAACGTGCTCATCTTCCCCGACCTGGCCAGCGCGAATATCGGCTTCAAACTGGTGCAGGTGCTGGCCGGGGCGAACACCTTCGGCCAGATCATCACGGGCCTCAGCCGGCCCGCCGCCGAGATCAGCCGCGGCGCCAGCGCGCACGACGTCTTTGGCGCGGCCGCCGTGGTCGGCTGCCAGGCGATCGACCGCCGCCTGCTGTACGGGACGCCGTGAGGCCGCGCCACCGTGCCCGGTTCCGGGTTCCGGGTTCCGGGTTCCGCGTTTTGAGTTGAGCCGCGAAACCCAAAACCCACAACGCAAGACCCGACGCCATGCCGATCGACAATCCCTTCCACCAGCCGCCGCTGCCGTTGCTGGCCAAGCCCACCAACACGATCACCCGGCGTCTCTTCGTCGCGGCGACGCGGATGAACGACGGCAAGACCACGATGTGCCTGGGCCTGTTCGCCGCCCTGCAGCACCTCTATCCGCGCGTCGGCTTCATCAAGCCGGTCGGCCAGCGCTACGTCGAGGTTGAGGGCGGACTTAAGGTCGACGAAGACTCCTACCTCCTCGACGTGATCTACCAGGTGCACGTGCCGATCGAGAGCATGAGTCCGATCACCATCGATCCCACCTTCACGCGCCGCTTTCTCGAGCATCCCGCCGAGACCTACCCGCCGCTCGTCGACCGCATCTGCCGGGCGTTCGACCGCGTCTCGTGGGAGAAGGACTTTACCCTCATCGAGGGCACGGGCCACGCCGGCGTGGGCTCCGTCTTCGAGCTCTCCAACGCCCGGGTGGCGAAGATTCTCGACGCGAAAGTCATCCTCGTCTGCCCCGGCGGCATCGGCCGGCCGATCGACGAGATCGCGCTCAACAAGGCCCTGTTTGACCGCGAGGGCGTGGAGGTGATCGGCGCCATCCTCAACAAGGTGGAGGCGGACAAGATCCCGCAGATTGCGCGCTACGTCGGACTGGGGCTGGAGCGGCTCGGCGTGCCGCTGCTCGGCGTCCTGCCCGTGCAGCAAATGCTCTCCGCGCCGAATCTGCTCCAGGTGGCCGGGGAGATCAGCGGCCGCTGGCTCAACGGGCGCACCACCGGCGCCCACGAGCGTGTCCGCCGCGTCGTCGTCGGCGCGATGACCGCCAAGGGCATCATCGACCATCTGCAGGCCGGCAACCTGATCATCACGCCGGGCGATCGCGACGACGTGATCCTCGCCGCGATGACCGCCACCGGGCTCGTCGGCACCAAGGCCATCGCCGGCATCATCCTGACCAACGACATCCTGCCCCACCCCAAGCTGCTCGAACTGGTGGCGCAAACGGAAATCCCCGTCATCGCCGCGCGGGAGGACGCCTACGCCATCACCTCCAAGATCAACAACATGACGGTGAAGACGCAGCCGCAGGACACCGACAAGTTCCCGGTCATCAAGCAACTGATCACCGAGCACGTCGACCTCGACCGGCTGCTGGCGGCATTTTGAGGCGCGCGCATCTGCCCGCCGTCCGCCTTCGCCGCCAAAGCCTTGAGGCTTGGAACAGAGAATGCTCCCAACGCTCACCAACCTCCGCCGGACGGGCGACGGCCGGCGGGCGCGTTGGGCGACGACGGCCGAATCGGCACGCGGCAGCCTAAGCCATGAGGCTTTGGAGTGCCGCCCCCAAAAACGCTCGCGCGCTCGGCACCGGTGGCGGTATGTGCAGTCCAATGTTAGCATGTCAGCGCCCGCCGCGGCGCGTTGCCCTCGCTTGTCCGCCGCATATATGCTCACCTCAGTGACGCCAACCCACCACTCCCTTCGCTTCGCGTTCCGCGCCGCCCCGATCTTGCTGGCGCTGGTGTTCTCGCCGCGGTGCGTTGCCGTCAATGTCACCGTCGACGTGACGCACACGATTCGCACGGTCGACAATCGCGTCTTCGGCCTCAACACCGTCATCTGGGATCCCCAGACGGCGTCGGCGCAGACCCTCACCCTGCTGCAGGCGGCTGACGTGCGCGTGATCCGGCTGCCCGGCGGCTCGCTGTCGGACGCCTACGATTGGAGCCAGAACCGGAGCTACGCCAGCCCCGGCGTCTTCAACACCTGGAGCTGGTCGAGCGGCTTCGACAAGTTCTCCCAGATCGTCACCAGCTTGAACTGCCAGGCCTTTGTCACGGTGAACTACGGCTCCGGCACCCCCCAGGAAGCGGCGGCCTGGGTGGCCTACGCCAACGCGAGCGCGACCCTGGCCGGCACGGCACCGGACGTGACGCTCGGCGTCGACGCGAACGGCATCGATTGGAAGACCGCCGGCTACTGGTCCGCCCTGCGCGCCGCCTCGCCGCTGGCCACCGACGACGGCCGCAACTTCCTCCGCCTCGGGCGCTCCAGTCCGTTCGGCCTCAAGTACTGGGAGTTCGGCAACGAGTGCTACGGCAGCTGGGAGACCGACTACCAGTCTTCGCCCCACGATCCCTATCTTTACGCCACCCGGTTTCGGGACTACGCGGCGCTCATGAGGGCCGTGGATCCTACGATCAAGGTCGGCGTGGTCGTCACCACGGGCGAGGATTCCTACGCCAACTACACCACTCATCCCGCGACCAATCCCCGCACCGGCCAGGTCCACAATGGCTGGACACCCGTCTTGTTCGCCACGCTCAAGAACCTCGGCGTGACGCCAGACTTCGCCATCTATCACCGCTACGAGCAGACGCCCGGCCAGGAAAGCGACGCGACGCTCCTGCAGAAGGCGGCCACCTGGCCGGACGACGCGGCGGATTTGCGCCAGCAACTCTCCGATTACCTCGGCACCGCCGGCGCCGGCGTCGAACTGGACGTGACCGAAAACAACTCCGTTTTCTCCAACACGGGCAAACAGACCACAAGCCTGGTCAACGGCCTCTATCTCGCCGACAGCATCGGCCACGTGCTCCAAACCGAAATCAACGCCCTCGTCTGGTGGGATCTGCGCAACGGCCAGGACAACACGAACAACAACAGCGCGTCGCTCTATGGCTGGCGCCAATACGGCGATTACGGCGTGCTCTCCACGCCTTCCTCCTTCGGCTCCGCCACCTACTACGACGCCTATCCGACCTACTACGTGATGAAGCTGCTGTCGCACTTCGCCCGCGGCGGCGACACCGTCGTGTCGGCGACCAGCGACAGCACGCTGCTGACCGTTTTCGCCGCCCACCGGGTCGACGGCTCGCTCACCCTGCTCGTGTTGAACAAGAGTCCGACTGACACCCTCACCGCCAACTTCTCGCTGAACGGATTCACTCCGCAGACCACGGCGACGATGTATGTCTACGGCATGACGCAGGACAACGCGGCGCAGTCCGGCATGGGCTCGCCCGACATCGCGACCTCCAGCCTGAGCAACGCGGCGACGGCCTTCTCCGTCGCCTTCACGCCCTACTCGGCGACCGTCCTTTCGCTGACGCCCGCCACGGTGACCATCACCACGCAGCCGATGAGCCAGATCGTGACGGCGGGCGACAGCGCCATGTTTTCCGTCCTCATCGGCTCCGGCGGCAGCGCCACCTACCAATGGCAGCGCCAGGCCGCCGGCAGCGGCATCTGGGCCAACCTGACCGACACGTCGACCTACAGCGGAAGTGCGTCCGCCACGCTGACCGTGAACGCGACGACCACGGCGATGAACGGCGATTCGTTCCAGTGCGTGATCACCGTCGGCAGCAGCAGCGTCACTACTTCGTCAGCGGCGCTGACCGTCAACGCCGCATCGTCGGGCGGTTCGTCGCCCGGCGGTGGTGGTGGTGGTGGCGGTGGCGCGATGGCGGGCTGGTTTGTTTTCGCGCTCGGCCTCGCCGCGATGTTGCGGCGCCGAGCGGCGTTGACCGGGCGCTAGCCGATCTTGTTACTTGATGCTTGTGACCTGGCCCTTCCCCGGAAAACAAGATTGATTTGCCGGCGGCGGGCCGCCACCTTCGCCCCTCTCGTGGGGACGCTTAGCTCAGTTGGTTAGAGCACTAGTATCACACACTAGGGGTCACTGGTTCGAGCCCAGTAGCGTCCACCACCTGCGAGTTGCACACCGATCAAGCGGCAAACAGCTTGTGGTCAATCGGGACCGGCAGAGTCCAGAGCCGTAACGCCGAGTTGGCACCGAGGGCCGCATCGCGTTTGCAAGGTATTTGGAGGCCCGCCAACCTTGGGAGATGTTAACATTCACGCCGAACCTGGCTGCGTATTTCGAGCGCATCTCGTATCCGGGTCCGCGCGATTCATCCCTAGAAGCGCTCCGCGAGATTCAGCGATGCCACACGCTCGCCATCCCCTTTGAGAATCTCGACATACTCGCCGGAAAGGGGATCCCGCTCGATGGCGAATCCCTTGAGCGCAAGATGGTCCACGGGCAACG
>Ga0335078_10012241_pt1 | contig 12728 bp, 12 predicted proteins | sample Lox_Sample_32_FD_206711 | JGI IMG/M metagenome (GOLD analysis project Ga0335078, IMG submission 206711) | Soil microbial communities from Loxahatchee National Wildlife Refuge, Florida, United States - Lox_Sample_3.2 | ecosystem: Environmental > Terrestrial > Soil > Wetlands | place: USA... | reverse complement strand
TCTCCTACCGGGACCTCGTGGATCGGCTCATCCAGTTGGCGCTTGAGAGGCACGCCGCGGAGCGGGGCCTGGCCACTACGCGGTGACCCGGGCTCAGCCCTGGCCGCGGACGCGGATCCGGTAGCGAAGCGGCGGCACTCCCTCAAGCGTCGCGAACGTCTTGGAGAAGTGGCTCTGGTCGAAGAACCCGCAGTGAGACGCGATGTCCGCAATGGTGCGCTCGGTGTTGGCCAGGAGGTACTTCGCAAAGTCGATCCTGCTGCGGGCAATGAAGGATGACAGGGACATGCCGCTTTCCGCGTGGAAAAGGTGCAGCGCCCGGCTCACGCTGAGGCCGGCCACCCCGGCCACGTCCGCCGCGCTGACCTTCTCCGTGAAGTGCTTCTGCACGTAGTCCTTCATCTTCGTCATGTGAGCCCATGCCTTTCGGCTGATCTCCTCCGACACCGTCCTGTTGAAGTTCTCCAGGACCGTGGTGACCTTCCAGAACAGGTCATCGAAGTTCTCCGCGGTATTGATGTCCGTCAGGTAGGAATACCGTGGGCCCAGGAGCCCGTCCGCGCTGATGCCTTTCTCAATGGCCGCCCGGGAGATGATGACGATCAGCTCCAGCAGCCTCACCTTCAGCCGGTTGAAGTTCATCCCCGTCTCAAGAAGGATCGCGCCGAGGTACTTGTTGATGATCTCCCGGGAGCCGCTCAGGTCCCCCAGCACAACCTTGTCGATGATCTGGCTCTGCATGCGCACCAGGCCGGAGACCGGGTCCTGCTTCTCCCGGCGGGCGTCCTCCAGGAAGTTGGCAATGGTGAACTGCTGGATGCTTCGCTCCCGGCTTTCGTGGATGAGCTCCAGGTCGTTCACGCCGAAGCGCGCGGTGAGCTCCAGGAGAAAGCCGGCGTCGCGCCGCAGTCTCTCCGAGGTGATGACGCGGAAGGAAAGCCGGGACCGCGGACCGATGCGCGCCCGCAGGCGGTAGCGGCGGACGGCGCGCATGACGTCGTCCCCGATGTCCTTCTTCATCTGGGGGAAGATGCAGAAGCCGCTGATCATCCCCGCAACAAGCTTCTTTTCGCGGGAGAGCGGGACCGCAAAGGTCACCAGCCCGAAAGGGCACACGGAAATGTAGGGCTCTCCCCAGCGCAAGGACTCTTCCACGGCGCGCCGCTCATGGTCCCGGCAGAGCTTTTCCTGCCGCGGGGAGCGGGAAAGCCGCGCGCAAAGCGGGCAGGCGCCCAGGCTCCAGAGCCTGCGGCCCCGGGGATCCACAAGGAGGAGAGGGAGACGGGTAGACGCCCGGTATTCCGCGGCGAGCCGCTTCAGGAGAGCCGGGTCGATCCCGGGCAGGTCATCAGGAGACATATGTCGCGTAGCATGATTTTACAAAAAACGACACGCCTGCACAACCACCCCGGGCAGGCTCGGGCAGGCGCCCAACCTTGACAAAGGCCGCGGCCGGCTCATAATCGACCGGCATCGGAGGCGCGCGTTGAAACAAGCCGTCATGACATCCCCGGGAGTCATCGAGTTCAGGGACGTGCCGGCTCCTGAGCCCGGCCCGGGCCAGGTCCTTCTCCGGATCAGGTGCATTGGCGTGTGCGGGTCGGATATCCACGTCTACCACGGGAAGCACGCGCTCACTCCCTACCCCGTCGTCCAGGGACACGAGGTTTCGGGGACGGTGGAAAAGACGGGAGCGGGCGTGAAAGGGCTGAAGGCGGGTGACGCCGTGACGTTCCAGCCCCAGGTGACGTGCGGGGTCTGCTACTCCTGCAGGCACGGCGCCTACCACATCTGTGACAACCTGAAGGTGATGGGGTTCCAGACAACCGGGGCGGGCTCGGAGCTCTTTGCCCTTGACGCAAAGCTCGTCCTGAAGCTCCCCCCCAGGACAAGCTTCGACCACGGCGCCATGGTGGAGCCCACCGCCGTGGGCGTGCACGCCGTGGCGCGCGCCGGCGGCGTGAAGCAGAAGAAGGTGCTCATCCTGGGCGCAGGCCCCATCGGGAATCTCACCGCGCAGGTAGCCCGGGGACTGGGGGCGGCCGCGGTCATGATCACGGACGTCTCCGACTACCGCCTGGGCCTGGCCCGGGAGTGCGGCGTCGGCTTTGCCGTGAACACGGCGCGGGAAGATCTCTCCGCGCGCATCCGGGAATCCTTCGGAGAGGACAAGGCGGACCTCATCCTGGAATGCGTCGGCGCGGGACCGACCATCTCCCAGGCGGTTTCCGTCGCGCGCAAGGGAACGGACATCGTGGTGGTGGGCGTTTTCGGGGACAAGCCGCAGGTAGACATGGGGACCGTGCAGGACAGGGAGCTTCGCCTCATCGGAACGCTGATGTACCAGGAGCCGGATTGGAAGAAGGCCATCGAGCTCATTGCCGCCGGGAAGGTGAATCTCCAGCCCCTTGTCACGAATCACTTTGATTTTGCAGACTACGCAAGGGCATACGAGTACATCGATGCAAACCGCGAACGCGCCATGAAGGTCATGATAACGGTGACCCCCTGAAGGGCGCAGGGCGGACGGACAGTCCTCCATGAGCTGGGACCAGGATAGTCAGGTGAACATAGACGCAAACGAGCTTCAGGAAATGGTGGCGCTCTGCGACCAGGACGGCGTGCTCCTCTTCTGGAACAAGGCCGCGGAGGAGGTCACGGGATTCCGCCAGGACGACGTGGTGGGCTACCATCTCGACTCCGTTGTTGCCCCGGGCTCCCTCAAGGACCTGCAGGCCATCTTCTCCATTGAGCGCACCGGTTCCATCCTGCCGGGGCTTCCCATCCGTCTTCAGACCTCCTTCGGCATGGAGATACCGACGGAGCTCGTCTCCGTTCCCCGTTACGACGCGGGGAAGCTCACCGGATGGCTCCTGGTGTTCCGCGATGTCACGCTCAAGGTGCAGCTCCAGGACCAGCTGGACCGCATGGACATGCTGTACCGGGGGCTCGTGGAGCATTCCCCGGCAATCATCTACGTGCTTGACGCCGCGGGGAAGACCATCTTCATCAATGACACCGTTGAGACGCTGCTGGGGTATTCCAAGGAAGAGCTGCTGGGCAAGGAGCTGATCGAGATCGTGCACCCGGAGGACCGCCAGATCGCGTACTGGCCCCTGCGGGAGAGGCGCAGGTCGCAGCGCGCAACGCGGAACCTCCAGATCCGCCTGAAAACCAAGGCGGGGGCGCCGCGCCAGTATGACCTGGACTTTCTCTACATCTCCCTGAGCTCATTCGGCCTGGGACCGCAGGGCGGCCCGGTCCCCGAAGGCGCCCAGGGCACGCAGGGAATTGCCCGCGACGTCACGGAGCTCGTCCTCCTGAGGGACCTGGCGCGCCAGGTCCAGCACATTCTTCCCATCTGCTCCGTGTGCCGGCGCATTCGGGTGACCGAAGGGGAGCACGAAGAATGGATGCCCCTGGGGGACTACGTGACGCGGAGGACCGGGATGCTGTTCTCCCACACGTTCTGTCCTGATCACCGGCCCTCGTAGGGCATCCTTTTACAGCGCGGAGAGCTTTCTCAGGAGAAGGTCCTTGTTGCTCTCGAAGTACGCGCGGAACTCCTCGAACTGGTCCGCCGTCTCCGAGGCCGCCCCTGAGATGACCAGCACGTTGGCGCGCCAGCGATACCAGAGGCAATGGAGGCTGTACGGCCGGCAGCCGCGACGCGCCCGGCATTGGCTTTCCAGCGCGTCGGCAAGGTCGTTGTGATTGCCGTCTCCGGCGACGTAGTACACGTCATTGTCGGCTATTCCCAGCACGATGCGGCGGAATCCCTCCGCCATGGCGTCGTCGTGGCGCCACCCCTCCAGCGCAATGTCCTTTGACCCCAGGCGCAGGTCATACCCGCTTGCCCGCAGGTGCCTCCTCAGCTCGACAATGTCCTGGCGGATCTCCCGCGCCACCTGCTGGCTGTTGCGGTTACGGGAGAGCTTTTCCCGCCAGGCGCGAAGCTCCGTCTCGTACTGGTCAAGCAGCTTCATCCTGCTCAGGAAGTTCGTCGTATCCGAGAGGAGCCTCCACGTGGAGCTGATGGATTCCGCCAGGCGGTTGAATATCGGGCCCATCGTATTGCCTGAAAGTAGCTCCCCACCCATGCGCGGTCAAGGTTGGCGCGCCGGCGACGCCCGCGCGCGCAACCTTGCCTCTCCGTGGTCCCGGTGATACCGTCCTCCCAGCCACGCCGTGGCGCGGCTGGGAGGTGCGCTCGTGGAAAACGCAAAAGTGGTTGCGGTGGACATTGGCGCTTCCGGCGGGAAGTGTTTCGCCGGGTTGTTCGACGGGAACGGGTTCACGCTTCGGGAGATCCATCGCTTCAGCCATGAACCGGCCACGGTCTACATGGCGGACCGCTCCGGCGCGGTCACCGAGCGCATGTTCTGGGACGAGCTGTACATCTACGCGCAGATCATCCAGGGCCTGCGATCCTACCGGCGGGAGATCGGAGAAACGGCGGACGCGGTGGGCATCGATGCGTGGGGAACGGATGGCGCACTGGTCACAGAGGACGGGGTCACGCTGGGGCCTGTGTACTGCTACCGGGACCACCGGCTTGACGGCATGATGGACCAGGTCAAGGCGCGCATCGACGCGCGGCGCATCTACGAGATCACGGGGATTCATTTCCAGCCCTTCAACATGTCCAACCAGCTGCTCTGGATCATGCAGCACAGGGCTTCTCTTGTGAAAAAGGGAGTCCGCTTCCTCCCCATCACCTCCCTTTTTTCCTATTACCTGGGCGGAGTGACCGCCGTGGATTCCTCCTGGGCCAGCGTGACGCAGCTCATGGACTCCAAGAAGCGCAAATGGAGCCGGGAGATCCTGAAGGCCCTGGGGATTCCCTCCGGGATCATGCCGGAGATCGTTCAGCCCGGCGTGGTCATGGGGAAGATCCGGGCGGAGCTTGCGAAGAATCTCGGCCTCAACCAGGCAAAGATCGTGGCAGTGGGCTCCCATGACACGGCAAGCGCCTACGCGGCGGCGCCCATCGGCAACCCGGCAAACGCGCTCATCATCAGCTCGGGGACGTGGTCCCTCGTGGGCAAGCTGGTGCGGAAGCCCGTCACCACCGAAGACGCCATGGCGGCCAACATCAGCAACGAGGGCGGGATCGGAAACATCCGGCTGCTGAAGAACTGCATGGGCACGTGGCTGGTGCAGGAGCTGCGTCGCGCATGGAAGGCGCGGGACGGCAAGGAGCTGGACTGGGAAGAGATGAACCGCATGACGGAGAAGGGGGCGGCGCTTTCCGCCTTCATCGACCCCGATGATCCGGGGTTCTTCAATCCGTCGAACATGGAGGAGGCCATCGTTGCGTTCTGCAGACGTACCGGCCAGGAGCAGCCGCGGGACAGGGGCACCATGCTCCGCGTCGTGTATGAAAGCCTTGCGCTGAAATACCGCAGGGTGGGGGAGCAGATCAGCCTTGTCAGCGGAAAGCCCTATTCAGTCATCCATATCGTGGGGGGCGGATCAAAGAACACGTTCCTCAACCAGCTGACCGCGAATGCCTGCGGCGTGAAGGTGGTGGCGGGGCCGGAAGAGGCCACGGCGGTGGGAAACGCAATGGTGCAGGCGCTGGGACTGGGCATCATCCAGAAGCTCACGGATGCCAAGAGCCTCATCCGTGCGGCGTTCCCCATCCGCGAGTTCACCCCGAAAGAGCGGGAAACGTGGGACAAGGCGTACACGAAGTTCAGGACTCTTGTGAAATGAAAGAGCCCGGGCCGGATGTGGCCCGGGCATTTCTCAACGTTTTCAGCTCTTCTTCACTTCTATGGTCTTGGGCTTTGCCGCGGGCGTCTTCGGGAAGGAGAGGTTCAGGACGCCGTTTGTGAACTCAGCGGAGATCTTCTCCCGGTCGATCCCTTCGGGAAGGACAAAGCTTCTCGCAAAGCTGGACGACCTGCGCTCCCGCATGATGTAGCCGTTCTTCTTCTCTTCTTTCTTCTCTTCCTTGGCGGACGAGATCGTGAGCAGGTTGTTGTCCAGCTTCACTTCCACGTCCTTCTCGGAGAGCCCGGGGAGCTCCACTTCCATTAGGTACTCGGAATCGGTCTCCTTGACGTCGACAGCGGGTGCTCCGGAGTGGCCGAAGACGGGCTCGGTAAACACGTCGTCGAACCAGGTGGAAACGTTGTCCAGAAGGTCCAGCGCGTTCGGTGAATAACGGATCAGGTTCATATTGTGCCTCCTCTTGTTTCTAAGATCACGCCATTTAGTTAGCATGAACCATGCCAAGGGCTTAATATTCATGATAACTTATTTTGTTATAATGAATTAAGAAAGACAATTGTGGTTTGCCGATCCGTTCGATTTATCGTAAAACAGTGTCATTAAGACACAATTAGTATAATTACGGCCCAAAATGAACCGATCTGACTCACTTTTCTTCCGTTTCATTTCCTGCTAACGTCCACAGGTGAGCAAAAAGGAAACGCTCGGCCCGCTCTCATCCTTCGAAGGCTTTGCTCCCGGAATGGATGCGTCGGCGCAAGGGCCGTCCCTCTGGGTCGTATGCCAGGGAAGCTCTCTCCTGGTGGCGGAGGAGGACGGCGCTTTGAGCGTTCCCCTTGTGGAAGACCTTGAGTCCATCGGGTTGTCTCCGGACTGCTCCCACGTCCTGGGGACCGCGGGCCCCAGCGTGTGCAGGGCGGCAAGCGTGCGAAGCGGAGTGCCCGCACCGGATGGATTCGGCTTTCACCCTCTGCGCTCGCTTTTCGATGGCATATCGTACGCGTTCTTTGCCGTTGCCGCGCGGGCGCTGGAAGTCGTGGAATGGGATGGTTCCCATCGCTACTGCGGCCGGTGCGGCGCGGCCACAACGTTCAAGCAGGGCGAAAGGGCGAGGGAGTGCCCGGCGTGCGGGAGCTTGAGCTACCCGCGCATCTCCCCCGCAGTCATCGTGGCGGTTGTGCGCGATGGTCGGATCCTCCTTGCCCGGGCTGCGCGGTTCCCGCCCGGCCTGCGCAGCGTGCTGGCCGGCTACGTCGAGCCGGGGGAAACGCTGGAAGAGTGCGTGCACCGCGAAGTGCGCGAAGAGACCGGGATTGAGGTGACCAATCTCCGCTACTTCGCCAGCCAGCCGTGGCCGTTCCCGCATTCGCTCATGATTGCTTTCACCGCGGAGCACGAGCGCGGGGAAATCAGCGTTGACGGCGCGGAGATCAAGGAGGCGGACTGGTACGGGCCCGAGCAGCTGCCGGCGCAGATCCCAGTCCCCATGACCGTGGCGCGGCACCTCATTGACTGGTTCTGCAAGACGGCGCGCGCCGGCAAGGGCGACGGAGACAGCGTGTGAGCGCGCCGCTGGAAAGGTGCGGCTGGGCGCTCTCCGATGAGGCGCTGCGGTGGTACCACGACCAGGAGTGGGGAGTCCCGACGCGCGACGACGTTCGGCATTTCGAGTTCCTTGTCCTGGAAGCCGCCCAGGCCGGTCTGTCATGGCTCACCGTCCTCAGGAAGCGCGACGCATATCGCAAGGCCTACCGGGGGTTTGATCCCGTGAAAGTGGCCCGGTTCGGAAAGCGGGATATCGAACGAATGCTCGCCGATGCAGGCATCGTGAGAAACCGGGCCAAGATCGAATCTTCCATCAACAACGCGCGCAGGTTCCTGGAGGTCCAGGAGGAGTTCGGGACGTTCAGCCATTATCTCCGGCAGTGGACGGGAGGAAAGCCCGTGGTGAATGCCTGGCGTACGATGAAAGAGGTTCCTCCGCGCACCGAGCTTTCAGATGCGATCTCCAAGGACCTGAAGGACCGCGGGTTCTCATTCGTCGGCTCCACAATCATCTATTCCCACCTCCAGGCGGTGGGCGTGGTCAACGATCACCTGGTCAACTGCTTCCGCTGGAGCAAGCTGGCATCCCGAAAGACCCGCGGCGCCGGTCCGGTCCGGTAGGCCGGCGTGCAGCGCAGGCTTGTCTTTGTCACCCGCTACCGCGGCTTCCTGAGCGTGCTTGTCGTCGTGATGCACGCCGGAATCATTTACGGCGGCCAGGGCCCCTGGTACCTTGTCACGCCCCCTGATGCTTCCTGGGTCGGGGCGCTTGCACGCTTCCTTTCATTCATCACAAGGTCCTTTGTGCCCGGGGCGTTCTTCTTTCTGTCCGGGTATTTCGTGCCCGGCTCGCGGGAGCACCGGGGAGCCTGGGGGGTTCTCCGATCAAAGGCCGTGCGCCTCCTCATTCCCCTTGCCGTCTACACCTTCGTTGCCAATCCCTTGCTTGTTCGCGCTGCGGCGGCCTGGGGTCCCGGCGGATCCGCGGCGGCATGGCCCGCCTTCAGCGCTGGGCCCCTCTGGTTTCTGGGGGTACTGTTCCTCTTTGTGCTTCTCTCTCTTGGAGCCAGGCCGGCCTTTTCAGAAGGCCCGGCGCCCGCGGCTTCCCGAATCCCGTCTCAACCCTGGATCCTGCTGTCCGTCCTGGTTTCCGCCCTCCTGAGTTTTCTCCTCCGGGGTGTTTTCCCGACCGACGCCTGGATCTCCCATCTTCCGATGTACGTCATCCTGTTTGCGGCCGGCATCAAGGCCGGGAAGGAGCAGTGGCTGGAGGAGATCGCGTCCCTTCCCATCGGCGCATGGTCCGCGCTTGCCGGCGCGGGTCTCCTGCTGTTTCCCGCCCTTGGGATGCGCGGCAGCTTTCCCCCGGGCGGCTTCCGGTGGCAGAGCGCCGCCTTCGCGCTCTGGGACGCCGTCACCGGCATGGGGCTCTTCATCGTCACCCTTGTTCTTTTTTCCCGGGCGCGATGGGTGATTCCCGGAACCGGGGAATCCTTCAGCTCGTCCGCGTACGCCCTGTACCTCCTTCATCCTCCCATCGTGGTCCTTCTTGCGCTGGGCATGCGGGACGCGCCGCTGAGTCCCGCGTTGGCGTGGATCACGCTTTCCATCGCGGGCACCTGCCTGCCGTGGGGGCTCACCGCGGCCTTGAGAAAGGCCACCGGCTTCCCCCGTGCGTTCTGAAAGATCGTCCCCGCTCGCTCCCGCAGACCGTTGAAGACAGCCCTGCTTTGCTTTACATTCTGGGCGATGAATGAGCTTGTGGCCATTGTCGAAGACGATGACGACATCCGCGCGCTCGTGTCGGCGGCGCTCAAGAAGGAGCGCTTCCGCGTCCGCGAGCACCCGGAAGGAAAAGGCTTCCTGGCCACGCTGACGGCGGACAAGCCCGACCTCGTTGTCCTTGACGTGATGCTTCCCGACACCGACGGCTTCGAGATCTGCCGCAGGATGAGGGCGGACCGGCTCCTTTCCTCCATTCCCGTGATCATCCTGACGGCGCGCGCGGAGGAGGCGGACAGGATCCTGGGGCTGGAGCTGGGAGCGGATGACTACGTGGTGAAGCCGTTCTCCCCCAAGGAGCTGGCTGCCCGCGTGAAAGCGGTGCTCCGGCGGGCAGCGCCGGAAGCCGCGCGCGCCCGGATTGACGCAGGCAACGGCCTGGTCATCGACACGGACACCGTGGAAGCGTTTGTCGGGGCAACACGGCTTGAGCTGACGCAGGCGGAGTTCCGGATCCTGCAGCTCCTTGCCTCCCGGGTGGGCTGGGTCTTTTCCCGGGAAAAGATCCTGGACCACCTGTGGGGGAATGAGAAGAACGTGACCGACAGGTCGGTGGACGTGCACGTGAAGCACCTGCGGGACAAGCTCGGCGAGCATGGCGGGCGGATCGTGAACGTGCGGGGCGTGGGCTACAAGCTGGCATCCCCAGGGGCCGCGGAGGACCGGTGAGCCGCCTCTTCCTGAGCAAGGTCTTTGTCCGCTTCTCTCTTCTTTGCATTGCCATCCTCCTTGCCTTTTTCATCTACTCCATCAGCGTGGTGCGCGGGATGTCCTACGAAGCCCTTGTGAGCGGGCTGGAGCAGGGCGCCCTGACGGTGAGAGGAGCGGTGGCACCCCTCATGGCCCGGGGCCGCAGCACGGAGCTTGAGGAACTGACCCGGAGCATGGCGCGGGAATCCGGCCAGAGAATAACGCTGATCGACGCGCGCGGCGTGGTCCTTGCGGATTCGGAAGAGGACCCGGCTCGAATGGAGAACCATTCCCTGCGGCCTGAAGTTGCTGCGGCAATGCTGGGAGAAAGGGGGGTGTCCTCACGGCTTTCCAGCACCGTCCGCCGGTGGAACGTGTACGTGGCCCTTCCCGTCACCGTCAATGGCAGCGTGCATGGCGTGGTCAGGACGGCAAGCCCGCAGCTGGCGCTGGATGCCGAATACCCGCGGGAGGCCACCAACCTCCTGCTCTTCCTGGGCCCTCTCCTGGTGGTCTGCCTTCTCTTTGCCCTTGCGTTCAGCCGCTCCATCCTGTCTCCCTTGCGCGACCTTGCGGGCGCGGTGACGCGGTTTGCCTCCGGGGATTTCGGCGCCCGGCTTCACCTGCGCCGCCGCGACGAGATCCGCGACCTGGCGGAGGCGTTCAACGCGATGGGGGAGCGGGTCCAGGGGCTGTTCCAGGACAGCGCGCTTCGGGCGCAGGAGCTTGATGGAATCTTTTCCTCCGTCCAGCAGGGGATCGTCCTCCTGGACAGGGCGGGAAGGATCGTGCGGTGCAACCGCGGTTTCGAGGACCTGGTGGGCGCCCCTGCCGTGAAAGGCAGGACCCTGTGGGAGCTTGTGCGCGCGCCGCGGCTCACCGAGCTGGTCCAGGAGGCCCGGTCCACCGGAGAGCGTGACGAGCTTATCGTCGTGCTCCATGACACCAGCGATATCCGGCGCCTGGAGGCCGTGAAGCGGGACTTCGTGGTCAACGCCTCTCATGAGCTCCGCACTCCCCTCACCTCGATCCGGGGATCCCTGGAAATGCTGGAAGGGCAGCTCTCGGGAGACTCCGAGCGCTGGGTGGACACAATCCGCAGGAACGCCGGGCGGATGTCTGCCATCGTTGAAGACCTCCTTCTTCTGTCCAGCCTGGAAGCCCGCGGCGTGGAGAGCTCGCGGGAGTCGGTTTCTCTTGCGGCGATTGTCGGTGACGTTGCCGGCATGTTCGCAGCCCGAGCCCAGGCAAAAGGGCTTTCCTTGAAGGTGTCCGTGGACCCCTCCCTTCCCTCCGTCTCCGCCGACTCGTTCCTCCTGGAGCAGATGCTCGTGAACCTCCTGGACAATGCGCTGAAGTTCACGGAGTCCGGCGAGGTCGGGGTCAGGGTGAGCACCGAGAACGGACGCGCGCGCATTGACGTTTCGGACACGGGGATCGGCATTGCGGAGGAGCACATCCCCCGCCTGTTCGAGAGATTCTACGTGGTCGACAAGTCGCGTTCCCGCAAGCTCGGCGGGACCGGGCTGGGGCTGTCCATCGTCAAGCATATCGTGCAGAGCCACGGCGGCTCGGTCACCGTGGAGAGCGCGCCGGGCCGGGGCACGACGTTCACAATCCGGCTTCCGATCGACTGAGAATTAACGCAAAACTAACACTTCCTTCACTACCATCTAACAGCGCCTCTTGAGATTGGTCGTACGCTCACAAGAGCGGTTTCTGACTACTTTGCAGGAGGAGGAGTTCCCGTGAAGGTAAAAAGGCTTCTTTTGGCCGTCGCGATGGTTGTCTCCCTTGGAGGGGCCGGCTTCGCGCAAAACTTCGAGTTCACGGCGGCCGGCGCGACTTTCCCGGCGCCGCTGTATCTCAAGATGTTCGATCAGTATTCCAAGGAGTTCGGCGTCAAGGTGAATTACCAGCCCATCGGGTCCGGCGGCGGGCAGGCCCAGCTCAAGGCCAGGACGGTTGACTTCGGCGCATCCGACGTCGTCATGACGGCAAAGGACCTTGCGGACGCTCCCGCGGAGATCGTCCACGTCCCCACGGTGGCCGGCGCGGTGGTGCTGGTCTCCAACCTGCCGGGCAATCCGCAGCTCCGGCTCACCGGTGACCTGATTGCGGACATCTACCTGGGCAAGATCAAGAACTGGAACGACAGCCGGATCTCCGCAATCAACCCCGACGTCAAGTTCCCGAACATGAATATCACGGTGGTTCATCGCTCCGACGGCAGCGGCACCACGGGCGTGTTCAGCGACTACCTGTGCAAGATCTCTCCCGAGTGGAAGGACAAGGTGGGCACGGGAACCTCCCTCTCCTGGCCGGTGGGCATTGGCGGAAAAGGGAACCCGGGCGTTGCCGGTCTTGTGAAGCAGCTGCCGGGTGCTTTCGGGTACGTTGAGCTGATCTACTCTCTGCAGAACAACATTCCCTTTGCGCTGCTCAAGAACAAGAGCGGGAACTGGATCAAGGCCTCCCTGGAAACCACCAGCACCGCGGCCAACGTCCCCGTTCCCGAGGACGTGACCAAGCTCAGCCTGACCAATACGGATGCCCCGCAGGGGTATCCCATTTCAACGTTCACCTGGCTCATCCTTTACAAGGAGCAGAATTACGACAACCATCAGAAGGCCAAGGTGGAGGCAATGCTCAAGATGATGTGGTGGATGACGCATGACGGCCAGAAGTACGCGGAGCCCCTTTCCTACGCCGTCCTGCCGGCGCCCGTCGTCAAGAAGGCGGAGGCCATCCTGAGGTCCATCACCTTCGACGGCAAGCCTCTCCTGGAAGCAGGAATGTAGCCCGCTTTCTTTACGGCAGGGAAGGATGAGGACGGCCAAGGCATCTGATTCGGCGTTTCGTACGCTCCTCTTCTTCGGGGGAATCGCGGTGAGCGTGCTGCTCATCGCGATCCTTCTGTCCCTTGTGCTGTCCTCACGCCCTGCGCTGGTGGCAAACGGGTTCCGCTTCCT
>Ga0335078_10012240_pt1 | contig 12731 bp, 9 predicted proteins | sample Lox_Sample_32_FD_206711 | JGI IMG/M metagenome (GOLD analysis project Ga0335078, IMG submission 206711) | Soil microbial communities from Loxahatchee National Wildlife Refuge, Florida, United States - Lox_Sample_3.2 | ecosystem: Environmental > Terrestrial > Soil > Wetlands | place: USA: Florida... | reverse complement strand
CACCGAGGTGACGTTTGTCTGGGGAGAAGAAGGCGGCGGATCGTCGAAGCCCACCGTAGAGCGACATGTGCAGACGGAAATTCGCGCGATCGTCAGCCCGGTCCCGTATGCCGAGGTAGCACGTACGTCGTACGCAGAGGGTTGGCGAACTGCTCAAAAAACAGCCTGAAGCCCGGCCTTGTGCTCTTGGACAGGAGGTAAGAAATGTCGCGCGCAAAAAAGCCCGTGATGCTGGTCGGCGGCGTTCCCGGGGAGGGCGCCGAAGATGTGTTCCGCACCGTGGCTCCGATTCTGGGCGATCTGGTGATCGGTCTGACCGATGGCGAAAGGAGTTTACGGCGCTACTGGGTTTTCTTCGTGGCGCTTCATACCTGGGACAAACATCCTGATGTGCGGCTCGTCCGCCCCAATCCGCAACCGATACCTGGAGAACCGGAGTGGCTGCCGCCGGATTATCATGCCTGTCCCTGGTGGGGCGTGAAGCCCGGCGTGCAGAAGCTGAGGCCGATTGAAACTCTCCGCTATCCCGCCGAAGCGTTCGAATCCTATGAAATCTTTTGCCGGCTGCGTGATCAGGGAGTGATCCCGAAAGGTACGCGTTTCCAGGTTTCGCTTCCGTTTCCGGACGATGCGGTGCGCGTCCTCACGGATAGCGCGCACAGCATGGATTTGATGCTTGACGCTTATATTGACGCGATGAAGCGCGACGTGACCGCCCTATGCAACAAGATTCCGCACGATGAACTCGTCTTGCAATGGGACATCAATTGGGAAACCGTCGCTCTTGAACATGGCGACTACCTGCCCGACACTCCGCCCATGCAGTTCAAACCGAACGGCGATGCGATGGATCGTTTCGTGCGCTACATCCGCGAATTGAACGCACCGATTCCGAAGGCAGTGCCCATCGGCATGCACTTGTGTTATGGCGATCTTCATCACAAGCACTTCAAAGATCCGGTTGATCTCGCCACCAGCGTGAAGATGGCGAACAAAGCTGCGGAAGTCTCCCCGCGCCCGATTAATCACATTCAAATGTCGGTGCCGCGTCATCGCAGCGACGACAAGTACTTTGAACCGCTGGAAGACTTGAAAATCGGTGATACGGCGGTGTATGCCGGTCTGGTGCACTACACGGACGGCGCCGAGGGCAGCAAGAAGCGCCTGGAGACTTTCAAGCGTCACTTCAAAGGCCCCACCGGAGTGGCCACGGAATGCGGCCTGGGACGGCGTCCGAAAGATCAGCAACTCAGCAAGCTGCTGGAAATCCATCGCGAGGTCGCCGCGGCGATCTGATGCGGAGTGCGGCGATACTCTCGCGCGTATAGACTTGGAATTACCTGCGGAGGAAAAGATGGTTACTGCGACCCAAACGATTCCTGTTGATGAGAGTGTGAGCCAGTTTGTAATGAAATCACGACCGATGCTGATCAATGGAAAGTGGGTGAATGCCGCTTCCGGCAAGACGTTTCCCACCTACAACCCGGCGACCGGCGAAGTCCTTGCCTATGTGGCGGAGGGCGACAAGGAAGACATTGACCGCGCCGTATCCGCTGCTCGCACGGCGTTCCGCAACCGGGCATGGAGAAAGATGACGGCTTCCGAGCGCGGACGGCTGGTGTGGAAGCTGGCCGATCTGCTTGAAGAACACGCCGAAGAATTTGCCCAGCTTGAATCGCTGGACAACGGCAAGCCGGTGGCCCTGGCGCGAATCGTGGATGTGCCCGCTTCGGTGGACAATCTTCGCTACATGGCCGGCTGGGCCACCAAGATCGAGGGAAATACCATTCCCATCTCCGCCCAGGGGGGACAATTTCTCGCTTATACCTTGCGTGAGCCGATCGGCGTGGTGGGCCAGATCATTCCCTGGAACTTTCCGCTGGTGATGGCCACGCTGAAACTGGGCCCTGCGCTGGCGACCGGATGCACGGTGGTCCTAAAGCCAGCCGAGCAGACTCCACTGACTGCGCTCCGACTGGGCGAGCTGGTGCAGGAAGCCGGCTTCCCGGATGGGGTCGTCAACATCGTGACCGGCTACGGCGAAACCGCCGGCGCCGCCCTCGCGGCGCATCCCGATGTGGACAAAATCGCATTCACCGGCTCGACCGAAGTCGGCAAACTGATCGTGCACGCGGCGGCGGGAAACCTGAAAAAGGTATCGCTGGAGCTGGGCGGCAAATCGCCCAACATCGTCTTCCAGGATGCGGAAATTGACAGCGCCATCCCGGGAGCGGCCAACGCGATCTTTTTCAATCAGGGACAGGTCTGCTGCGCCGGATCGCGGCTCTACGTCGAAGACAAACAATTCGACATGGTCGTGGATGGCGTTTCAAAGCTGGCCGCCAAAATCCGCGTCGGTCCGGGGCTTGAGCCCACGAGCCAAATGGGGCCGCTGGTTTCAGAAGAACAGCTCAATCGCGTTTGCAACTATCTGGAGTCAGGATTTTCCGAGGGCGCGAAGGCAGTGGTTGGCGGCAGCCGCGAGGGAGATAGGGGCTACTTCGTGAAACCCACAGTCCTCGTAAACACCAACGAAAAAATGAAAGTCGTGCGCGAGGAGATTTTCGGGCCGGTAGTGACCGTCATGCCCTTCACCGACATTGAGGATCTCGTCAGGAAGGCCAACGACACGCCGTACGGCCTTGCGGCGGCGGTGTGGACGCGCGACATTTCGAAAGCTCATCGCGTAGCCGCGGAACTTCGCGCCGGCACAGTCTGGATCAACTGCTACGGCGTGCTGGATTCAGCCATGCCGTTCGGCGGATATAAACAATCGGGCTGGGGCCGCGAAATGGGGCACCAGATGCTCGACCTCTACACGGAGACAAAATCGGTGTGCACGCCGATCTGATGGCCTGCGCCTGAAAATAAGAGAACATAATGGCGACTCAAACTCAGGCGACGGAAGCTCCCGCGCGTTCAGTTGCGCAGAGCGATCCGGCGCAACATCTCCTTCAATTTGCCACCGGCTACGTTGTGTCTTCCGCGGCGTGGGTCGCGGCGGAGCTGGGAATAGCCGACCTGCTCAAGCACGGCCCGCGTCCTGTTTCGGAATTGGCCGCGCAGACACGGACCGACGAAGGCGCGCTCTATCGCAGCCTGCGCCTGCTGGCGATGGTGGGCATTTTTGTGGAAACCCAGCCTCGCCATTTCGCGCTGACCCCGCCTGGGGAAAAACTGCGTTCCGATGTTCCGAATTCCCTGCGCGATGCCATCCTCTGGATCGCCGACCCGATGCATTTGCGGGTTGCGGCTGATTTGTTGCACTCGGTGAGAACGGGTCAGCCAACTGTCGAACACGTGACCGGCAAGCCGGCCTTTGAGTACTTCGCCAGCGAGCCGTTGGAATTTGATCGCTTTCACCGCGCCATGACCACCCTCAGCGCGGTCGCGATCCACGCCATCCTGGACGTGTATGACTTTTCGCCTTTTTCGACTATCGTTGACGTGGCCGGCGGACACGGCTATCTCATCTGCGAGATACTGCGCAAACATCAAAATGTGAAAGGCGTGCTGTTTGATCTGGAAGAAGTCGTCGGAGGAGGTGAGCACAGGATTTGCCAACTGGCGCTCGATGGACGTTGCCGCACGATGGCCGGCGACTTTTTCAAGTCGGTTCCTTCCGGCGGCGATCTTTATCTGATGAAAAACATCATTCACGACTGGACGGAAGAGCGAGCGCTCACCATCCTGCGGAACTGCCGCACTGCTCTGGAAAACACGCCAAGCGGAAAACTGGCGCTGATCGAATTGGTGGTTCCACCCGGCAATGCGCCGCATATGTCGAAGATCATTGACATGCAGATGCTTTACTTCCCTGGCGGCCGCGAGCGCACGGAAGAAGAATATGCACAGCTATTCGCCAAAGCTGGATTCCGGCTGACACGGGTAGTGCCCAGCAAGTCGCCGTATAGTTTGATCGAGGGCGAACTTGGCTGAAATTCTGTTCCGGGTTCGACTTCCGCACCTTTGGTAGTTCCGGTTCTCAAGTTTTACAGTCGCAGCCGGCTGAACCCGCGAGGGACCATATTGCATACACTGTTATACACACCCGCAAGCCAGCTCGCGGTCGAGCTAGTTGGCTTTGATCAGCTTGGTTTGGCTCAAGTTACTTAGTTTCTTATGGTTGCCTACCAAGAATGAGCCATCGCCTGCGGCACTTTATGTATGCGAATGACAAAAACGAAAATGCAAAATAGCTTGAAGTGGCCCCTGCCGGTGATACAATGCGCCGGGCTGGCAGCCTGCACCGCTCGTTTCCTGGGGCAACCAATTGAGTTCGCTACCACTGCAAAACGTCCCGCAAAGCCCGATTTTGCCTCACAGAGCGTTTCGAGTGGACTCGCCACGCTCCCACGCGCTGCCGGCTGACGCAGCATCCACCGTCTCCGAGAGCATTGCCCGTCTGAGTGGCGATCCCAACTTCATGACCACATTGGCCCGTGGTCTGGCCGTGATCCAGGCATTCTCCCAGCGCAAGCGCCAGGTCACTGTCTCCCAGCTCAGCGCAAAGACGGGTTTGTCGCGAGCCGCCGTGCGACGTTGTCTCTACACACTGCAAAAGCTGGGCTTTGCCGGCTCTTCCGATAGTCGCCACTTCTTCCTTTTGCCAAGGATTCTCACGCTCGGTTGTTCCTGCATCTCGTCCATACCGCTGGGGGCCGTGCTGCAACCGGTCATCGAGCGCCTCAGCCATCAATTGCACGAATCGTGTTCCCTGGCGACTCTGGACGGCGCAGACGTTATCTACATTGCACACGCACCGTTTACGCGGATGATGTCCACCGACCTGGGTGTCGGCAGCCGGTTGCCGGCCTTTTGTACTTCCACGGGACGCGTGCTGTTGGCCCACCTGCCGGAAAACGAACTCGCATCTTTTCTCGCCGGAATTCACCTCCAGCGAATGACTGATCGAACCATCGTCACGGCCGAGAAACTGAGGCCAGCCTTGCAATTGGCGCGGCAAAATGGCTATTGCATTGTGGACCAGGAATTCGAACTGGGCTTTCGATCCATCGCCGTCCCCGTGCGAAATGCGTTTGGCAAAGTTCTGGCTGCGTTGAACGTGGGAGCTCCGGCGCAGCGTGTCACCGTCCAGCACATGCAGGCCGAGTTCCTTCCAGCCTTGCGGGCTGCCGCCGCGGAACTCGATAGGCTCTTCAGTTGATTTGAAAACGACGCTGAATCGGCCCGGCGGAGTCGCGCCTACAAATTCTGCACAAGTCTTCTTGGCTGAGTGCGAGGTTACACATGGGGTACCGGCCTGCTCAGCGTTGGGCGGTATTCGCACATTCGCCCCATCAAGCAGTTGACACTCATCGGCAGAAAAACGCACCCTAAGTCCAGGAGTCTCTTTCCATGGCCACGGTGCAGAACCTCACGGAGAGCAGAGTGTTGACGGTATTGGATCCGCGCGGTCAGCCGACCGGAACCATCAAGTCTCTCTCGCTCGCGCCCCGGCCCAGGTCGCTAGAGGGCAAAACGATTTATCTCGTGGACATCGGTTTCGGCGGCGGTTTCGAGTTTCTGCAGGAAATGAAAGCCTGGCTGGCGCAGCGCATGCCGTCAGTGAGGACCGTTCTCACCCGCAAGCCGGGCATCATGTTTCTGGACGCCCCCGATCTTTGGGCCGAAATCAAGGACAAGGGGCACGCCGTGATTTTCGGCGTGGGTGGTTGAGACGGATGCTCCGCGGCGGTCGCCGCGCATAGCAGACGCCTCGAGAACGACTACGGCATCCCGACGGCGCCCATGGCCACCGGCCGTTTCGTGGACTACCTTGAGCGCGATGCGCAGAACCAGGGCTTGGCCCTGCGGTTCACCTTCACGCCGCATCCGCTGGTGGGGAACTACTTTTTCCTGCGGCAATACCTTGAAGGCAACGATCCCACAACCGGGCGGCCCATCATGGAGGGCGTGATTGACGCGCTGACCCGGCCCGTACCGCCGGCGGCGGAGCGCAAACCGGAAGTTCCCAAGCCGCGGCGAGCAAGGCTCCTGGAGCCCGATAGCGAAGAGAACCTGCAGCGCCTCTTCATCGAAAATGGCTGGACCGATGGTTTGCCCATCGTGCTCCCCACGGAAGAGCGGGTTGCGGATATGCTGCGTGGTACCAGCCATCCGCCGGATGAAGTCGTGGGCCGTATGACCATCACGACCCTGCAGGAAAAGCTCGAATACACCGTCGAGAAGGTCGCCATCAACGCGGTGATGGCGGGTGCCGGACCGGAACATTTCCCGGTGATTCTGGCGTTGGCCGAAATGGAAGAGCCCTCCATGCCGAGCTCAACGACTTCATTCGCGCGCATGATGGTCGTCAACGGGCCGATTCGCCACGAGATTGGCATGAATTGCGGCGTCGGTGCGCTCAGTCCGTTCAACCTGGCGAACGCGGTGATTGGGCGGGCGTGGACCTTGATTACGATCAATCTCGGCGATTCGCGCGTGGGCGAGACTTTCATGGGGTCGCAGGGCAACAACACCAACTACAACAACATGTGCTGCGCGGAGAACGAAGAGCGGAGCGTGTGGGAGCCGTTCCACGTGGAAAAAGGCTTTCGGGCTGATGAGAGCGTGGTGAGCGTGTTTCGCGGCTGGAGCGTCATTAACAGCATGGGCGCTCCGAATCAGCGCGGCGCTCATGAGGAGACCGCGATCTTCATGAAATCCTTCGCGGCGCTTCGTTCTTCGGCGACGCTCGTGATGGATCCGCTGGTGGCGAAAGGTCTCAAAGAAAATCATGGTTTCAAGACAAAGAGCGACCTGCGCCATTGGCTCTCGAAAAATGTGAAGATCACCGCCAAGCAGTACTGGGATACCGACATCAATCGCGCGTTCTTCATCACCGAAGCGGAGCACGGGGTTGAACCCTTTGCAACGTGGTGGAAGCTGCCGCCAGACGAATTGTTCGCCCCCTTCGTGGAACCGGAGAACATCAACTTTGTTGTGGTGGGCGGCGAGACCAATCCTCTGTGGCAGACAACCGACTTATGGCACGTGAAAAGCGCCTCGATTGATAAGTGGCGTCCGAGGAAGCCGATTCCGGCAAAAGTGCGGATGCCGGTGCCGCCGGTGGACATCCTTTGCAGCGATGGGACGTGCGAAGAGCCGGCCACTTCTGCCAGCGCTGGCTGTAGCGATGGCAGTTGCGAATCACCCCCGAAAGGCAAGGGAGGCCCGCAATGAATCCCATACTTGCGCGCGATGCGAGTATGGGCTTTCCGAAAGAACCGGTCCTCGGCCAATCAGTTCAGAAGACGAATCTCAACGCAAATTGAATCTCCCGTTGCGGGATTGCCGGATTTGTGGCGAGAATCTGTCCGGACGTGGCATTAACGATGGGCGTATCCAGCGCCGGATTCAGGGGATTGGCTGCGCTTTGTATCTCGCCGGTGGCAAACGTGCCATCCGGCACACCAAACACAGGATGATTCAGCACGTTGAAGAATTCGGCGCGGAATTGAACCCGCAGCTGTTCGGTGATGCGGGTCTCTTTCATCAACGCCAGATCGAGATCCACAGCGCCAGGGCCGGTGACTGAGTTTCTGCCTACGTCGCCGAGGGTTCCGAGAGGCTGAAGGGCGTAGCAGGAAGGATCATACCACTGGATATACTTCGTGGTTCCGTTCGCTACGAGATTGTCCACGATGTGGTTCGGATCGCATCCCGGTGCCCCGGAATAGTTTGGCCGGTCGGCGACAATGGGCGCGCCAACCAGGGCGCGGTCAAAGCTCTCCAGGATATTCACCGGGATTCCGCTCGAGACGCGCAGAATCTCCATAAACTGCCAACCTTCCACCAGGCGGTTGCCGCGAAAGGGCAGCGAGAGGATGGCGTTCTGGACCAGATTGTGGCGCACATCGAACGAGCAATTTCCGTAATCATTTCGCGTATCCAATACGTACTGCCGAGGGAAAGAGAACTGTTCCAGACCGGAAGAGACCGATCCATCATCCAGACAATGGGAGAAAGTGTAAGAAAGCTGGCCGGAAACGGTCCGCGCCAGCTGACGATTGAGGGTAACCTGCAGCGAGTTGTAGTTCGATGAACTGGTGCCGGTAATAGTATCCAATCCGCCGTAAACTCCCGAACTGTTGAGCCGCGGATTGGAAACATCGGTAGGACCGAGACCGGGCACTACAAGCCGCTGGCCAAAGGCCAGAGATCCCCCAGGGCCGACGGGCAGTAGCTGCGAAGGGTTCAGATCGCCTTGTGTGAACAGGCGGCGGCCCTGCGATCCAACATATGCGACGGTGAGCACTGTGTTGGAGAAAAGCTGGCGCTGCAGGTTGAGGTTGTATTGCATCTCGTAGGGAGCGCGATCAGTCTGGTAGTCCACGCCCGCAAATTGCGTGATCGGGCCCCCGGCCGCCGCGCACGATGGCGGGCAGCCTGGAAACGCATCCGGGAAAGGCACAAAAAATGGAGGAATAAAAACTGCCAGAAACGAATTCGCGAACGGTGGATCGAAATAATATCCGGAGGCGTAGGTGCGCGGCGCGACTTGGTCGTGGAAGATACCGAAGCCGGCGCGAATTGAAGTTTTGTGATTCCCGAATGGGTCGTAGGCTATACCGATCCGCGGATCAATGTTCCTCGTATTTGGGTTATTCGCGAACACGTGCGACACCTGCACGAACCCATTTCCGGTTGGCGGAGTTTCCTGAAGGATGTTGAACAACGGATGTCTGACGCCGACCGGGTTCGTGGCAAACTCGTAGCGCACCCCCAGATTCACAGTCAATCTCGGCGTTACCTTCCAATCGTCCTGAAAGTAAGGAGCGATATCAATTTCGCGGAAATCGCGGGTGGCATCGGTCTGCCCCGGCAACACGCCAAGATAGTCGGTTGGTGCCCCGGTCAGAAACGCCTGTAATCCGGAAAAGGCGTAGGTGCCACCCAACTCAAAAGGAGCGCTCAGGTTGGTATCTACTCTCGTTTCCTGTACACCGATTTTCAAGTTGTGGGCGCCGCGCGTCCAGACGAAATCGTCACCTACACCGAACTTGTTCTGAACGACGTAATAGGGAAGTGCCGTTCCAGCGCCGAGTTCTCCCAGGCCGAAAATCATGATGTCCCCATCGGGGCGATCCGGCTCAGATGGGACGAAGTTGAACTGCGGGTTATGGCTGTGGCTTCCCCCGACCGCCCCGGTTTCATTGGTCCGCACAAAGCTGAAACGCAACAGGTTTAAAAGGCGCGACGAAAACAGGTGTTTCTCTTCCAACGTGAAATACTGATTCACGGTGCCGTTATCCGTGGGCCATGTGTTCGGCACGTAGCCAGTGCTGGCAGGCAAAAGCAGGCTTCCTTTGTCGTGCACATACCGGCCGAAAAACGAGTCGCTGGCTGAAAAATCGTAATCCATGCGGCCAAGGAAATAGTTTTCACTGACGATTTGGGCTCCCACCGCTGTGGCCTGGCCGTATCCGCCCTGATCCGGCGCACCACTCGTTGGCGCGGGGAAAAAGCTCAGAATTTCGGGCTCGCGAGCATTACTGAATCCTTGGTAGTAGCAGGGAAAAGCCCCGCAGCTGGCTGGGGGAGGCGGCGTGCCGGCGGGAATCGGCTGTGAAGTGCACGGAGCCGACATGCAGGGTAAATAGCCGTTATCCACATACGGTTCGGGAACGTTGAAGCGAAATGACTCGCCCAGGTTCTGGCGAAAGCCCTCATAGTTGAAGAAGAAAAAAGCCTTGTCTTTCTTGACCGGTCCGCCAATGCTGGCTCCGAACTGGTTCTGGCGAAAAGGAGGTTTGGGCGCGCCGGAGGCATCGAAAAAGTTGTGGGCATCCAGCGCGCTATTGCGCAAGAATTCATAGCCGGATCCGTGCCAGTTGTTGGTCCCGGACCGGCTTACCGCGTTCATCACCGCGCCATTGCCGCCGTATTCCGCCCCGTAGGTGTTGGTAAGCAGGGAAAATTCCTCGATTGCTTCCACGCCCAAAGACGAACCCGTCCCATTGGAGCCCACCGCGTGGTTCCAGAAATCGCTGATATCGGTGTTATCGAGCAGGAAAGCTTGACCTTCCGGACGCGACCCAGAAACGGAGTAGTTCGTCTGTGCGCCATAGAATGCTGCTCCCGCTACACCGGGGTTGGGGGCAACGATCTGCACTCCGGGGGCGAGAGACATCAGGTCCGTATAGTTGCGGCCGTTCAAAGGCAAGTCGCGAACCTGTTCCATACTGATCAACGTACCCACGGCCGCAGTCTGTGTTTCTACTTGCGACACATCGCCTTGCACCTCAACCGTTTGGCTTGTCAGGCCAATTGGCAGAGAAAAGTCAACCACGGGCTGGCTGCCAACGGTCAGAGTCACTCCCCTGCGCACGACGGTCTCGAAACCTTTTTTCGAGGCCTGAATCGCATACGAGCCGATCGGGAGGTCAACCATCCGGTATCGTCCCTGATCATCGGTCATGGCGGATTGGCCGATGCCGGTCTCAACATTGGTTGCCTGCACGTTGGCCCCGATCAGGACAGCCCCTGACTTATCCGCGACGGTTCCAGAGATGTTGGCCCGATCTACCTGCGCCGCGAGCGGCAAGGCAGTTGAGGCAGCGATGAGGAGTGCGGCCAAACCTGTGAACATCCGTCCATCGCATCGAGGGTTCTTCGCCATTAGGGACCTCCGAAGCCTTAGCCGTGGAACTCGGCGGCAAGAGAGACACGCATTGCGGAGAGTCACTTAATCGCCGTATGGGCAATGTTGTCAAGAGTTTGATGGAGGTTGTGCGAGTATCGGCCAGTTTGTTTGACGGGCACGATACGCTCGATTCAAAATGCTGCACAGCCAAGCCGGAGCAAACCGCCCGGTGTCTCGCAGCCATCTGTTGTAACCGTCCATCAGGAGCTCGCATGAGCAATGATTCCGCGCCTTCCGGCTATCTCGGCGGTGAACTCCTTTCCGGCACGGCTACGGCCTCCATACCCGTTTCCCGCCCGGCGGCTGCCGACGCAGAGCCCTGGCCGAGCCCGGCGCAGGCTTGGTACGCGGTCTCGATCTTCGCTCTTTCACTTCTGGTGAACATGCTTGATCGGGGCATTCTGACTTTGCTGGTCGAGCCGATTAAACACGATTTGCACCTCAGCGACTTCCAGATTGGTTTGCTGATGGGCTTCGCGTTCGTTCTGTTCTACATGGTTCTCGGTCTTCCGATCGCGCGGCTCGTGGACTTTAAAACCCGGAGGACAATCATCGCGATCGGCATCAGCATCTGGAGTTTCATGACGGCGTTCTGCGGATTGGCCCGGACCTTTCCGCAGCTGTTCCTCTGCCGAGTTGGCGTGGGTTCGGGCGAGGCCTGCACCGGACCGGCCACCTACTCCATGATGGCTGACCTGTTTCCGAAAGAGAAATTGCCTCGCGCCATCGCGGTGCTGAACTTCGGTTTCTATGCCGGAACTGGTCTCGCTCTGGTGATTGGCGGCAGCCTGGCGCAGATGTTCATTAATTTACCTCCCAAAACTTTGCCGTTTATCGGCACAATCCACGGGTGGCAACTTACATTTTTTATTGTGGGTATTCCAGGACTGATCGTGGCCGCCCTCATGCGGACCGTGCCCGAGCCGAAGCGGCGCGGTGTGGCTGCCGAGAACATCAGCGGCGCTCATCTGAAACCACTTCCGGTCAGAGATGTGCTTCGCTACATGCGCGAGCATGCCAGCACTTACGTCCCCATGTTTGTAGGAATGGGAGTTCAGGCTGTCATGATGTTCGGCATCGCCAGCTGGGGTCCGGCCTTCTACATTCGCACTTACCACTGGAGCCCGGCCCGCTTTGGGCTGGTGCAGGGAGTGCTGGCCCTGACCGTCATGCCGCTGGGCGCATTCGTCGGTAGCCTTATTGCCGAGCGTTATGCGAAGAAAGGTTACGACGACGCCAACATGCGGGCGGTGCTGCTGGGCTCGATCTTGCCCATACCGGGTTATATCATTTTTCCGATGATGCCCAGCGCCTTCTGGGCCGTGACCATATCGGTCTATGCCTTATTTACGGCGTCATGGGTCGGCGGGCCGATTAATGCTGCTCTGCAATCCATCACGCCGAATCAGATGCGAGGCCAGGTCACAGCTTTGTTCTTGTTCATCTTCAATGCTGTGGGATATGGACTGGGGCCGACCATCGTGGGACTGCTTAGCGACCTCGTATTCCACTCCGGGGGACAACTGGGGCCCGCACTCGCGCTGACCGTAGCACTGTTGGCGCCGATCGGCGTGCTCATGATGTGGCTGGCGCGAAAGCCCTATGGGCGCAGCATTGCCGAGTCACGGGCCTGGGGCTGAAAACTTAGATTCAGGCGGAGCGTAATGGACGACGTCAAAAATAAGGTCGCATTTATTACCGGCGGCGCGAGCGGCATCGGTCTGGGAATGGCGCGGACGTTCGCGAACGCGGGCATGAAAATCGTGATCGCCGATATCAGGCAGGATCATATTAATGAGGCTCTCGCATGTTTTCCCGATCGCGACTCGGTGCACGGCATTAAGGTTGATGTTTGCGACCGTCAGGCCATGGTGCGCGCAGCCGATGAGAATGAACGAGTTTTCGGCAAGGTGCACGTACTATGCAACAACGCCGGCGTGGGAATCGCCGGGCCATTGAAGCTTGCCACATACGACGACTGGGACTGGATCATGGCAGTGAACCTGGGCGGCGTGATCAACGGAGTACAAACTTTCCTGCCGCGCATGCTTGCTCATGGAGAAGGCGGACACATCGTCAGCAC
>Ga0335078_10012239_pt1 | contig 12731 bp, 13 predicted proteins | sample Lox_Sample_32_FD_206711 | JGI IMG/M metagenome (GOLD analysis project Ga0335078, IMG submission 206711) | Soil microbial communities from Loxahatchee National Wildlife Refuge, Florida, United States - Lox_Sample_3.2 | ecosystem: Environmental > Terrestrial > Soil > Wetlands | place: USA... | reverse complement strand
AAAGATCGCGAAGGGCAATGCAATGATTTTGCCCAGGGGCAAAAGCTGAGCGTGGCCGGTCTGGTTCAGGGCCCAAGCCCGGTCCAGAATTGTTCCAGGGAACAGCAACGTAACTGCCGCATAGCTGGCCATGGTGGCGGCGAAGAAGAAGAAAATGCCAAGGGGAATGAAACCAGCCGGGCGATCCTGTGAGTTGTTCATGTAGCGTTAGCCTACACCGCTCGTGGGCGAGCGAGGCAGCGCAGCCTCGCTTCGCCGGACAGCCCCCTTCGCCTTCGCTCAGGGCAGCCAAGGGGAGCCGTCCCCAGATAGCCTCGACACATGGCCATAGGTGAATCTTACCGACAGCTTATGGCATCATCTAACCATGGCCAAGATCCACATTCCCACGCCTTTGCGGCAGTATGCGGGCAAGCAGCCGGCAGTCGACGTAAAGGCCGCAACAATTGGCGCTGCCCTAACCGAGCTGGTGGCCCAGCACCCGGATTTGCGCCGCCATCTCTATACCGACGACGGCAAATTGCGGGCTTTCGTCAACATTTACCTGAACGACGAGGATGTGCGCTACCTGCAAAAAGATGCCACGGCCGTCAAGGACAGTGATAGTATCTCGATCGTGCCCTCGATCGCCGGGGGCCGCTAAATCTATGATTGGCAGCAGCACAACCCGCGGCTTTTTCTGTCAGCCCCCCACCTGTTGTTGCTGCTGTTGTTGTCCTTGTTGCTGTTGTCGCTAGCCGCTCTCCAGCGATTCCGCAAGATAATGGAAAATCAAGAGGTTAGCTATTATGGCCGCAATCACCGAAACCCGACCCGAAGCCAGCACACTTCACAATGACGAAATCCTGCGCTACTCGCGCCACCTCATCATGCCCGAGGTTGGCATGGAGGGACAGCAGAAGCTGAAAGCCGCGCGGGTGCTGTGTATCGGCGCGGGAGGACTAGGTTCACCGCTGGCTCTGTATCTAGCGGCCGCCGGCGTGGGCACGCTCGGAATTGTTGACTTTGATGTGGTGGACTTCACTAACCTTCAACGGCAAATTATTCACACCACTGCGGACGTCGGCCGCAAGAAGCTTCATTCTGCTGCCGACAAGCTGAAGGCCATCAATCCATTTCTGAATTTGCAGACCTTCGAGACTCGCCTCACCAGCGAAAATGCGCTCGAGCTGTTCCGCGAGTTCGATATCGTCGCCGACGGCACGGACAATTTCCCCACCCGCTACCTGGTGAACGATGCCTGCGTGCTCACGGGAAAGCCCAACGTTTACGGTTCGATTTTCCGCTTTGAGGGTCAGGCCAGCGTGTTCGCTACGGAAGACGGACCGTGCTATCGCTGCTTGTATCCGGAGCCGCCGCCGCCGGGACTGGTTCCTTCCTGCGCAGAAGGCGGAGTGCTCGGCATTCTGCCGGGGTTAGTCGGAGTCATGCAAGCCACGGAAGCGATCAAGCTCATTCTCGGCGTGGGTGAGCCGCTGATCGGGCGCTTGCTGCTGATCGACGCGCTGGGCATGAAGTTCCGCGAACTCAAGTTGCGGAAGAATCCTGATTGCCCGGTTTGCGGGACGCATCCGACGATCACAAAATTGATCGACTACAATGAATTTTGCGGAATTCGCGGCGAGGAGAAACCAGTGGAAGCAGGCGTTCCCGAGATTCAAGTCGAAGAGTTGAAACGGCGCTTGGATAATGGCAAGGGCAAGGATATTTTTGTGCTCGACGTGCGCGAGCCGCACGAATACCAGATCTGCAATCTCGGCGGATACCTGATTCCGCTCGGCGATCTGCCCAAGCGGATGCATGAACTCGATTCCAGCCGCGAGATCGTGGTGCACTGCCGCTCGGGCGTACGCAGCGCCAAAGCGGTAAGTTTCCTGCAGCAGGCGGGATTCAAGAAAGTGCATAACCTCGCCGGGGGAATTCTCGCCTGGGCGGATCGAGTGGATAAGACGATGCCGAAGTACTGAAAGGTAACTGGTACCGTCCCAACCTTGTTTTACCTTTCCCACTGCTTTCGTGGTACGCCCAGCTTTCGAAAACCGCGAAAGCTGGGGCAGCCTTTTTGTTGTAAATGCAGACAAGTACCAAAGTCGGGCCAGCCCTCCGATCATCTTGTCTTTCTTGTTCTTGGCTTGATGGCGTCATAATGTGACGCGTCAAACAGCCCCATTCTTTCGTTTGCGCTTACGATTTTTTCGTAAAGATCAGCGGGGATATCCCTGTGAAGTGCCTTAAGGGCGAAGAATATTGAGTCCAAGGCAAGTTCCCACTCTCCGTGATAGCGGAATTCTCCGCCTTCACGGAAGTCTCCTTCGGGAAATAGGACGGACGCTTGATCGATAATGTCCTTTAGCCGGTTATCCAATTCAAAAGCTGTTGGGGGTGTCAGAACGGGTTCCTCCGGGGGCTGGCCCGGCCTTTCAATCGTGCATTTTACATCGGGCCTTTCATGTTCATCCGTCACAGCGAACTCTACCGACGCTAGGTAGTTTTCTTGGCTGGCCCAACTTAGCTTTTATCTGTACCCAGCATGAGAAAGGCTGCCCCAGGTTTGCTGGTTTTGCAAAGCTGGCACCACAACTCTCGGGACGCCACAGGAAGATTTCCGTCGGAAATGGCTTTGCACACAAAAAGCCCACTTTTTGTGCAGTTTGGAGACTTTTTGTGCAGGATGGGGGCGACTTTTCTTGCGCTCCATTATCATGTCGAGCCATATGGTGCACAGTTCCGCTCTTTTGTCTTTTCTCGAAAAAGTTGGAATCGTCCTACTTATCGCGACCGTGGTTTTGCTCGCCTGTTTCAATCGTGGGCGAGCTTGGGTTCGTAGGCGATTCAAGGAACTTGACCTTATCGAAGAATATTTCCCTAGGCTATTTACGCGCTGGCAGGCAGCGATATGGGGTGGCAGCGTGTTAGCTGTGGCGTTCAGTTGGCACTTCATCACGTCGGATTGGCCGCCCTATGTAAAGCTAAGTGTGTGCGTAGTCGCCTTGTTTTTCGCTGGCTATTACGTGTGGCGAGTGGATCACGTTCGCTTAATTCCTAAATTTGCGGTGACCAGCTTCACCACGGAACGAGTTGACACTTTTGACAAAAGTACCCACTTAAAGAACGGGACGAGCGTCTATTTCCAGCTAGAGCCAAAATGTCTGACCGAGGCAAATGTCGAAGAATGCCGAGGGCTTCTCACTTCTATAGAAATGTGGGATGACTTTACGCAGAACTGGCAAGTCAAAGAGGGCGAGGTGTTTTCTCTTCGATGGTCATTCGACGAAGGTAAGGAGGCGGAGCCTATCACCTTATCTTCGGGCGGTGAAAGACGACTCAACGTCTTCTATGTACACAACAGCAATGCCGAGATTCGCCCGTGTGTGTGGCCGTTTCCTGGGCGTTTTTGGCAGACGTTTAATCAACTTCCCCTTAGACAAGTAAAGAGGGTCAGATTCAATATTCAGGTTGAGGGGAAGGATTGTCCGAAAGTTAAATTGGCCCTGATAGTTTCCCTCACGGAGAATCCGTTCAAGCCAACTATTGAACTGGAGCAGATTGCGACAAAAAAGTAGGCTCGATTCCAAGTTCGTGAATGGCGCTAATCAGCGGGACGCTATTGCCGAGGTTGAACATCAGCTAAACTTGGCTAAGCGTAGAGTCGAGAAACTGCAAGAAATAGAGGAAGTGTGGAAGAATCTTAGAGATAGCGGGATGCCGTGGCCGGGAGAAAAAAAGAATTCTTGAGTTCCGAATGCAGAACCCCGGCTTGCCTCTTAGCTGTTACGGCAGACCACTACGTAGTAGTGCGGTACATAAAGCATGGCTCCCACAGGTTTCGTCCAGAGGACTACCACCTTGTGGTTTGGTTTGTGTGCCATTGTCGCCACCTCCCTTCCAGCAGCTAGTTGCCGCCCGTCGTCAACGGTCTAGGCAGCCAGTCAGAAGTCGAGATGGGCCGGGATTCTGCGTCGGGATTATGGTGCTGAATTCGATGGCGGACGAGTTACGGAGGTCACTTATTGTGCAAGAGAAAGGGATTTTGTGCAGGAGGGGTTTATTGTGCAAAGCCCGTCGGAAATACACGTTCGTGGTACCCAGCTTTCGAAAACCGCGAAAGCTGGGGCAGCCATTTTGTTATTAGCGCAGACAAAAAAGGGAGCGCGAGTGCGCTCCCTTTCTTGTTTTGCAAAGAGTGTTGGTTTGATCTACTTGCTGCCGCTGTCGGAATCAGATTTGGCCGATTCCTGGCCGAGCGTCAAAACGTATTTCTTGCCGCCGAACTGGATCTCCGACACTGCCTTGCTGCCATCGTCGTTCAGGTGCATGACGGTGGCATCCTTGTTGGCAGCCCGGGCAACTTCCTGCAGGTGAGCCGGCACGGTGGCCACAACGGCCTTGTTCTTGATGATGCTGACTTCGACGTTGGGGCCGCTGCCTTCCCACTTCAACTGGTAATTGCCGGTGGCCAGTTGTTTGCCGGCGATGGAGGCGTTCTCTTTGAGCTCGAGGGCGCCCTGGGCCGCGAAGGCACTCACTGCCAGTAGCAGAGCCGCGCCCAGAAACATTCCTTTGTACAGGTTCGAGAATTTCATTTCGCTCCTTTTTCTTTCCCGAAATACGTCGGGAACCGGTTCTGGGCGGCCGGGACTCGCGCAGCACAAAGAACTTGCCATTCTCTGCCGCAGGCTTACAATGCTGCCTCAGGGTTTAAGAAAAGCCGGGGCACGCGCGCCTCGCGCTCTTTCCCGAGGGATTGTTTCATCTGGGCCGCCAAACCGAGAGTGAGACAATCCCTTGAACCCGTGGAATTCTTGGTCAGGCCGGTGAAGTTCTGCCTCTGCCGGTCCTGTCGTTTTCTAAGTACGTTGCTTGCGCTGAAAAAGTTCCGCCGCGTTTCTTTCTGCAGCTACCGATTGGACGCCTCAGAGTGAACTCCGGTAGCAGATTAATTACCTCATTCGACTCCCAGTCGTGATCACCGTCACAGAGTGTTGTTGTTCTGTCTAGGATTCAGAAAGAGGACATTGTGAATCAACTCTGTGCACCTCTATGTCGATGTACCGCTACAAGAGCCCTCAACCACAGAGGCACGGAGGCAGAGGTTTACGAAATCTCCAGCACGACTTTCCCGAAATTTTTCCGCTCAAGTAAAAGTTTGTAAGCCAGCGGCGCCTGCTCCAGGGGAAAGACGTTTCCGATGATAGGATGCAGATGGCCTTGCGATGTCCACTGTGAGAGTTGTTGCCAGGCGCTTTGCATCAGATCGCGCTTGGCGGAAAGATAAGTCAGCCACAGTCCGTGAATGCTTGCGCCTTTGGCATACAAAGCCCGGGTATCGAGTTCGGCGCGCTGGCCGGTGGCGCTGCCGTAAACAATCACCCTCCCAAAGTCACGCAGGCAGCGCGTACTCTTTGCAGTGTGCTCGCCGCCGAGCATTTCGAACACCGCGTCTACGCCTTCACCGTGCGTCATGTCTTCGATTGCCTGCTCATAATCCTGTTGTTTGTAGTTGATCCCATGTTGCAGGCCGAGGTCTTTGACTCGCGCCAGTTTTTCGTCAGAGGAAGAAGTCCCGTACATTTCGATGTCCAATAACTTTCCGATCTGCACAGCCGCAGTGCCCACTCCGCCCGCCACTGCATGGATGAGCACGCGCGGCCGGTCGTTTCTTTTGGATGCGTCCAGCAATCCCGCTTTCCAATATGCGAAATAGGCGGTGAAATAATTTACGGGAAACGCCGCGCCTTCTTCGATACTCCAGCCTTGTGGCACAGGCCAAAGCAGATCGCCGTTCGCGGCAACGTGTTCGGCGAACGCGGCCCATTGCGTATATCCCATCACGCGCTGTCCATCGCGCTCGCGCACGCCGCTGAATTCGCGCCCCGCAACCAGCGGAGGTTTGGGGGCGCCGGGATATCCGCCTTGCATGGTCATGATGTCGGCGAAATTCACGCCGCCGGCTTCAGCTCGAACCAATTCGTGTCCATCGCTTGGCAAGGGCGCGGAAGCGTCATGGACCTCGAGCACATCGGGTCCGCCCAGACGAGTAATCATGAGCGCTTTCATGACCACAAAGTTTACAACTAACGGGGCTGCATTCCGTCTGTGATTGAGGTCACGTCTGTTCGCGTTCCGCCTGATCTCCAACCGGCTGACTCTTGCCCCACGGGTATATACTTCCTGTGTTAAGAAACGTCCGGCCCAGCCTGGCGGGCGGCGGAGCAACGTTAATCGACAATTTATAAGCTCCGCATAGGTTGAGATCACTGGCTGCTCTACTTCTTACCCCGGCTGCCAGTGCGGAAGCAGTTCAGGGTAGCGAGCCGCTTCCGGGGAGGTCGGTTCGTGGATCTGGTTCTCATTCGACTTTTATTTGTTCTCATCGTTTCCGTCACTTGCTATGTGATCGAACCGTTCGGCCTTTCTGCGAACGTCGATGCAGGCGTTGGCGCGATCGTTGGCCTGGCGATTGTTGTCTTCGAATGGAAACTGCGCCGCGTCAGTCTAAAGCGCCTAATCGGGGCCGCGATCGGCAGCGTGCTCGGCATCGCCGGAGCTTATTTATTCGCCCTGGTAATTCGCAGCAGCATCTCCCCCGGCCACACCCAGAGCTTTCTCCAGATTCTGGTTATGCTTTTGATGGCCTACGTGGGCCTGGTGGTTGGCGGCAATAAAGGGGACCTGCTCAATCTGGCTGCGCTCGGCGGAATTTTCGGCGGCGAGAAGCAGCCCAAGAAGAGCTGCAAGATCCTCGACACCAGCGTGATTATCGACGGGCGTATTGCCGATATCGCGGAGACCGGATTTCTCGACGGCCTGATTGTGATCCCGCAATTCGTTCTGCGCGAATTGCAATTAGTGGCTGATTCCGCCGACTCGCTCAAGCGCAATCGTGGCCGGCGTGGCCTGGACATTCTGCAGCGCCTGCAAAAAGCTGCGAACTTATCCATCCAGATTGTGGAAGACGATTTCCCCTCAGTGCGTGAAGTGGATTTGAAATTGATCGAACTGGCCAAGCTCTACGAGGGCAAGATCATCACCAACGACTTCAATTTGAACAAAGTGGCGCAGTTGCAAGGCGTGGAGGTTTTGAACATCAACGAACTGGCCAATTCTTTGAAGCCCATCGTCCTGCCCGGGGAAACGATGAGGGTATTTATCCTGAAAGAAGGGAAAGAATACAACCAGGGCGTCGCCTATCTCGATGATGGAACCATGGTCGTCGTGGACAACGCGCGCAAGATGATCGGCAAGACCGTCGATATCTCTGTCACGTCGGTCCTGCAGACGACCGCAGGCAAAATGATCTTCGGCAAATGGGATGAGCGCAGCGCCATGCGCTCAGATTCGAGAGTGCCAGTCGCTGCCATGCCAGCGCCGGTGAGCGGAACGGCGATCCCGGCTGCCGTGCCGGTGGTTCCCGCCCCCGTGACGGTTGTTCCCAGCCAGGAAAGCAAATAGCCCCTACGCAGATTTGAACTGCGGCAGTTCGCGCTCGTATACTTGCAGCCCGCCATGAAAGTGGTCGTGATCATTCCGGCAGCGGGCCTGGGTACGCGCATGGCTCCGAGCAGCGCTAAGGGCAAAAAGCCTGCCTCTTCCAAGCAATTTTCGGAGCTCGGCGGCACGCCGATCCTCATTCACACGCTACGTAAGTTTGCCGCGGTTCCGGCCGTCGCAGAGATTCACATCGCATTGCGCAAAAATGAGATTGCGGGATTTCGCTCCCGACTGGAGAAAGAAGAAAGGACCATACTGCAAAAGAAAATCAATCTGGTCGAGGGCGGTGAGCACCGGCAACAATCGGTCGCGAATGCGTTGGCCGGGGTCTCGGCATCGCCCGAAGATGAAGATATTGTGTTGGTGCATGACGCGGTTCGCCCCTTTGTGACGCCCGCCATCATTGAGGATGTAATTCGCGCCGCGCAAAAATACGGCGCTGCGATCGCCGGTTTTCCCGCCTTGGACACGGTGAAGCAAGTCGAGCGCACGTCCGAAGGCGCGCTCATCACCGCGACCGTTCCCAGGGAACGTGTGGTGATGGCGCAAACTCCGCAGGGCTTTCGCTATGAAGTGCTCAAGAAAGCCTTCGACGAAGCTGCTGCCGATGGCTTCACCGGTACCGACGAAGCTTCGCTGGTCGAGCGCTCCGGTCATCAGGTTGCGGTGGTGATGGGTGCAGCGAGGAATATTAAAATCACTACGCCAGCTGATCTGGAGCTGGCCGAGTTCTATTTGGGAAAATCAGCCACGGATTAACACGGATTATCACGGAACTTTTCTTAGTTTCTTCTATCTTCGACTGACATGGGGAGCGCAACAGTTGTGACAAAAGTCGAGGTTGGCTTGCCTTTCAACTTTGGGCCCGCGCGGCCCAGTTTCGACGGGCTTTTTTAATAATGAACGAAGAAGATCCGTGGTTATCGTGTGTATCCGTGGGAAGGTATTCAGGTTCCAGGTTGGGAAAATCAGCCACGGATTAGCACGGATTTTCACTGAAATTTCCTCAATTTTCTGTATCTTTGACTGCTATGGAAAACGCACCAGTTGGACTGAAGTTTGCCGAACTGACTGAAAAGATCATTGGCGTCTTTTACGACGTTTACAACGAGCTCGGGTACGAGGCACAGCTACTTCACTACCCTAGAGCAACGGAAATCGAAGTTGGTTTACTTCTTAACTTTGGGATTCGTCCCCAATTCCGAAGGCTCATTTTTGACAATGAGCGAAAGAAAATTGGTGAGCATCCGTGTGAATCCGTGGCGAGGGTTTCATGACGCGCATCGGCTATGGCTGGGATTCGCACGAATTCAAGCGCGGCATTCCCCTCAAAATCGGTGGAGTCACTTTGCCGCACCCGAAAGGCTTGGGCGGTCATTCCGACGGAGATGTTCTTCTACACGCGCTGACTGACGCGCTGCTGGGCGCGGTCGCGGCGCCAGATATCGGCTCGCTTTTTCCGCCTTCTGACCCGAAATGGAAAGGCGCTGACTCAGCGGTTTTTCTGCGCGAAGCCCTGAAGCGAGTGCGTGCTGCCGGCTACCGGCTGGTGAATGCCGATTCCACGCTCATTCTCTCCGCTCCGAAAATCGGCCCGCATGCCGCGGCGATTCGCACCCGGGTTGCGGAGCTTCTCGGCCTTCCGGGAAATTGTTTTGGCCTCAAGGCTAAAACTCCGGAAGGCATGGGCACGGAAAATGCTGCGATCGCGAACGTAGTGGTTCTGCTGGAGACAACCTCAAATTCCAAGCGCAGGCGTCCCAGCTCGTCTAAGTAAATACATAGATTCTTCGCTGCGCTCAGAATGACAAGAATTCAAAGAGAGAAGGCGCTACACCGATTCGAACTCGCCGGCAATTTCCTCATGCCGGGCTTTGGCGGCCCCGACCAGGGCACGAAAAATTGCCTTCGAAGGCTCATCAAGCTCCACCGATCTCTCGGGATGCCACTGCACCGCCAGCACAAAGTGATCGGGAGACGTGCCTTCCAGAGCTTCGATCACGCCATCGTCGGGACAGCGAGCCACAATTCGCAGGCCATCGCCCGCGACTTCCGCGGCCTGATGATGGCTCGAATTCACCGGAATCAAGACGGGCTGTTTTTTGTCCGGTGAAGCGCGCACGATTTCCGCAAGCTTGGAATCCGGAATGATCTCCGCTCGATGGGCCACGGCGACGGCGCGTCCTGCCTGATGGTTTACCGGCGAGACGATGTGTTGTACCAAGGTTCCGGTTCTATAGACGTTCAACGCTTGTAGGCCGTAGCAAATTCCCAGCACCGGCTTGCGCATGTTGTAGGCATCTTGCAGAAGCAACTCGTCGACCGTGTCGCGGCCGGGATCGGCATCGGCGGTATGAGGATCGCGGGGCGCATCGTATTTGGCCGGATCCACATCCGCCTTACTGCCCGGCAGCAGCACGGCATCGCAGCGCTCGATCCGCTTCATGGCCTCCGCCGGAGAAGCTTGGAGAGAAATACTCACGGGATCGCCGCCCGCCATCATGATCGCGTTTTCATATTGCGGCAGAGCACGGCGGGCATATTCAAGGTCAAGAGAATGTGGGACTGGAATCGCGATGCGGGGACGCATTTACTTATTGTAGCGTGGCGAAGCACTCAGCCCGCCCGTTCAATCTCGGCCAACGCCTTGGCCTGGCGATAGTGGCGAACTTCCATCACAACGGCGGAAATCAGAACGATCGACCCCACAACCGCCGCAGCAGGAACTGCGACCACACGATAGGCAAGGACCATGCGAGGAGGCACGCCGCGCAGCCTGGCTCCGATCACCACGCCCAGAATTCCCAACAACAAGCTGACGGCAAAGGCCAGTAAAGTTACAAGAAAAGTGACCAGCGCCACGCGGACCGGTATGAGATACCAGCGTGGAGTATGAGGCTTGGCTTCGCCCGCGGCCATCGCCCTCTAAGCTACAACAGCCGCCGGGAAAACGCAGCCTTGCCGGCTATTGCTGTTAGAATAAACCGCATGTCACAGGCCGCTTCGGCCATCACGCGCCCCCCGGCGGAGGTGGTCCAGCAAACTCCCGTCTCGCAGGCGCCTAATGGCATTTGTTATGCCATTGCCGGCGAGGTAACAGTCTCTGCCAAGGACCTCGAGCGCATGGTTTCTGCTGTGCCCGATGCGGCGGCCGCGGCACTCCGGCGCAAGGCCTATTATTTCGTTCCGCTTACCGTCAACCAGGGAGACGAAACCGTCATCGCCGACCGGTACGATGTCGCGCTGAGCGACAATGCGGTCTGCCATCGCAATCTCGACCTCGGCGATTCGCAGTGTGTTTTTATTTCGACCCGGCTCATGGACGACAAGTTTTCAGTGGCTTTTGAGTTTTACATCAACGTAGGCCATGCGGTGGTGGACCGGGCCGGAGTTTCGCAGGAGTTTGCTGATTTGGTCTTGAAGCAAGCCGAAGCTAATGTGCGCGGCGAGACTTCACTCGACGCCTGGGAGTCGCGCAAGCTGGCAGCCTCGCCCGGCCCGGACACGGAGAAGCATAAGAACGAATATCTGGCGTCAGCGTTTTCTGACGCGATCTCGATCTACCTGCTCTCTTTGTTCATTGATGTGGATTACTACGATCTGCGCGAGCGTGACTATCCGCTGCTGACGCCGACCGCAATGGCCGAAAGGCTGCGCAAGGTTGCCGAGTTATTTCCTGCGAATCCGGGGTTTGAGTTCGCGGTGTATTACAAGCGGAGAGGATAAATCTTGACCCACGGACCATCTCAGCCGATCAAGCTGGCCAGCCATACTGGTCTCGTGGAAGTACAGTTGACTGCTGGGGCAGGCTTTGTTGGTAGCGGACAAAGGCCATTTGACCTTTAAGAGCACTGGCGAACAACTCAGCGGAGTTTTTTCGCAGAAACGTCTTCTCGTAAAAGCCCGAATAGTACTCGCCGTTAACGACATACGTGTATGGAAAGCGGACTAGGTAGGTGGGGATGATGCCGTGCTGGGCGGAAACGGTCGCGGCTCCAACAGTACCCTGAACGGTCGGCCAGCCTAGAGCGGGCAGGCCTCTTATCCACTGTCTGACCGGGCGGAGCAGAGCTAGGATGGTCAAAGCGACAAGCCACAAGAGATCGATGGAGGGTAATTTCAAGCCGACGCCTCTCAGCGGACAACCCCATGGAGCAAGGACAAAATACCATCGCTTTGGGCTAATTTATATCCTCCAGTTGCTAATCAGTAGTTGGGATTAGTTGCCCATGCCTGTCACCGTCCGATCGTTCGCCAAGATCAATCTCGGCCTGTGTATCGGCGGGCTGCGGCCTGACGGTTTTCATGATCTCCGCACGGTGTATCAGACCATCGCCTTGCACGACGTAATTCGCCTCGCGGTCAAACGAGGCACCGGCATCGAGATTCGCTGCGCCGATCCGAGCGTGCCGCGGGATGCTACGAATACTTGCTATCGCATCGTGGAGCGGGCGATGGCCGCGCTCAAGGTGAACGGACGCGTGGTGATCGAAATTGAAAAGCAGCTTCCAGTGCAGGGAGGTTTAGGCGGAGCGTCGGCCAATGCCGTTTCCAGTCTGCTGGCCCTGGAAAAGGCGCTCAGGAAGGAATTGTCCGCACCGGAAAAGCTGCGCATCGCGGCCGAGGTTGGATCCGATCTGCCCTTGTTTCTGGTCGGCGGGACGGTATTGGGCGTCGGGCGCGGCGAAGAGGTTTATCCGCTGCCGGATTTGCCGTCCACGCCCTGCGTGATCGTGACGCCCGAGATAAAAGTTTCTACTCCTAAAGCGTTCGCGGATTGGGATTTGTTGTTGTCCGGAGCCACAGCAGAGGTCACAGACCTTGACGATTCCAAATTGACGCCCTTATCCGCCTCCGATAGAATATGGGAGTTCGGTCGCGCGCTGGGCGCGTGGCTGAGCGGCGAACACAAAGGTCAACGCAAGAGCCAAGCTAAAAGAAAGACTGGCAAGGCCTTATCCGGTGTCCCTGCAAGTGGCAGGGGCCGGGCCGAGAGCCCGCTTCTCGACCTCGTCCGTACCGGGATCGGAAACGACTTCGAACGCGTCGTCTTTTCGCAATATCCCGAATTGAGTGAGGTGAAGCGTGTGCTGGCTCGCGCCGGGGCGATTTATGCCTCGCTCTCGGGCTCTGGCTCGGCGCTGTTTGGGCTGTTTTTGACCCGCGGCAGGGCGGAAAAAGCCGCTGCAGAATTGCGGCGAAGCGGCTTTCCAGCGCAGGCGACGGTCACGCTGACGCGG
>Ga0335078_10012238_pt1 | contig 12732 bp, 9 predicted proteins | sample Lox_Sample_32_FD_206711 | JGI IMG/M metagenome (GOLD analysis project Ga0335078, IMG submission 206711) | Soil microbial communities from Loxahatchee National Wildlife Refuge, Florida, United States - Lox_Sample_3.2 | ecosystem: Environmental > Terrestrial > Soil > Wetlands | place: USA: Florida... | reverse complement strand
TTTCCACCACGCCTTTCTGATTCTTGAGATTCTCGTCCGTGATGGACAGTCCTTTCATGCGGTCCGCTTCCGCCCACAGCGCCGTCTCGAGCTTGTTGGCGGGGAGGACCTCGAAGTAGTTGGTGAAGTCGAATCGCGTGCTGCCGTTCAGGATTCCGCCGTTCTGCTGGACCAGGCGGATGAACTCCATCTTGCCCAGGTTGTGCGAGCCTTGAAACATCATGTGCTCGAAGAGATGCGCGAACCCGGTGCGATCCCTGGGCTCGATTCGAAAGCCGATCCGATAGTAGATCGCCGTCACTACCGTGGGCGCCGTGTGGTCCGGCGAGAGGACCACGCGCAGTCCGTTGGGCAGAGTGTAGTAGGTTACGGGAACGGTGAACTGATCGGCGCTTCCGGAGGGCGCGCGCAGCAGAACCCCGGTCCCGAGCAATGCTGCAAGAAAGAAGTATTCTCTTCTCAAAGGCATGTCACCCCAATCTGCGGATAAGTATACGTTTACCATTCCAGGGCGATCGAATTCAAGCAGGAAGTAGAAAAGCCCGCCTCCGTTGGGTGCCCCGCGCCCGGGCGGGATGCCAATCCCATATCAAACGAGTTATTGACCGTCACACGGCGGAGGCCATGAAAACGACTCCCCTCCTCAGCGGGAGGAGGGGCAGGGGTGGTGGGCATAGGCGCTAGAATAGGCTCGATCGGGCTGCGGAGCCCGCCTGGGCGGGCTCAGGAATGTGGCCCACGGCGACAGCCGTGGGGAGAAAGCAGGGGAGAAGCGGGCCCGCACGAAATAGACTGCTAATAGAGGCTATCGCGTCTTTTTCTTGACAGGCTTCTTCTCAACTGCCATATGATCCCCTCCTCTAGGGGGTGGTGTTGGCAGCTTTTGCATTGGGTGTCTCACATGAACTTGATTCGCTGGTTGGCGGCCGACTTGGCAATCAGTTGTTGCAGGCGGCGCAGTTGAGTTGCTTCCTGCCTGGCGCTCGCCACCCACCCGATGGTCATGCGCTGATAGGACGATGGGAAGTGCGTGAAGTTATGCCAAGCCGTTTCACGCTCGCGAAATTGCTCTTCCAAAGAAGCAGGGAGTTTGGTGGGCTGCACGGGGGTTTGGTTGTGCGGGTCAAAAACCTCTAACCCGCTTGCGGTCATCTTTCCGTCCTCGATCATTTGCTGCGTGCGCTCGATGTTGATGCGGGACCATGTGCTCTTCGACTTGCGCGGCGTGAACAGTCGTGCGTATCGGGCTTCGTCCAGTTTTCTGATCTTGCCGTCGATCCACCCGAAGCAGATCGCTTCTTCGACTGCGGCCTCGTATTCGATCTGCGGCTGACCAGCCTCCTTCTTGTAATGGACCAGCCAGACCTCGCTTGCCTGATTGTGATTTGCCTCGAGCCACTTGCGCCACTTAGTTCGATCCACAGCGAAGAAGGTTCTCATGATGGCCTCGATTCTCACATGCTCAATGGATTCCCGCTTTCGCGGAAATGACGGGGTTCTGCGGTGCCGAATGCGGGCCTGAGCGTTGTTGAAAGCTGAGAGTTGAGAACTGCCAGCTTCCTTTCACACCTCCAAACCAATTGACCGCATCAAGTCAAGCGCGTTGCTGGTCTTGACGATTCCCGGCTGGAGCCGGTAATCAAAAACCAGTTGCCCATTTTCGAAGCGGTCCTCGAAGTGGGCGTTGGCGGCGCGCGCGCCAAGTTCGGCGGCGATCTCGGCAAGCGCCAGATCGTGCGTCGTCACCAGTCCGATCGCCCCGCGCTCGACCAGGCTGCGCACCATGGCTGCGGCGCCGCGCCTCCGGTCGTGGGAATTCGTTCCTTGCAGGAACTCGTCCAGCAGAAACAGCACCGCGGCCGATCCCTGGGTTAAGTCCACGATCTGTTTCAGGCGGCGGATTTCAGCATAGAAGCGGGAGATGCCGCCTTGCAGCGAATCGAGCACGCAGATCGATGCGCCCACGGCGAGCGGCGACAGACGCAGCCGACGCGCCCGCACCGGAGCGCCGCATTGAGCGAGAACGGCGCTGATGCCGACAGCGCGCACAAACGTGCTTTTCCCCGCCATGTTGGGGCCGCTGATGATGAGCACCCGCAGGCGGTCTCCAAAGCGCACGTCGTTGCGCACCGCGTCGTGCTCCGGCAGCAGGGGATGAGCAATGCCGTCGGCCTCGAAGCATGGTGAAACTGCGGTGAATTCGGGGAAGACATCCGCGGGATGCTCGTAAGAGTAGCTGCCGAGCGATAAGAGCGCCTCGAATTCGCCCACTGCGGCCAGCCAGCGGCGCACCGCCGGGCCGGTCCTGCCGCGCCAAATCTCAACTGCGCACGCGCATTGCAATGTCCAGAACACAAAGAGGTCGATTGAGGCGACGAACATGTTGGTTCGGGAATCCAGATACTCCACCAGCCGGTTCAAACGAGCGATCCAGCGCGAGGGAGGCCAGCCCTCCGAGTCGAGCGCCCGACGCAACTCAACGAGACGCGCGGTAGCGAACTGCTCGGCTTCCAGACGAGCCAGCACGCCGGCGAGCAATCCCAGACCGCGGACAGCGCTCCGGACGGAGCGCGCCACAATTTCCGCGCGTGGGCGATAAACGAGGTTGAGGCAGAGATTGATTGCACTCACGATCAGGGCTGGATACGCCAGCCCCCAGACCATCCAGACCACCAGGCTAGTGAGCCAAAGCGCCGCGAGGCCCGCAGCCAAACGTCGCAGCGCGGCCGATGCCAGTAGCGGCGCACCATCTCCCCACGCCGCCAGGCTTCCCGAAGGCTCGAGCGAGCGCGCATCTTCCGCCAGCACCGCGAGGTCTTCTCGAAGGTTCAAGCGCTGCCGCAATTCCTCAATGGCGTCGTGGCGGCCACGCACCACTTCTGGTGAGGCAGGTGCGAGAAGCCAGTTCGCGAGCGTCTCCTGGCCGGCTTGAGTGCGTGCCGTGCAGAGAAGTTCGAAGAGCGAACCTGCGCCAAAGAGATCCAGGTCGCGGCTATAAGGGTGGGAAGCGTTGTCGAACCTCTCGCCCGTTTCCCCGCTTCCCATCCAGCGGTTCTCGATCCGCGCCAGCGCACGCTCGTAGTAGGCGACGGCGCGGGAGGAGCGCTCTCGACTCTTGAGCATGCGTTCGTGAATGACCGCCAGAACGACAATTGCGGCCAGGGGTGCAGCGACCCAGACAACTGAGATCACCTTGGCCGCCAAAGCCAGCCCGATTACCAACAGGGTTACGCCGCCCAGCACGAGTTTGCCGATTCCGAGCCTGCGATGCTGACGTTCGTAACGGGCCTGTGTTGTTTTCAGAGCTTCCAGCCGGTGGGAATACGTGGCTTTGGGATCACTGGACTGTGGTTCGGCGGGCTCTTCGTGGTTGGAAGCTATCGCCATGCAACAGGCCAAGGAGACCGGCGCCGCAGGGACGACCCTACTCGGTCACCGCGGGCCCCCGATTGGATATGCCACCTACATGGGCTCAACTGCAAGTATACCGGAACCATTTCGGAATGCACAGGGCGGCAGGGCCGCGCGTCGCGGCAAAGTGAAAAGATCTTGTTCCTGCAAAGTAGAAAGTTCCGCTGGCTTGGGGCAAGCAGGAGGAACGCGGGCCGCCATACTTGGCGAGGTAAACTCGCCGCTACGAATTCAGACCGAGACACGACGCCGTCGCGCCGTACCGATGTTGAGGGATGGTCGGTTTCGCGGCCCACCGTCGTCGGGTGTACGTACCATCCGGCAAGTGCGGACAGCAGAATCAGTACGATGTCGCCAAGAAACAGCGCGATCTTATCCTGGTTGGGATGTCCCCGATGCAAGTCAGTTCAACTTGCCTTCACAATGAGAAAGGCCGCCGGACGGACCTCCGGCCCGAGTAAACCACGATCATTAAATGTGCCGCAGCGCCTGTCGTTGCGGCCCTTGTGGCCGCACTGAAGCAGCCACCAGGGTTGCCCCGGCTCCGTCAGCCCTCCGGGCCCAATTAAGCGATAATTCAGATGTTCACAACGAGGCTCGTGCCGTGGCCAAAGGCGAGCCCGGGCTAGCATGGGCATTGCCCTCGCGGTTTTGCCCGGATTGATGAACGGCGTCTTTACGCTGCCGATGCCCTCAGGATGACGTCCGCACCGCTTTCCGAGCAGCGTTCAGAATCTCTCGCAGGCGCCTGCCGACGATCATGTCTTCGCCTGGGCGCAAGGTCATCGAGACAATCTGCAACTGGTTACGCTCTTTGGGTTCTTTGGGGTTCGGCTTGCCCTCGACGACGGCGGCGACCAGGCTGGGGTTACTCGCTGTAAGTACTTCGATGCGAGGTTCGCCATCGCTCAGCTTGCGGGCGCAGTCTGCCACGCTGAGTCCCCAGGCTTGCTCGTCCCAACTAACTGTCAAGGTGGGATAACGGTTGCCGCTTTTCGGAATCTGGACGCCGGTCTTCACCCCCGGAACCGTTTCAACGAGCTTTACGATTCGCTCGACGCGGGTGTTCCATTCGCGATTCAGGGCGTCGAGATCCAGCTTGAGCCAGGTTTCCACAGCGGTCAGGCAGCCGATCATCTCCTCCTTGCCGACCTTCATGGGACGGCACACCGCCCCTTCATAGGGACTGGTGTTGGCCAAGGCGGCATCAATCAGGTCCTTGCGCCCCAGCAAGAGGCCGCTGCATTGCGGTCCCATCAGGCCCTTGCCGCCGCTAAAGGTGTAGAGGTCTGCTCCCATCTTGGCATAGAGCTTGATGTTTTCGATGGGAGGGATGCCGGCGGCGTCGTCGAGGAGCAGAGGCACGTGTGCATTCCTGGCGATGGCGATCTCTTTCGCCAACTGGTCGCCGAGGTCAGTGGTGTAAATCATGGCGGTGTTTTCATTAAGCGCGCTCTGAAGCTCTTCGGGAGAGTAGACGAGAACCAGCCTGCCGCCCGCGAGGCGAATGGCGCTGTCAAACGCGCTGCGCCCGCCCACCATCACCACCTCGTGTTTAAGGCCCGTCGTATCGGGAAGCTGCCAGATCCTGGCCGGGTCGTTGCCGGCGATGCAGGCCGCGGTGGCGGAGGCCATCGCGCCCGCTGCGCCTGAAGTCACCATCCCCGATTCCGCGCCCGTCAGTTCTGCGAGGCGCTTGCCCACTCCCTGTTGCAGCTCGATAACATCCACGAAGTGTTTCGCCGCTTCGAGTTGCGCGGCCCGCACCTCGGGCAGTTCCAGGGAGCCGCTCAGGTAGGTCCATGTTCCGCGGCAGTTGATGAGCGGCCTGACGCCTAGACGCCGATAGACGTTGCTGGCCGGGACCTTGCCCATGGATTCCTGAACGTTGGCGAAAAGATCTTGAGCGGCGATTTGGCCGAGCAGGGGCAACGCCGCTGCCCATTTTATGAAGGCGCGTCGATCAAAAGAAGAGATGAAAGCCATGTTTGCTCCTTCTGTCAACATCGTCGGGGCACCCCTTGGGTGCCCAGGCCGACCCAAAGGGCGGCCACAAGGGCCGCCCCTACGTCAATCTTCTTCGGCGTGGAATGGATACCTCGAGCGCACTGCCATGATATGGGCCTTCGCGCCGGGCTCCGCGCTATTGTAAAATCCGACCGTGCAATACAGGCGGAAGAAATACGCATCCCCGGCGCCTGCCTCGTGCTTGCCCTCGACGCCGTCCATACCACCACCGGCCACGATCTTACCATGCCCATCGAGAACCAGATAAATCTCCTCCGCAGTTTCGTGATGGTGCGGCGTGTTTGTGCCTCCCGGCGCAAAATCCATCAGAAAGAGGCTGGTGACAACGTATCCCGCTGCGATACGGTCTCGCGTGCTCTTACGATCGCCGACCAGCAGCTTATAGAGAACGGAGGACGGATGCCCTTCAACGGTCTGTTCTTTCACGTCATCCATGTTTGCCAGTTGAAGTTTCTGCGGTGACTCGAGAGTTGTTCCGGCAGGAATTCTGAACCCCATGACTAACACGCGGCACGTCTGACCGAAAGAGCCCGAAATTGAGTGCGTGATCCCGGGAGAAAGATACATGAAGTCGTTCGTTCGAACCGGGACTTTCTCTTCGCCGTATTGCAGGGTTCCGCTGCCTTTGAGGATGAAGTAAATCTGCTCCTCGCGCGCATAGCTCACCGGTTGGCAGGTTCCCCGAGGATCAATCTTGACCTCGCCGAAACGCGCCACGCTCCGGCCGATTTTTGCCGCGGCATCGCCCTCCCCGAAGATCGGCAGGTAATGACAGGTGTCAGTGCTCAAGTCGGTGGTCTTCTCCGCGATGTCCGGCACGAAGCGGTGCACCCAGGTCGGCGCGACCTGGGCCAAGGCAGGGGAGCCGCATAAGCAAAAAGCGATCGCCATGAACGCGGCAGCAGTGACTCTGGTTCCCTTGAGTCTCAACCTGATCAGGTACTGCTGGCCTCGCGCGGCGTGCTCTATGAGATTAATTGGGCTCCTCATATGCCAACTCCTTTGTGAGCTACCCTACCCTCGAGGTCATCGAAGCAGCCATCCATATAAAACACTGAACAATAGCAATATTGACTCCGGTCTCTAAGCCAGCCTGATTGCCAGAATCGCTGTGAGTCCCCGCCACTTCGCGACCTTGCGCAGATCATAGAGTGCATCCTGAATGAGATTTTCGAGATAGGTCGTTCTCCTTATGTTGGGCCTATGGGCGGGAAAGTGCTACTTAATGCCCAAGACGCGGGCAAGGTTCCAACCCCAGCACGGGTCCGCGCCGACGAAAAACAACATATCACAGTCCTCACTTTTTTAGGGATATCCCGGGTGATAGCCTGAGGGAGGCCACAAGGGGCGCCCCTGCGAGGTCGTACGGGCCACTACTCACGCCGCAGGAGTTCGGCCGCGTCGATATCTGCCGCACGGCGCGCGGGAAGGTATGCGGCAAGAAGCGCTACAGCTGTCAGAATCATCGAGACGGCGAGGAACGTGAGCGGATCGTCGGGTTTGACACCATAGAGAAGGCTGGACAGCAGGCGCGTGAGCACGAGCGCGGCGGCTATGCCAACGCCGACACCCGTCAGTGCGACTTTGAGCGCCTGGCGGACGACTATTCGGAGCACATCGCTACGCTCTGCTCCCAGGGCAATGCGGATGCCGAATTCATGAGTTCGTTGCGCACAGGAGTAATTCGTAACACCGTAGACGCCGACTACAGCAAGCACCAACGCCAGGAGCGCGAACAATCCCAGCAGCATCATTTGGAAGCGCCGTGGCGCCACGGAGTCGTCGATGACTTCGTCCAAGACGGCGGCCTCGGCCAGTGGCTGGTTCTTGTCCACGCTCTCGACGGTTGCACGTACCGGCCTCACGAGGGCTAATGGACTGCCGGCGGTTCGAAGCACGAAAGACATGCTGAAAGATGGCTGCTGAAGATACGGCACGTAAGTCTCCGGGATGGGCTCCTCTGCGAGCGCGCTATCTCTGGTGTCCGCCACGACGCCCACCACTTGCGACCACGGCGCGGGCGGCGGGCCAAAACTAATCTGCTGGGCCAAGGGGTCGCGCCCCTTGAAGGCCATCCGCGCAAACGACGCGTTGACTATGACGACGCTTTGAGAGTCGTGCGCATCCGCCTCGCCGAAGGCGCGCCCCTTGAGCAGACGGATGCCCATCACTCGAAAGTAGTCAGCGCTGATTTCGGAGATGGGGATGGGTTGGGGAGGACGAATGTGCAGGGCTTATAATAGTTGCCGCGCCATGCGTGAACTGGAAACGCTCTGTAGCCCGCACCAAGCGTAAGGGATCCTTGAAAGGCAACGGCCGCAGCAGGACCGTATTAACCACACTGAAGATTGCGGTGTTGGCGCCGATGCCCAAGGCCAGGGTAATAACTGCCACCGCGGCGAAGCCGCGATTTTTGGCAAGCGTTCGCGCGCCATACCGCAAGTCTTGCATGAGGTCGTCGATCAAATGTGTTCCGCGCATATCCCGGCACTCCTCCTTTATTTGATCGACGCCGCCCAACTCGCGCAGGGCGGCATAGCGGGCTTCCTCCGGCGTCATACCGTGTGCGACGTATTCCTCCGTCAGGTTTTCGATATGGAAGCGAAGCTCGTCGCTCAGCTCCTGTTCGACACGTCCGCGCCTGAATAACGAGCGCAACCGCAGCGGGAGTTTGTGGAACCAGCGAGTCATGCCAGCTTTCAGTGGCATTGTCATTCTGAGCGAAGCGAAGAATCCCAGCAGTTGACCGTGAACCCTACGACTGCAGAGATTTTTCGCTTCGCTCAGAATGACAGGTACGGTGGCTTGTGCCCCTAAGAAAGCCCCGGGTTACAGTTTTGCGGTTCGGGTCTCAGGCAGAGACCCCCTTACCCGGCGCGCGACGGCTGATGAAAGCGACGGCGCGGGCCACCCTCTCTGCCAATGCGGGCGAGGGATTATCTCACCACTGCGGTCGCGGGCTGCCCTCTCCCCCCGGGGGACGAGGAATTTTCTCATCTCAGCCTATGATGTTTCCAGCACCAGCCCGATGGCCGCCGAGAGTTTCTTCCAGTGAGCTTGCTCCTGCTCCAGGTACTTCTGCCCGGCCGCAGTTAAGGAATAGTATTTCGCGCGGCGATTGTTGTCGGACTCTCCCCACTTGGCTTTGATCCAGCCGCTTTGCTCGAGGCGATGCAGGGCGGGGTAGAGCGCTCCCTGATTGACTTGGAGCACTTCTTTGGAGACTTGGCGGATGCGCTGCGCGATGCCCCAGCCGTGCATGGGCTCAAGTGCGATGGTTTTGAGAATGAGAACGCCTAAGGTGCCTTGCACAAGGTCAGTGGGTTTGCCCATGAAATTCCTCTCAACTATCGACAACAGATTACACTCTCTCCTGTCAATAGTCAAGGGGAGTAGCTGGAGGGGCAACCCTGGTGGTGGCCCAGGGCCGCCACAGGGGCCGTCCCTGCGATTCGTAGCGCTGACCTTCAGGCCAGCATTGACGGGAGGGAATGACCTGCCGAAGGTCAGCACTACCGTGACTCCGCGAAGGCGGCGTCAAGCCGCCCCACTCCAGGGTGCCTTCGGCACAGAGAGTTTCAGAGCATGGTCACGGTATAAAATCGGGCGGGCGCTTCAAGCGGAGAAGTTAGGACTTGCTTCTTGCCATCGGTTTCAATTTCCGCGTGGACGTAGTAATCCATCAGGGGCGCGGCCTCCCGCCATTCGATCGCACCGGCGTAAGTGTGCCGGCCGGCCAGGCTGATGATTGAGGGAATCCACTGTTCAGAGTCTTTGGCGCGCGTGAAGAGAGTAACCCGAGCTACTTTCCCTGCCGCGGCAACCACGGCCGAGATTCGCGCCTGTTCGCCCCGGCGCAAGACAGTTGGACGGGTGGGAACAAACACGCGGGGCGCGGCCTTCGGGTCGGGCTTGCGCACCGCCGCAAACAACTGCTCGGTTTCGTGCGGCAGGTCGCCGAGGAACTCCTTCATGGAGGCGCGCAGACGATACAACGCCAGCCGCTCGTATTTGTTATGCATCGAAGCCAGTTGCCCCAGGTCGTTTCTGGTGCTCACGATCTCCTGGTAGTCGAGAATGACCTTTCGAACCAGAGGCGCCAATTCGAGCCAGAGCGGCACACCTTCCGTCAGAATCAGGTTGCGGGCCTCATCGGCTTTATTTTGCTTTTTCAATTCGCTCGCTTTTTGAAGTTTCTGGCTCAGGTGCGCGGCCAGGGACCACGACTGGGAATAGGGGGTGAGGAACTCGACAAAGCGGGTCAGGTAATTGAGGCGCTCGCGCTCGCCGGGACTGGAGGCGGAATCGGTTAGCGCGCGAAGCTGCTTCGCCACCTCGGTCTGCGATTTCTTCACATCCTCAGAAGGCTCATAGCCGTTCCAGAACTGGAACGCTTCGTCATAATCGCCGGAGTATTCGTGAATCTCGCTGTGGCCGTCTTTGATCTGGCCTGTCCAGGAGCATAAAATCAGCCGGTCGCGGTCGGTGTCCTCGAGGACCTTGGCGAGTTTGGCGGCGCGCGGTTCCCGTGCCTGGGCGGAGGCGAAGGTTTGAAAGAACTTGGTCGGGGTCAGTTCTCTGTTCCACGAATAGCTCGCCTGGAAACCCGCGTCGATATCCATGATGCGGTGCCGCCAGTGGATGCCCAACAGGCCCTGGCACCCATACTGTTCCGCCAGGTCCATGTCACGCACGAAGCGGTTCACGTGAAACTGCGGGAGCCACATGCCAGGATCGTCTTCGAGCCATGGAATCGGCCAGCGCTCGCGCGACCCGAGTTTGCCATATTCCTCGCTTACCGGGTCCCAGCCCAGGTTATCGTTTAGCGAAGAAAAGATAATATCCTCCGGCAGCGCTTTGTGGAAATAGGCGAAGTGGCGCACGACCCCGCCCCAGCCGGAAATCACCAGGCGCTTTCGAGGGGCGTAGCGTTTGAGAAAATCGTAAGCTTGTTTGAAAGGAGCGACGGAGAGCGGGACATCCTGCTTTTGGCTGGCCCAGCTCATCCCTTCGTCTTCCCACAGCCAGACGTAGTCCACGGTCGGATAAGCTTCGAGCAGTTGTGCCAGGCGCGCTTCCAGAATGTCCTTTGCGGCGACCGACTCAGGATCGATGCGCGGCCCGGGAATTTTTGGATCGGCAGATGCGTAGTGTGCTTCGGGCGGCGTGGCGCGGTAAATCTCATCGGGGATCTGGTATGGCTCGAACCCTACACCCGTGTGAATTCCGAGTTGCTTCGCGTATTGAAAGGCCTCACCCCAGAGCTTCTGCGCAAGCTCTGAATCTTCCCAGCAACTCCGCGCCTTGGTGGTCGCATCGGAACCGAAGACTTCCTCCGCGAAAAAGTCAGCGGAGCCCATGCCGAACCGCGAGGTGCGCTCCGGCAGATAGCCCCAGCGGTTCGTGGCCGTCGTGTCCGTATAAGCCAGATGTCCCGCTCCGGCATATTCAAAAGAAAGAAACGACTCCGCCCACTGATTCTCGCCGGAATAGACGTGCACGCCCAGGGTGTTGAAGCGCATCCGGACCATGGCTTCGAGATAGGCGCGCCAGTCTTCGCGATTGTAAATCGTGACGCAGTTGAGAAAGTCAGGCCAGGGAACCAGCCCTCGTGCGCCGAAGCGCGGCTGCGCCTGCCAGTTTTGGCCGGCGGGCGGGAGGTTGAGCGCGCGCGCGGGTTCGAGCGGATACACTTCGCCATCCAGCCCAAAGAACGCACCCTGACGTTCCAGGAAGTCAAACACCGCGTAAGGAACGGCCTGAGGGGTGGCGCCGGCCAGGCGAACATGAGAAGCTTTGCCGCCCTGCGATTCGTTCGAGATTTGATAAGCTTCAGGATGCTTGGAGAGGTCCTTCTTGACGGCGAGAATGAAGACAAGGCTTGACGCTGGCGGCGTGCCCTCACCCAGCACGGCCTGGACCGGATCGCTCACGAGCCCCAGGTTGCGCAAGCCACGCGCCAACTCGCAGGACGCGAACTGCTCCGGAAAGCCTGCCTGAGGCTCACGCACGATCCACACCGTGTCACGCGATTCAAACTTCGCCCGCATCATCAGACCATTGAAAGTCAGATGTGACGCGGGATGGGCGGAAGTTTCACTCTGAACTGCCAAGGCCGCATTGGCGATTAATGGCGCGGCCCCCAGACCAAGAGCGGAGTTGTGGAGGAATTGGCGCCGGCCGATGCGTGGGAGAGGATTCATCATGTTGGCAACCTCAAAATAATCTGAGCGGTGATTCTACACCGGGAGGTCCTTGGGGCTAGAAAGAAATTAGACAGAGATTTAAAAATCTGTGACCGTCCGCCCGGCTCAGGAGAGGCGGAGGTGTCTTCAACCCTGCGCTGAAAATCGTGGCGCGGGCGCCTCGCCCGCGCACGGGCAGGATGCCCCTGCCGCTGCGGGCGGGACACATAACTCCAGGCGCGATTGCCTTCCTAGCTTGCTTACGCGTGCCACACGCCGGGAATCGGTTGCTGGCAGTACTGGCATTTATTGTTGTGGATATGCATCGTACCTACGGTAAATCCGGTGCGCTCCACCACAATCTTGCGGCACTTGGGGCAATAGGTGTTCTCGGCCGGGTGGCCGGGAACGTTGCCGATGTAAACAAAGTGGAGACCTTCGGCGTCGGCGATGGCCTTGGCACGTTCGAGCGTCTCCACCGGCGTGGGAGGGAGGTTTTTGAGCAGATACTCGGGATGGAAGCGCGTGAAGTGGACAGGAACGTCCGGGCCAAGCTCTGACTTGACCCACTTGGCGAGCCCTTGGAATTCCGGGTCGCTGTCGTTCAAAGTGGGAATCACCAGATAGACGATCTCGTTCCAGACACCGTACTTGCGGATGGTCACCAGGGCGTCGAGCACCGGCTTCAATTCGCCGTTCACTACCTCCTTATAGAACTTTTCGGAATAACCTTTAAGATCAACCTTGATGGCGTCCAGCTGGCGGCAAAGCTTCTCGAGCGGCTCTTGCTGGATATACCCGCCCGTGACCACGACGCTCTTCACGCCCAGCCGGTGAGCCGCTTCGGCAGTGTCGGCAACGTACTCGTAAAACACCACCGGCTCGCTGTATGTATAGGCGATCGTGGGGCAACTGTTTTGCTGGGCCAACACCGCCACGCGCTCCGGGGGAGCGTAGTTCGACCGGACCTGCTCGGGGCGTACCTGAGAAATATCCCAGTTCTGACACATCTTGCAGTTCACATTGCAGCCGGCCGTGGCGATGGAGAAGGCGACCGTGCCGGGAAGAAAATGAAAGAAAGGTTTCTTTTCGATGGGATCGATATGAG
>Ga0335078_10012236_pt1 | contig 12733 bp, 10 predicted proteins | sample Lox_Sample_32_FD_206711 | JGI IMG/M metagenome (GOLD analysis project Ga0335078, IMG submission 206711) | Soil microbial communities from Loxahatchee National Wildlife Refuge, Florida, United States - Lox_Sample_3.2 | ecosystem: Environmental > Terrestrial > Soil > Wetlands | place: USA... | reverse complement strand
GGTTCCCGTGAGCGCGCCGCCAAACCATTCGGTGAAGCTGGCCTTCCAGTTCGGCCGCCAGACCGCCAGCAAACACACCGTGGCCACCGAGAATCGCAAGGTAAGGAAGAGCAACGGCGAGATGTCAGCCAGGGCGGATTTCACCATCACGAAGGTGGCGCCCCACACGATGGTATTGCCGACCAAGGCCGCCTCAGCCCTCAGGCGAGGCGTCAACGACTCCCGCCCGGGTCGCGCTGGAGCAGAACCAGCAGTAGCAGAATGCGTTTCAGCCCCAGGTCGCGCCCTTCCGGCCGGAACCATTCCTGGGTGGTGTGGGCTCCGCCACCTACCCCGCCGGCTCCGATGGCAATGGCGGGGACACCCATGGAAATGGGAATATTGGCATCGGTGGAGGAACAGTCGACGTGCGAGCGGATTCCCAGATAGGCATCCACCGCGCGAATGTATTGCAGGATAGGTGACTTTTCGGGTAACACGGCCGCCGGCCGGGAGCCGATCTCGCGCATCTTAGCTGAGACCTTACCCGCGGCCGCGCGCAGGTTTTCGAGATCGCGGCCCCGGTCGACCGCAGCCCCCAGCGACTCCACCAATTCCTCGAGCTTCTCATTACTCTCCGAACGGATGTCAACTTTGGCGCGCGCCGTTTGTGCAATGGCATTTACGCTCGATCCGCCCTCGATCAATCCCACATTCACGGCGGATTTGGGCGCGCCATCCAGGCGCGTTTCGGAAAACAGGCTCATCGCGCGGCACAGCGCGTGGATGGGATTGCCCAGCCCGTAATCGCTCCAGCTATGGCCGCCGGGGCCGGTAAAGGTCACTTCAAAGCGGCGGCTGCCCAAAGCCTGGGTGGTGACGTGATCGGTGTTGGCGCCATCCACCACCACGAAGGCCGCGATCTTCCGCGCCAGCGGAGACTGCTTGCAGAGGTAGCGCATTCCCACCAGGTTGCCTTCGCCTTCCTCGCCCACGTTGGCCACCAGCAGGAGCCCCGCGCGCAGATCGGGGATGCGCGGAGACTGTTTCCAGGCGCGGGCGACCGCCAACAATGCGGCCAGGCCGGCGCCATTGTCGGAGACTCCGGGGCCGCGGAACCGGCCGTCGGCGTCCACCGTAATCTCGTCTCGGTTGCGTGGCGCGATGACCGTATCCAAATGCGCGGTCAAGGCGACGTAGGGGCTTTCACCCATAGTGGCGACTACATTTCCGGCGCGGTCGGCGGAAGCTTCCCATCCTGAGGCGCGCAGTTGCTCGATGAACCAGGCCGCCCGTTCCCCTTCGAGAAAAGTGGGCGCGGGAATGCGGCAGAGCTGGAGGTGGATGTCGTTGATCCAATGCTTCTCGCGAGTGAACCATTGCAGGCACTCGCGCACCTCGCGGATCTCGGCAATTCCGTTAAGGTTGATCACTCCTTGGGCCGCGTTGACAGCCATCGCTTCTGCCAGTGTAGCAAGGGGGGTGATTTGGCTCGACGGTTGTCGGAGGCGGGCGGAGTTTTCGGTGCCTGGTTGTGGGGCCGGCCCTTCTGGGCCGCCGCCGAGCTTCCGCTCGGCGTGGTGTGTAGTCTACAGACCACGCCGGGCGGAAGCCCGGCGGCAGGGCACAAGCCCTGGCCCCACTCGCGCTTAGTCGAGCGGCTCCAGTTTTACAATCGACGCGCCGTGATTGTTGCCGACCCAGAACGTCACCGGCGTCGTCGAGTTGTCGACAAATACTCGGCGGATGTTTGTAAAACGCGGCAGCAGATATTCGACGAACTCACCGGTTTTCGGATTCAGGCGCAGCACCGTATCGGTGAACTCGCCGCCTGACCAGGCCTCTCCGTTTTTGTCGGCGGTGACATCATAGGGCCACGACCCTGGTGTCGGCGCCGTCCACTCCTGAAATTTCTCCGTCTTCGTGTCGAACATCCCGATGCGATCGGCGCGGTTCTCGCCGAACCACAGGCGTGCCTGACTATCGAGCATGCCCCGGCGCGGCCCCGAGCCTTTAGTGGGTGTTGGATATAAGGTGATCTTGCCGGTCTTCGCGTCGATCTTGCCGATATCCTGTCTTCCGAAAACCGTGAAGTACACGTTGTTTTCCGCGTCGGAGATCACGTCATAAATGTTCGGCCGCGGAATCGTGAACGGGGCGAAGACCTCGAACTTGCCGGATTGCGGATCGAGTCGCAGCACGTTGTAGGTTCCCGCGTCCTGCAACCAGACCTTGCCATCCACCGAGGCGTGCTCCGGGCTCACCTGGTTGATCTGCACATAGTCGCCATTCAGCTCCGGCGGCAGGCTCCAGGTTTGGAATTTCTCCGTCTTCTGGTCGAATTTCGCGATGCCGCCTTGAAACTGCATCCCCATCCAAAGGTTTTCGTCCCGGTCGAAGCGCAACGCCAGAATGCCCGTGGGCAAGTTGGCTTTCAAGCGCGGAATCTGGTACTCGGTGGCCTTGCCGGTGCGCGTGTCGATCTTGCCGAGGATCTGCTCGCCGAAGCTGGCGTACCAGGCAAAGCCGGCCGAATCGACAATCACATCGTGCGGCTGCCGCGTACGCTGCGGCAAATCATATTCGGTATAAATGACGCGGGTCGCGCGACCCTGGGGACGAGCGTGCGTACGGAAGGAAAACTTCCACTGGTCCGTCGCGCTGAGATTGATGCTGCTCAGATACTGCGCCTGCCGCCGCCACCCTTCCATCCGTTGTTCGAGCGGATCCTCGCCGCCACCGATGCGCGCCGCCACCAGCTTCTGCGGCATCAGGGGAAATGAGAGCTGCGGATAGGTAGCCATGCGCTCGACGATCTTCACCATCGCGTCGGCATCGGCGCGCGACCGCATCACGCGCTCGAGTGTGTGGCAGTGCGTGCAGTTTTTGATCGAGGCTTTTTGCTGTTCCGTGCCGGGCAGGCTGGCGAACCACTCCGCATTCGAAAGCTGCGCGGCGGGATCGGCGGCCTTGCGGAGTTTCAGATCGACAGTGGCGCTCGAACCGATGGCGACGCTGTTGGGGCTCTCCAGGTCGTAGCCGGCGGCTCGGATGCGCAGCGCATATTGCCCCGGCGGCAGCTTGGACGCAGGAAACCGATAGCGGCCATGTTCATCGCTGACCACCGTGACCGTGATCGGGGAGCCGGTCTTCCTGGCGCTGACCAGGACTCCCTGCATGGGTCCCTCTTCTGCCGAGCTGATTTGTCCCGAGAGGCTAATGGCGGGGGAAGCCTCCGCCAGTGCGGGAGCGGGGAGTTGGCTCCCGAGCGAAAGACACGCGATCGCCACCACACAACGCACGGCCATAGAGCGATACCACGCTATCACGGCGGGAATTGCGGTTCAATCCGGCAGTGAGCCGGTTACCATTTCCGCACACTCCGTCCCACAACTGGGACAGTGCCGGGAGCTTGCGAACTCTGTCTCCATCCAGCGGCGTGGCTAGAATGTGGGCCTGAATTTGCGAATGATTCGCAGTTTCAGGAGACCTCCGCGCGGAACCAAAGCTGGAGCGCGTCGTCTAAGCTACGAATTTCGCCGGTGCGGAACATATGCCGATGATGCATTCTTTGAGAATCTGTTTAAGCTTGGCCTTGCTTGGCTCAGTCGCTGCCTTCGGGCAATCCGAGGTCGCGATCGTGACACCTCCGGCGCGGCCCGTGGTGGGCCGCCTCATTGCTCCGTTTCACACGGAACAGCGCGTGGTGCCGCCCGCGCGCCTCACCGATTCGCCGCGAATCGACGCGCTCATCCGCGGCGGCAATCTGTATCTCTCCGCGCAGGACGTGATTGCTCTCGTGCTCGAGAACAATTTAGATATCGCCGTGCAGCGCTACAGTCCTTTTTTGGCGCGCGAAGTGGTGCGGCGCACCGAAGGCGGCGGTTTTTTGCGAGCCGTGGATACACCTCTCATTACGCCGCCAGCCAGTGTCAGCACCGCGGGGGTGAGTATCAACGCGAACGGGCTCGCCGCGGGAACCGGGCTGGGGTCGACGGGGACGATCGTTACGCAGATTGGTCCGACGCCGCCGGCTCTCGACCCCACGCTCAATGTCAATGTGCAAATCGGGCATCAGACCATCCCGGAAACGAATGTGTTGCTCAATCAGACCGCGGCGTTGACCAACGAGTACCGGCAAATTCAGCTTTCGTATTCGCAGCAGTTCCCGACGGGCACCAACGCAACACTCACGTTTTTCAACTCGCGCGGTCTGCTCAACAGCCCGATCCCTCAGTTCAACCCCGCGCTCAGCGGCTACCTCGACTTGGTGGTCACCCAAAACCTGTTGCAAGGGTTCGGCAAAGCCGTGAATAACCGCGACATTCGGGTGGCCCGGAACAACGTGAAGTGGGCGGAGCTGCAGCTCCAGTTGCAGGTGGCCACTACAGTCGCCGCGGCGCTCGACCTCTATTGGTATCTGGTGAGTTTCGACGACGCCGTCCGCATCAAACAACAATCGCTCGAAACCGCGCAAAGCCTGTATGAGGGCAACAAGGAGCGGGTGGCAGCCGGCGCTCTTCCGGCCATCGAAGTGACGCGCGCGGCCGCCCAGGTTTCCGCCAGCCAGGAGGATCTTCTGGTGGCCGAAACCAACGTGGCGCAGCAGGAAATTATTTTGAAAAACGTGCTCAGCCGGAGAGGCGTGGAGCGCTCCGTTTTAGAGGATGTCCATATTGTTCCGCTGGATCACATCGTGATTCCGGCCAGCCTGGAAGTCCGTCCCGTTCAGGACTTGATTCAGGAAGCGCTGGACGATCGCCTGGAAATTGCGCAGAACAAATTAAATGTGGAAAACCAAAAAATCCTGCTCAAAGGCACAAAAAACAATCTGCTGCCTAGCTTGCAATCGTTCGTCGAACTCACCAACAACGGCCTGGCGGGCGCGGTCAATTCGCTGTACACCAACTGCTGTGGGCCCCCGTATCCGTTCTTCGTGGGCGGGGACGGGAGTGTGTTAGCGCAACTCTTCCGGCGCAACTTTCCGAACTATTCCGCCGGCCTCTCGCTCAACATTCCCTTTCGTAATCGGCAGGCGCAGGCCGACTACATCACCGATGAACTCCAGCTTCGGCAGAATGAACTGCAACTCCAGCGCGCCGCCAACCAGGTGCGCGTCGACGTGAAAACGGAGTTGATCGGATTCGAGCAGGCGCATGCCCGCTATCAATCCGCCGCGGCCACGCGGGCACTGGCGGAAGAGAGCCTGGCCGCGGAGCAGAAACGGTTTCTATCGGGAGTATCCACGGTCGAAACGGTGATCCAAACCCAGAAGGACCTGGCAACCGCGTCCGATGCCGAAGTGCAGGCCATGGCGAATTACGCCCACGCGCAAATTGTTTTCGACCTGGCCATGGGCCGCACGCTGGAGGCAAACCACATCTCGATGAAAGAGGCCGAGGCGGGCCGCGTGGAGCGGGAATCGCTCCTTCCCGAACGGCTTCCCACTGTTAAGGGGGACGCGCGATGACTATTCGTGATCTGGTTGTCCGATCGGCCTTTTTGTCGGTCGCCGCTTGCGGGTTGTGTCCGCTCGATGCGCAGTTGCCGACTACGATCGAGCGGCCGTCGCTGCCTCTTCCGCTGCGGTCGTATGCTCCGCCGGCGGTTGCTCCCATCCGCTTGACTGACTCCTTGCGGATACAGTCGCTCCTGCGAGCGGGCAACCTGTACCTGACAGTTCAGGACGCGCTAGCCCTCGCCATCGAGAACGATCTCAACCTGGAGCTTGACCGTTATGATCCGCTGCTGGCGCAGTCTGCGCTAGAGCGCGCGAAAGCCGGCGGACCACTGCGAGGGGTTCCTAACGGGAGCCAGCAGGTGAGTAGCATCGATGCCGGGCTGGGCGTTAACGGCAGCCAACTGGCGGCGGGTTTGGGCGGCGGGTCGGGCGGAGGGAGCGGCGGTAGCGGTGGCGGAGCCGCGATTCAACAGGTCGGCCAAGTGACGCCCAATCTCGATCCGGTGCTGCAAAGCAGCGCGACCTTTTCCCACTTAACGTCGCCCGAGTCCAACCTGCTGGTGGCGGAAACACCGATACTCGTGCGGACCGTTCGCACGTATAGCAACATCGCAACTGAGGGCCTTCTGAACGGCGGCCTGGTGCGGTACTACGACTATGAACAGCATCTGAATGAGAATTCTCCTTCGGACAACCTGAATCCTGCCGTCGGGCCCTACATGGCTCTGTTCTACCAGCAGCCGCTGTTGCAAGGTTTCGGGACGAAGGTGAACGACCGTACCATTCGCATCGGGCAAATCAATATCGCGTCGTCGCGTGAACAGTTCCGCTCACGGCTGTTGGACCTCTGCGCGAACGTGCTCAACCTCTACTGGGACCTGGTGAGCGCCCGCGATGAATTGCGGGTGAGGCGCCAGGCTCTGGAGATCACCGAGAAGTTTTACAACGACACGAAGTACGAGATCTCCCTGGGCGCGATTGCGGAATTTCAGCTCACGCGCGCCCAAGCGGAGCTGGCGACGCGCCGGCAGGATGTGGTGATCAACCAGCAGGCGGTGGAGCAGCGCGAGATCGCGCTGAAGCAGGTCTTGAGCCACACGGGCGACCCCGTACTGGATGCCGCGCCCGTCATTCCGCTCGATCAAATCGAGGTCCCGGCAACCGATGACCTGCCGCCGCTGCGCCAACTGGTGACAACGGCCATGACCAAACGCCCCGACGTGGCCGTATCACGGTTTCGCGATCAGAGCGACGAGATCAATCTGCTGGGAACGAAGAACCCGCTTTTGCCGAGCCTTGGAGTGTATGGGTATACGCTCGACCGCGGCGTGGCCGGTTCGCCGCAGGCGAGCGGTGGAGGAACCTCCCGGTATTTTACGGGCGGCTACGGCAATGCGTTGGCTCAGATCTTCCGCCGCAATTTTCCGAACAACTCGGCGGGAGCGTACTTCGGGATCTCCGTTGGGAACCGCCAGGCACAAGGCGACTACGGGATCGACCAGTTGCAGTTCCGCCAATCGGAGCTCAACGGGCAAAAGGACAACAACCGGATCGCTGTAGATGTGGCCAACAATGCGAACGCGTTGCGCCAGGCGAGGGCCCGCTATACGGTGGCGCAAAGCACCCACATGCTGCAACAGCAGTTATTGGAGGCCGATCAAAAGCGGGCGGCGGGCACGGAGATGTTCGACACGCTCATGAACGACCAGCGCGGCCTGATCGCCGCGGAGCTGTCCGAGACGAGTGCGCTGGCGGCTTACGTGCATGCGCGGGATTCCTTAGATCAGGTACTGGGCCAGACGCTCGAAAGCCACAACATCTCGCTTGACGAAGGATTGAGCGGACGTGTGAATCGGGAATCAAGACTGCCGGATGTCTTGCCACCCGGTTCCCGATAATAACCACGGCTGTTGAAACCGCCGGGGCGAGGTGTGCGTCCACCGGGGTTCATGTCTTTTCGTCGATCCATCGGCCTCGCTATGGCATTGCTGGCAGAGTGTGCCATAGGCTGGGGGCAGGCTCCCGCGGCTCTGAAGATTCCGCCGGTCAAGACCACCCTAAACCTGCAAGGACAAGCGGTCGACTTTACCGCTTGGGGTACCGTATCAGCGGCCTCAGGAGATGTTTACCGATTGGCGGCCACGGTGGATTTGGGCAACTTTCAGGAGAATCTCACACCCGTGATGGCGGGCGAGTTGAATCGCTCGCAGCGATGCGGCGAGAGGCTTTCGGTAGAGCGCGCTGTACTTGTCCCGGCGGCGCCTTCTGCCCTGCTGACCGCTCATGTGCACTACGAGCGGTTCACGTGCGTCAAGGCGCTCGGCAAGGAGATCGTCAAACGTCTGGTGGGCGGCAACGGTGTGGTGGAACTGAACCTGACACCGTCTGTCGCCGAAAACCAAATTGCGCTCAACGCCGAAGTGAAGAAGATCGATGCGGACGGATCGCTTGGCGAACTGCTGCGTTCGGGATCGCTCGGCGATTCGTTGAAGCGGAAAATCGCGGCCAGCATCGAGTCGGCCGTTCAGAAATCGGCCAATCTGAAATCCACGCTACCGGCCGCGATCGCCACTGCTGTGGTCATCGAGCCGCCGCAGTTTGCGGACGGAGGCGCCGGGCGGCTCTGGCTCGCAGTAGCAGGTCAGGTCCACCTTTCCGCGGAACAATTCCGGGCCGTGGCGAACCAGTTGGTCCGGTGATCGGCGCGTTTATCCAGCAGCCTGGGTCCGGGGAATCGTGAGCACCCCGAGTTGCTGGAACAGTTTGGCGTTGTCGGAATAGACCCGGCTGCGAACCACCTTGCCGTTGCGCACTTCCATCACATTGCAGCCGTGAATTTGAATCGCCTTGTTGGTAGGTGCAATACCCAGGAACGCGCCTTTGTGAGTGCCCGTGAGCTTGGCACGCACGACTACGTGGTCACCGCTCGCAATGGTTTGCTCGGTTTCGAAGTGCAGATCGGGAAAAGCCCTAAAGTAATTTTCTAACATCTGCTTGGCAGCATCAGGACCGTGTATCGGATTTTGCGCCAACTCGCTTTCCCCGACGTAGGAATGATCCAGCAGCTTCACATAGCGGTCCAGGTCGCGTGCGTTGATAGCGGACATGGCCTGTTCCACGAGATGGAGATTCTCTTTTTCGGACATGGAAAAACTCCTTTCTGATTTCCTGAGGTTTCTCCAGTATGAGCCGCGACGGTGACGAAGGCCATACGGGCAAGCCGCTACTGATTACGGTGGGAACACGGTGTTGGCTTGTAAACGAACATTGGACGCAAAGTTGCGGTCCCTCAAGCCCTTCCGGGCGGCGTCGTGTGTAGACTACAGACCATGCCGGGCCAAAGCCCGGCGGCAGGCCGAAAGGCCTGACCCCACAACGGCTGCATCCACTAAACCGCGGCGCGTGTTTCGCGGATCTGTTCGGCGTGGCGGTTCGCGTGCCCAGCGATAATGGCCAACAATTCGCGTCCGTTCACGGGTCCGAAGCGGGGATGTTGGCAGGCGAGCGTGTGCAACTCGGCGGCGCGCTGGATGGCAAATGCGACAGTCCGCGCGCGGATCGCGTTAAACGCCGCTAGCGCGTCCGCCAGGCTGGCATAACGGCCGGACGGCCGCACGGGTTCCGGAGCCTCCGCGCGGCGGGTTCGATTCGTGACCGAAGAGAAGATCTCCGATTCTTTGTTGGCATCCAGGCAGGGAGATTCCGAACGCCCGGCGTTTTCGAGCCATCCCAGAAACCTCTCCTCGGCAACGGTGACGTGTTCGACACATTGCCGGACCGACCACCGGCCCTCGGCCGGGCTGGCGGCAGCTTGCGCTTCCGAGAGTCCGCCCGCCGCTTCGTTGAACGCTTTGCGGCTGTCTTCCAGGACTTGAACGATATCGCTTTTCTCTCCAGGGGCCATGCGAGCAGTCTATCAGATGAAGAATGATGGAAGCCGCATTATACTGGTGCAGTGTCGCCGGGCACGAGCTGTGTACCGAAACCTCGGTAACAACCGCCGGCGTTTCCGGTGCGCACCGTTAAGGAGCAACTACCATGGTCATCAGCCGCAACCGCATCCTGGCAACGCACGTGGGCAGTCTGCCGCGCAACGAAGCGCTGTCGTTCCTTCTGCTCCAGCGCGAAGAAGGAGTAGCGGTCGATCGAGCGGAGTTGGCGCGCGAGATGGACCACGCCGTTCGGCACGTGCTCGATAAACAATCCGCGGCCGGGATCGATATCGCCAACGACGGAGAGCAGCAGCGGGTCGGCTTCCAGACCTACGTGCCGCAACGCATGTCCGGTTTCGCCGGAGAATCCAAACGCCGCCGCGGGCGCGATTACGAAGAGTTTCCCGCGCTGGTAGAAACGCTCTTCCGACGGTTCCCGAAACGCAGCAAGATGCAGAACGCGCCGGAGGCACAAAGCGAAATTCGCTATCTCGACACCGCCGCGATCGGCGAAGAAATCGCGCGACTGCAGCGTACGGCGCAAGCCGTAGGCAGCTTCGCCGAATGTTTCTTAACGGCCCCCTCGCCCGGAATTATCTCGACCACCATGTTGAACGCCCACTACGAGTCGCACGACGTGTATCTGGCGGCCCTGGCTCGCGAGATGCGCAACGAGTACCTGGCGATTCACCGCTCCGGCTTGCTGCTGCAGATCGACTCGCCCGACCTTGCCATGGACCGGACCATGTTCTACCGCGACCTGTCGGACAGCGCATTCGTGGCGCGCGCGGAGCGGCACGTAGCGGCCATCAACCAGGCGATCGAAGGCATTCCGCGCGATCGCGTGCGGCTGCATTGCTGTTGGGGCAACTGGGACGGGCCGCATATCTATGATGTAGCGCTCGAATTGATTCTGCCCGTGCTCTACCAGGCGAATGTCGGCGCGCTGAGCATCGAGCTGGCCAACCCGCGGCATCAGCATGAATACGAAGCACTGCGCAAGCATCCGCTGCCCGCTCACATGGTGCTGCTGCCGGGAGTGATCGACACCACCACCAACATCGTGGAGCATCCCGAAGTGGTGGCGCGGCGCTTGCAGGAAGCCGTCTCGGCGGTCGGCGACCGCGAACGCGTCATCGCCAGCACCGACTGCGGCTTCGGCACGTTCACCAATCGCGAATGGGTGATCGAGGATGGCGTGTGGTTGAAGCTGAAGTCGCTTCGCCAGGGAGCGGACATCGCCTCGGCCCGGTTGTGGGGCCGCACCGCGGCGTCGTAACAGAGCGATGGGACCCGCGGGCACGGCTGTCACGGCAGGGGCATCCAGCTGGGTCGCGGACATGGCGCCCCGCGAGCGCCGCGCCTTCGCGGCGTGTGCGGGCGGCTGGGCTCTGGACGCCATGGACGTCCAAATCTATAGCTTCGTGATCCCGACGCTGATCGCCACGTGGGGCATCACGCGCGGCGAGGCGGGAGTGTTGGGAACCGCGGCCCTGCTGGTTTCGGCCGTGGGCGGATGGATCGCCGGTTTCGTAGCCGATCGCATCGGCCGCGTGCGCACGCTGCAGATTGCGATCTTGTGGTTCGCGGTGTTTTCGTTTTTGTCGGGGCTGGCTCAGAACTTCGCGCAGTTGTTCGCGGCGCGCGCGCTGCTGGGATTGGGTTTTGGCGGCGAGTGGGCCGCGGGCGCGGTGCTGCTCGGTGAGGTGATCCGGCCGCAGCACCGGGGCAAGGCGCTGGGAATGATGCAGGCCGGGTGGGCGGTAGGATGGGGGGCGGCCGCTCTGCTGTACGCACTGCTCTTCACCAAGCTGGCCCCCGCGACAGCCTGGCGGGTTCTGTTCTTCGTGGGTGTCGCGCCCGCGCTTTTGGTCTTCTTCGTCCGCCGGTATGTGGAAGAACCGGCGGTCTACCTGGAGTCGCAAAACCAACTGGCCGCGGGCGGCGACCGGCCCTCCTTTCTCGAAATCTTTCGTCCGCCCCTGGTCCGCGTCACGGTGTTGGGCGGCCTGATGGGCACCGGCGCGCAGGGCGGCTACTACGCGGTGACTACCTGGCTGCCGACTTTCCTGCGCACAGAGCGGCATCTGTCGATTCTCGACTCGGCGGGTTACCTGGCTGTTTCGATCGCTGGTTCCTTTTGCGGATATCTCGCCGGGGGTGCCCTGGCGGACCGGATCGGCAGGCGGTTTACCTTTCTGGTCTTTGCCATTGGGGCGGGAATGATTGCCACCACCTATACCATGATCCCGTTCGGCAATGGCGCCATGCTCGTGCTCGGTTTTCCGCTGGGCTTCTTCGCCTCCGGCGTCTTCAGCGCGATGGGGCCGTTCTTCACCGAGCATTTCCCCACGCGGGTGCGCGGCGTCGGGCAAGGGTTCGCCTACAACGTGGGCCGCGCTACGGGAGCGTTGTTTCCCACTCTGGTCGGCTTGCTCTCCGCGCGGATCGCGCTCGGACCCGCGATTGGACTGTTTGCGGCTCTGGCCTATGCCACCATGGCGGTAGCGGCTTTCTTAATGTCTGAGACCCGCGGAAAAATTTTAACGCCCTGAAATCACCCCCTGTGGCATCTGCCCCTACCCGAAATGGGGAGGCAAACCGCTAGTCGGCGGCACGTCCATCCCCATTTAGTTGGTCAGAAGATGACGGGCGTTCTGTCTCTGAATCAACGTGAGACGGCCTGTAATCGGAACGCTGCTTCCGCTCGGTCTGCTACTGATCAGCTCCGGACCGGCTTTCGCCAACCTCCTCGACAGCAGCTCCGCGGCGAATGCTGGCGCAATCACGATCGAAGATCCCAGTCTTGGCGGAGTGATCGACATTCAACCAATCGATACCGTTACCACCCTCGACGGTTACTGGTTCTACGGGAGTTCGGGCAATGTCTCTGCAGACCCGGTGGATGCGAACATGTCCAATTGGATCCTGCCGCTACTGATTGCCGACCGCCAACCGAGCGCGGGGGCGTTGGAGGAAGCCACCGGGCCGCACGCTCTTCTCGACAGCGGCGGCACGGTGGTAACCCTGAAAGGCGCCCATGACAGCGGGGCGGGCGTGGCGGTCGCCATCGGTTCCAGCGGTCAAATCGTGGGTAACGTTGATGATGGTCTCAGGCCCCGGAAGTTGGCGCCCGGTCCCCAATTGGCCGACGTTCCGGAGCCCAATTCCTGGCCGTTGCTGCTGGGAGGCGTGGTCGCTCTAGCCATGGTCCTCCGCAGAAAACGCCAGCCGTCTTCTTGAGGTAGACCGAGCGGGCGGAAGGCCCGCGGGCCTACGCGCGTTGGGATATACTGGCCGCATCTCTATGCGATTGGGACTTTTTTTCTTCTGCCTGTCCTTTTTGACCGTTGCGGCGTTC
>Ga0335078_10012234_pt1 | contig 12734 bp, 5 predicted proteins | sample Lox_Sample_32_FD_206711 | JGI IMG/M metagenome (GOLD analysis project Ga0335078, IMG submission 206711) | Soil microbial communities from Loxahatchee National Wildlife Refuge, Florida, United States - Lox_Sample_3.2 | ecosystem: Environmental > Terrestrial > Soil > Wetlands | place: USA: Florida... | reverse complement strand
CAGGACATCCCTTTACGACCCTCTGTTTGCCGCAAAATGCGGCCCGTCTGGTGAAAATGGCTGAACATCACCGGCGATTCGTCGAAGACCGCCCGAATGTCTTCGCCGGTTGGACAGAAATTTTTGTAGGCGACGAGATTGCCTGAGCCATTCCTGCCAAAGTCCATCAGTCCCACTCGCTGCACCTTTCTTCCCACGTTCCACAATAGTTTTCGCTCCCGGTTTCGAAAAGTCGCGCAACAAGGCTGGCCAAAGCAATTCGGCTTGTAGTATTTCTTCTGTGGTCCGGACGCATCGCGAGTGGTTCCGTTATGCCGAATCAAAAAATTCAGTCTGACCAGAAAGGCTCCAATGCCATCCGTGAGGCAGCGGTGGAGGAGGCGTCCACGGTCCTGGAAAGGCTCCGCACCTCAACAACGGGATTGAGCGAGGCGGAAGCGGCGGAACGGCTGGAAGTGTTCGGACTGAATGAGGTTGCGCACGAAAGAGGGCACGAATGGCTGCACCGGCTTTGGATTGCCGTTCGCAATCCGCTGGTCATCCTGCTGACGATTTTGGCCGTCTTGACTTTTGCCACGGCAGAAAGTTCCAGTGATTACGCCGGCGGCGTGGTAATGCTGGTCATGGTTTTTCTGGGCGTGTCGCTGCGGTTCGTGCAGGAAACCCGCGCCGGCAACGCGGCGGCCAAACTCAAGGCCATGATCAAAGTCACGGCCACGGTTATTCGCGATGGCCAACCGAAAGAAGTTCCCTTGCAACGACTCGTCCCCGGCGATGTAGTGAAGTTGTCCGCCGGCGACATGATTCCCGGCGACGTGCGGCTGCTAACGGCAAAGGACCTGTTCATCATCCAGGCGACGCTGACCGGCGAATCGCTGCCGGTGGAGAAGACTGACGCCCGCGATCCCCGCACAAATGTCTCGTCCATCGAACACACGAACATTTGTTTCCTGGGTACGAGCGTGGAAAGCGGCTCGGCCACCGCGGTGATCGTCGCCACCGGCCCGCAGACTTATTTCGGCAAGATGGCCAGCAGCCTCGCCGGCCAGCAAGCAGAAACGGCATTCGACCGGGGTGTAAAGAAATTCGTCTGGTTGATGCTTTCCTTCATGCTGGTGATGGTGCCCATGGTCTTCCTCATTAACGGCTTGATGAAACACAACTGGAAGGATGCGTTCTTTTTCGCGCTGGCAGTGGCCGTCGGCCTCACCCCGGAAATGCTGCCGATGATTGTGTCAGTTTGCCTGTCCAAGGGCGCCCTGGCCATGTCGAAAAAGAAGGTCATCGTAAAAAAGCTCAATTCCATTCAGAACTTCGGCGCCATGGATGTGCTCTGCACCGACAAGACCGGCACGTTGACCATTGACCACGTCATTCTCGAGCTGCACTGTGACGTGTTCAAAAACGAGAGCGAAGCGGTGCTGCGCGACGCCTACCTCATCAGCCATTTCCAGACCGGCCTGAAAAACCTCCTCGACCGCGCGGTGTTGCAATACAAGGAACTGCACCGTGAACTGTCCATCGAAAAATACCGGATGGTGGACGAAATCCCGTTCGACTTTTCACGCCGGATGATGTCGGTGGCCGTCCAGGGACCGAACGGCGAACGGCAATTGCTGACCAAGGGCGCGCCGGAGGCCGTTTTCGCCAAATGCACGCATTTTGAGAGCGAAGGCGAGATTTTTCCGATGGAACCGATTCTGGCGGGCGACCTCGTGCAGCAGGTCAATGAATTAAGCGAGGACGGTTTCCGGGTATTGGCGGTCGCCACCAAAAAGTTGGGCGGCCAGGCCACTTTCACCAAAGCCGACGAATGCGCCCTGGTGCTGACCGGCTATCTCGCATTCCTCGACCCGCCGAAGGACACCGCCTCCAAAGCCATTACCGCGCTCCGGCAGCACGGCGTGACGGTCAAGGTGCTGACCGGCGACAACGATCTGGTCACCAGCAAGGTTTGCAGCGAAGTCGGCATTCACGCTGAAAAAATCCTGCTCGGCGGCCAGGTGGAAAATTTGACCGATGAGCAACTCGCCAAGGAGGTGGAAACCACGGATGTTTTCGCGCGCCTCTCACCCGCACACAAGAAGCGCGTCGTGCAAGCGCTGCAACGCAACAAGCATGTCGTCGGCTTTATGGGCGATGGCATCAACGACGCCCCGGCGTTGCGAGCTGCCGACGTGGGCATTTCCGTGGACAACGCGGTGGACATCGCCAAGGAATCCGCCGATATGATCCTGTTGGAAAAAAACCTGATGGTGCTGGAGGAAGGCGTACTCGAAGGCCGCAAGGTGTTCGTGAACATCCTGAAATACATCCGCATGGGTGCGAGTTCCAATTTCGGCAATATGTTCAGCGTGCTGGGGGCGAGCGCGTGGCTGCCCTATCTGCCGATGCAGCCAATCCAGGTGCTGACCAATAACCTGCTCTACGATTTCTCGCAGGTGCCGATTCCCACCGACAACGTCGGCGAACAGCAAATCACCAAGCCGCGGCCGTGGGCGATGGGTGAAATCGCCAAGTTCATTATTTTTATCGGCCCCATCAGCTCCATCTTTGACTACACCACCTACTGCTTGATGTGGTTTTTCTTCAAGTGCAGTCAGCTGGGTTTGGTGCCACCGACGGAACTGGCCGGGCGTTTTGCCCATGCCGCTGACGCCGACCACGGCTATGCCGCCGCGCTGTTCAGCACCGGCTGGTTTGTGGAGTCCATCATGACCCAGACACTCATCGTCCACGTCATCCGGACGAACCTCATTCCGTTCCTCCAATCGCGGGCCAGTTGGCAATTAACCATGACGACGATCGCCATCATCGGCATCGGCGCGTGGCTGCCGTTTTCGCCGGTGGCGCGGTTTCTGGGATTTGTGCCGCTGCCGTGGCAATTCTGGCCGTTCCTGGCGGTCACGCTGATTTGCTACGTCGCGCTGACGCAGGTCATCAAAACGTGGCTGATCCGCAAGGCGTGGGTGTAAGTCAAGGACCGGCAAAGCGTGCGGCGTGGAAAAACCGCGCGCCGCGGCAAAAACCCCGTCAGGTTTCACTCGGCACGTGTCACGCAAAAAAAGCCGTCCCGCATCTCACGGGACGGCGTTGTCAGGCTTGCGCGGGTTGATCGCGTCCGCTCAAGCCTCAAAGGATTTTCCGCAGCCACAGCTCTGCTTCGCGTTCGGGTTGGAAATTTTAAAACCACCGCCGGTCAAGGCGTTGCTGAAATCCACGACCGTGCCGCGCAGATATTGCGCGCTGATCGCATCCACCAGAATGCCGACCCCATGCTGTTCGGAAACCAGGTCGCCGTCGCGTTTTTCGTCGAAGACCATGCCGTACTGCATGCCGGAGCAGCCGCCCTGCTCCACGAAAAGGCGCAGTGTCTTGCCGGCGTTCTCCGGCTGTGCGAGCAGCGCTTTGACTTCCGCCGCCGCATTTTCGGTAACGCCGACAACTCGTTCAGTGGCAAGTTTCTCTGTCATTTCCATTCCTGGTTGAAGCTAACGGCGGCGGGCCGGCGTGTCAAATGGCCGCTCAACTCTTTGACGGCGGCAGCGCATTCCGCGCTTTTTCGAGCGAATCCTTCAACTGCGGCAGCCAGCTCTCCATCCGGTTGAAAAAGTCGCCCGGCGGCGATTCCCCCAGTGTCTCAATCAACGGCAACGCCTGCAGGCCGGCCGCCTTGGTCCAAAACGCGTCCGCTTGCTCGTCCTGGCGCAAATTGTTCTCGTAGAAAACGTCCAGGTAACTCTTCAGCGCCAGTTCGAGCAGTGTTTTCCGGTCGCCGCCGGTCGCCGCGGCGGCCTTTTTTTCGAGCGCCTGTCCCAGACCGATCTGCGCCTGGCTGCGCGCCGCGATGTTGGCGAACGGCGAATTGACGACCTGGGCGTAGGCATTCGTGGCCGTGTCGTAATCGGCGAGTTGCAGGTCGCAATTGCCGATTTCACTCCATGCCAGCGTGCCGGGTTCATTGGTGGGGTACAACTGGCAAATCCGGCTGAAGACGTTGGTGGCCAGTTGAAAATTGGCCAGCGGCTTGTTGGTGGGATCATCCGGCGGCTTGAGCATCAGCACCGAGCCGTAGGCGAACAGCGCCTGGGGATAGAGTTCCGCCGGGCAGTTCGTATCGCTCGTCAGGCTGGTGAAATACTGAATGGCGTCCGAAAAGCTGCCCCGCGCCACCGCCATTCGTCCGGCCATCATGCGGGCTTTATAGGCCAGATCGGACTCCGGCCAGGTCTGGAACAGCAACTTGTAATTGTACTCCGCGTGGTAATAATCACCCGCGTTGAAAAAATGATCCGCCACCCACCACTGTGCCAGCGGTGCGAGGTCATTCGTCGGAAATTGCGCGACAAAGTTGGTGAACAGCACAAACGCGTTTGTTTCATTGCCCGCCTGGTAATTCGCCCGGGCCAGCGCGTATTGCGCCCGTGGCCACAGGTTGTTGGTCGGGAAATCCGTCAGCCACTTTTCATATTTTTCGATGGCCACCGGCCAGTTTTGTTCCTGTTCGCACACGTGCGCAATGGCCAGTTCGACCTGCGGTCGCAACGGCGAATGGGGAAAAACCGCCTCAAATTCCTGAAACATGGCCTGCGCGTTGGTCGGCTGGCTCAGGTCCGCGAGGTACTCACCCATGAGCAGCAGGCTGTTGCCGGTTTCCTCGTTGAACGGATACAGCTTCAGAATCCGCGTCATCGTGTCTTCGGCCTCGATCGTGTTCGTCAATTCCATGCACGCCCGCAGGCTCTGGTAAAGCGCGGGGCCGCCAAGGGATTGCATGACCGCCGGGAACTGGTTGAAATCATCCACCACGGCGCGGTAGTTTTCCAGCGCGCCCGCGTAATTGGTCAGCGCAAACAGCGCGTCGCCCATTTTGAACCGCGCCACGGCCAGATCCTCCGACAGCGGCAGTCGCTGCGCCGCGGCTTCGAAATTGGTCAGGCTCTCCATCAGGCCATTGGTTGCGCTTCCCGCAAGCCACCCGCACCAGCCGCACCAGCCGCAGTCCAAATACGCCTTGCCCAGGAGCGGACTGTTCGCAAACGTGCCCAGAAAGCGGTCGAACGTATCGGATGCCGCTGGCAGTTGATTCGTCGCCGACGAATCCGCAACGTACCCCTTCAAATGCAGTTCGCCGAGCGACAGCAACGCCATGTCGGCGGCCGGTGAATTTGTGAAGCGGGTGAGAAAATTCCGGAGCGAGTCCTCGGCCGTTGAAAACCGGCCCTGGGCGACCGCCAGTTCTGTGATTTTCAGGATCGCCTGCCGCTGCCGGTCCACCGGCGCGTTGGTCAGGTTTTCCTGATATGCGTCGAGGGCTTCGGCCTGCCTCCCGAGTCGTTCCAACAATCCGGCATGCAACGCCACGCTTTCCCCGCGCAACGACTCATCATTTCCCAGCCGCGCAATTTGGAGCAGATTGGTGGTGGCCGCCAGCGCCGCGTTGGTGTCGCCCGTCGCCAGCTTGACCTGATAGACCAAATACGCCAGTTGCCAGCCCAGCTCCGGTTCGAGGGCCTGTGGATTCACCGAGGCGAGCGTCGCCGCCGCGCCGCCAAAATCTTTTTGCGCGAGTGCCGCCTGCGCCAACAGCAGGCGCCCGCGGGTGACCAGTTCGTTCGCGGGGTCCAACTGCGCCGCGCGCTGAAACACGCCGTTGGTTTCCTGCAACAGCGCGCCCACCTGCGGCCATCGCCCAAGTTCCGCGCGCGCCGCCGCCGCCTCCACCACCGCCCGGAGCCGCAAGGATGATTCGGGGAAATCGCGCGCCAGCGCAATGAACGTCTCGTCCGCCGCCGCCAGGTCCACGCTTTGAAATTGCGCTTCACCAATCCAATAAACGTACTGGTCGGCCAACGGGCCGGCCCCGCCCTTGCGGGCGTTGAGCAACGCGATGGCCTGCGCCAGCTTGCCCTGCTTGAATTCCGCCTGGGCCTGCAACAATACGGCCCCCGGCGCGTTGGTGGACTTAGGATATTTTTGAAGAAACTGCGCGAACTCCGTTTCCGCCCGATTCCACATTTCATCCTGGAATGCGGCCATGGCGGCGGCATAAGCGCGTTGTTCCTTCGTGCTCGCGGCGAAAAGCGGCCCGCCACTCAAAATGAGCGCAAGCAGAACCAAAAGCCATTGCCGGAGAAAGGCCATGCACCCGAATCTAAACGACGCGGTGCGGTGACAAAAGGTTGAAATAAAGCCGGACACGGTGCATTCGCCTTCATTCGGAGCGCGGACAGCCATGTCCGCGTGTTGCAACTGCCAAAACCTGGCAAACGAATCACGCGGACTCAGCGGTCCGCGCTCCATCCTACTTGTTGAACCGGAAGTTCGTCAGGTCGTAGTCCTGCATGACGTATTGTTTCGTCTCCAGCCGCATTTTGTTGGCGCGCTTGGCCTGCGTTTCGCCGCCCGCCGCGACAAAATCCGCGTAGCTGATGATCTCGGCCCGGATAAATCCTTTCTGGATGTCCGTGTGGATGGTGCCGCCGGCTTCCCAGGCTGTGATGCCCCGGCGAATCGGCCAGGCCCGGTTCTCCTTGCCCCCGACCGTCAGGAAACAGATGTAGCCGGCCTCGCGAAACGCCCGCAACAGCAACGCATCCGGATTTTCCAGGTCCGGCGGTTCGGCCGTCACAATCGGTTTGGCGGTGAAAAAATTGTGAGCGGCGACGGCTTGCAGGTCCGCCGGCGTCAGGCTGGAATTAAAAACGAATTTTTCCTGTTCGAGGAGCGTCTTGATTTTTTCCAGCGCGGTCCGCTCGGCGGGCTGCGGGTCGCGGCCCAGGCGCGTTTCCACAAATTCCAGGTCCTTCAAAATCAGGTCCGCCCGGCCTTCCTGCGACACGAGAATCGCATCGGCATCCAGGAGCTGGTCGTCGCCCACCACGTCCACCTGCGCGTGGGTTTTCTTGTCCGCCTCAACCAGTTTGTCGGCTTCGTCCAGGCGCGGATCCTTGAGATTGTGTTTGCCGGTTTTGATTCCGGCCAGGCCAAACAAAGCAATTTTCATAAAGGCTGATTCACGATGGCTGCAAAACGCGGGTCAAATACTGTCCGGTAAAACTTTCGGCGCAACGGGCCACTTCCGCCGGCGTGCCCTGCGCCACGATGCGGCCGCCAGCATCCCCGCCCTCCGGGCCGAGGTCAATAATCCAATCCGCCGTTTTGATGACGTCGAGGTTGTGTTCGATGACGACGAGCGTGTTGCCGGCGTTGCGCAGCTTGAACAGCACCTCGAGCAGCTTGGCCACGTCGTGGAAATGCAGGCCGGTGGTCGGTTCGTCCAGGATATAAAACGTCCGCCCGGTCGCCTTGCGGCTCAACTCGGCCGCCAGCTTCACGCGCTGCGCCTCGCCGCCGCTCAACGTCGTCGCCGCCTGCCCCAGCCCGATGTAACCCAGCCCCACCTCGGCCAGCGTCAGCAACGGCTCGTAAATCTGCGGTACGGCGCGGAAAAAAGTCACCGCCTCGTCCACCGTCATCGCCAGTACGTCCGCGATGTTCTTGCCTTTGTAGGTGATTTCGAGCGTCTCGCGGTTGTAACGTCGGCCGCCGCAGGTCTCGCAGGTCACATAAACCGGCGGCAGAAAATTCATTTCAATCTTCAACACGCCGTCGCCCTCGCATTTTTCGCAGCGGCCGCCCTTGACGTTGAAGCTGAACCGGCCGGGCGCGTAACCCCGAATCTTTGCCGCGGGCAGTTTCGCAAATAAATCCCGGATATGGTTAAACATTCCGGTGTAAGTCGCCGGGTTGCTTCGGGGCGTGCGGCCAATCGGCGACTGGTCAATCACAATGACCTTGTCAATCATTTCGAAACCCTTCAAGGCACGGTGCGCGCCGGGCGTTTCCTTGGACCCGTAAAACTTGCGGAACAGGGCGCGGCGCAGGATGTCGTCCAAAAGCGTGCTTTTGCCGGAACCGCTCACGCCGGTGATGCACGTGAACGTGCCGAGCGGGATCCGCGCATCAAGGTTGCGCAGGTTGTTTTCCCGCGCGCCGAGCACCTCCAGCCAGCCCCGTTCCGGGGACGGCTTCACCCGGCGCGGGGGAACCGGAATGGTAAGTTCGCCGGTGAGATATTTGGCCGTGAGCGAATTCGGATTCTTCAGAATTTCCGGCAACGCGCCCGCTGCGACCAGTTCGCCGCCGTGAACCCCCGCGCCGGGGCCGAGATCCACGATGTAATCCGCCTGCCGGATGGTTTCGGCGTCGTGTTCGACCACCAGCACGGTATTGCCGAGGTCGCGCAGGCCCTTGAGCGTGGCCAGCAGGCGGTCGTTGTCGCGCTGGTGCAGGCCGATGCTCGGCTCGTCCAGGATGTACAGCACGCCGACGAGGCCCGCGCCGATTTGTGTGGCCAGCCGGATGCGCTGCGCCTCGCCGCCGGAAAGCGTGCTGCTCTCGCGGTCCAGCGTGAGATAGCCCAGGCCGACGTTCTTCAGAAACCCCAGCCGCGCGCGGATTTCCTTGATGACCTCGTGCGCGATTTTCTCCTCGAATTCCGTGAGCTTGAGGCCGGCAAAAAATGCGTCGGCCTTTTCCACCGACAACGCGCACACGTCCATGATGGACAATCCTGGTATCCGGACTGGCGTTGATTTTCGTGTACTGCGTTTCCCCTCACCCCGGCCCTCTCCCTCGGGGAGAGGGGGAATCGCACCCTGTCTCCCGGCATTTGGAGATGCGCCCGAATTGTGGGCGCCCTGAGGGCGATTCTCCCTCTCCGCCTCGGAGGGGGAGAGGGCCGGGGTGAGGTGGTTGTTTGCACTGCCCAATGTGACAGCGAGGATTTCCGGTTTCAGCCGTTTGCCTTTGCAGGTGTCGCAAAACTGCGGGCTCATGTAAGGCTTGATGCGGTTGCGGACGAATTCGCTTTCGCTCTCGGTAAACAACCGTTCGAGGTTCGGCAGGACGCCCTCGAACGGACGGCTGACCGTGTGCAGGCTGCCTGCGCGCCAGAAATGAAAATCAACGTCGTCGTCACCCGAACCGCGCAGCAAAACCTTTTTGAAATCGTCCGGCAGATTTTTCCAGGGCGTCTCCAGGCTCACGCTGAAATGCGCCGCGACCGAGCGCAGCATGGCCTTGTAATAAATGTTCATCCGCTTGCCCGCCCGCCGCCACGGCTGGACGGCGCCATCGAGCGGCTGCTCCGGGTCGGGCACAACCAGGTTCTCGTCGAAAATCATTTTCTGGCCGAGGCCGTGGCAGACCGGGCACGCCCCCGCCGGGGCGTTGAAGGAAAAATGCTTCGGCGTGGGCGGATCAAAGCTTTTGCCCGTCGCGGGCGAACACATTTTGTTCGAGTGCAAGGTTTCAATCCAATCGGCGTGGCGGCGGGCGTCCCCGCCTGCCGTAAAGGGCGGCATCTTGCCGCCCGGACCGAGCGCCGGAATTTTCCCGACCGTTTTGCCCACCAAACCCTTTCCGCCAGGCGTGACGCCCGGCTCTACGGCAGGCGGAGACGCCTGCCGCCACCCCTCCGGGCTTTGGTGCAGCGTGAACATCACGCCTTCACCCCAGCGCAGGGCGGTTTCGACCGAATCGCCGAGCCGCACGCGGATTTTGTCGTCAATCACCAGCCGGTCCACGACGGCTTCGATGGTGTGAAATTTCTTCTTGTCGAGCTTCACACGCGTGTCGGCAGCAAGTTCCACGAATTCGCCGTCCACGCGGGCGCGGACGAACCCTTCGCGCGCGAGGCGCTCGATCACGTCGCGGAACTCGCCTTTTTGCCGGCGGACAACCGGCGCGAGCAGCATCACGCGGGTTTTGGGCGGCAGGGCGAGGATTTTGTCCACGATATCGCTCGTGGTTTGCGAGACGATGGGCACGCCGGTGTCCGGACAATGCGGTTTGCCGATGTGCGCGTAGAGCAGGCGCAGGTAATCGTAAATCTCGGTGGTGGTGGCGATGATGGAGCGCGGGCTGCTGCCGGAGCTGCGCTGTTCGATGGCGATGGCCGGCGAGAGGCCCTCGATGAAGTCCACCTCCGGCTTTTGCATCTGATCCAAAAACTGCCGGGCGTAGGCGGAGAGGCTCTCGACGTATTTGCGCTGGCCCTCGGCGTAAATCGTGTCGAAAGCGAGCGACGACTTGCCGCTGCCGCTCAGGCCGGTGATGACCACCAGCCGGTCGCGCGGGATGTTCAGCGTGAGGTTCTTCAGGTTGTGCTCACGCGCCCCGCCGATGCGGATGAATTCCTTGCTCATGACCGCGAATTTCTCGCTTCAACAAAAGGTCAAAGTTATCCCAAGACGGCCCGGAAAGCAAAGGAAGAATGAAAATGAGGGCGCGACTTGGGGGCGTGTTGCCCGATGACCCGGAGCGCGGACCGCTGAGTCCGCGTGCTCCCGTTAACCAAAGATTTGGAGGTCTTCAAAGGCGCCGGCAACGTGCGGACAAAGCTGTCCGCGCTCCGCTGGCGGGCAAAGGCGTTGGCGGCAGTCTCAAGGGCGGGTTGCTCAAACGCTCGGAGCGCGGACCGCCGGGTCCGCAAGTCTGCAACCGGGGCAAAATCCCGTGGCTTCGTGCAGGATCAAAGCCGTGCGGACAAAGCTGTCCGCGCTCCTTTGACGAAAAGCGCCTGGCTACGGCAATACGATGAGCCGGTAAAATTTTATCGGGCCGAGGCTGCTTTGCGTGCCATTGTCAATGAAATTGAACAGACTGTTCGTGGGGCTGACGAACGTGCTGTAAGCGATGATGTTCGGGAACGTGTGCCACGTGATGATCGGCCCGAGATTGGTCGTCCATTGCACCTCGAACAAATAATTCGTCGGTGCGGACCACGTGAACCAAAAACTGTTTGTCCCGGTGATGTTGGTCGAAGTGATGCTGCTGACGAACACGGCGTTGGTATGCGTTGACGGAATCGAGCCGGCGAGCACGATCCGGTAAAAACGCATCGTCGGCAAACCGGGCGGCGTTTGCGAGCCGTCGTCGAGGAAGGAGAACAACCCGTTCGTGGGCGTGAGCGGGCCGGCGTAATAAATAAAATTGCTGAAGAACTGCCAGTTCGCCGGCGACAAAGTGTCCGTCCGTTGTACCTGGAAGACGTCGTTGGTCGGCGCGAACCACGTGAGCAGGAAGCCGTTCGTCCCGCCAATGTTGGTGGCGACGATGCCGGGGGTGAAGATCGGCGCGTTGGTGGGCGAAGTCACCAGATGAAAATCCACTTCGAGGCTGAAAGTGACGGCAAAGCTGTTCGTGTTTTGCACGCCCAGCCAGTAAGTCCCGCCGGGCAAGATATTTGTCGGCATACTGGTGGTACTCAAAATGGAAAGGCCATTCGTCGCGCCCGCCAGCAGGCTGTAGTCGCCCGCGTTCGTTCCCGCCGGCGGCGTGGTCTGGTTGAACAGCAGGTTCAGCGGGCCGGTGGCGGTGAGCAGCAGATTGGTCGCAAAATCCGCGTTCGTCGGCACATGGACCCAAAAGTAGTCAAGGCCGCCGCCCGGAACGGAGTTTGTCTGCGGCAAGCCGATGGGCAGGGCCTGCAAAAGGATCAACCGGTAAAAGCGCACGGGGGTCAACCCGCCGGTTTGCGAACCGTCGTCGAAGAACTCGAAGAAGCCAATGCCGTTCGTGGGTGTCAGCGACGTGTAAGCGATGACATTGGTGAAGGTGCCCCATGCGAGGGGCGAATTGAGGCTGCCCGTCCATTGCACCATGAACAGGTCATTGGTCGGCGCATACCAGGTGAGCAGGAAGCCGTTCGTCCCGCCCATGTTGGTGGCGATGATGCCGGAGATGATGATCGGATTGGGTGGCGCGTTGGTGGAAGGCACCAGATGAAAATCCACCTCGATGGCGTAGTTCACCGTAACGCTGTTCGTGTTCTGCACGCCCAGATAGTAAATCGAGCCGGGTATCAGCGGCGGGCTGCTGGTCGTTGACAAGGTGTATGAACCATTGGTTCCGCTGAATAAAAAGACATTGGTCGTGGGCGGCGTGTTCGTGTCGTACCAGATGTTCAACGACCCGTTCATCGTGAAGAGCAAAATGTTGGTGGCAAAATCCGCGTTCGTCGGCACGTTGATCGGATACCAGGTGATGCTGCCGCCCAAAATGTTGTTGGTTTGCGGCACCCCATTGGTCGGGTTCGAGACGACGTTGGTCAAATTGGCAACGGACTGAGGTGTCAATGCCAGACTGTGAAAGTAACCGGCGGCGATGGCCACAAAATTGGTCAAACCCAGCGGCACATTTTTCTGACCGGCGGAATTATCGCCCCACACCACCACACTGCCGTCGTTTTTCAGGGCCATGCTATGGAAACCACCGGCGGCGACCGCCACCACATTGTTCAAGCCGGCGGGCACATCGGCCTGGCCGGCACTGTCATAACCCCAAGCCACGACGGTCCCATCGTTTTTCAACGCCAGACTGTGAAAACTCCCGGCCGCGATCCCCACCACATTGGTGAGATTGGCGGGCACGTTTGTCTGGCCGGCACCGTTGTCACCCCAAGCCAGTACCGTTCCGTCGTTCTTGATCGCCAGGCTGTGTAAGGTGCCTTCCGCAATGGACACCACGTTGCCCAGGCCCACCGGCAGGTTCGTCGGATCAAACAAGCTGGCACCCCAGGCCACCACCGTTCCATCGTTATGCAATGCCAGACTTGAATATTGCCCGCTGGCAATCATCACCACATTACTCAAACCGGCCGGCACATTCGTCTCGCCAGCGCCAGGATAAAAATCCGAGCCCCAGGCGACCACGGTTCCGTTGTTTTG